>Ga0181520_10000141_pt1 | contig 145345 bp, 110 predicted proteins | sample PEATcosm2014_Bin_29_FD_132451 | JGI IMG/M metagenome (GOLD analysis project Ga0181520, IMG submission 132451) | Peatland microbial communities from MTU Mesocosm Facility, Houghton, MI, USA - PEATcosm2014_Bin02_30_metaG | ecosystem: Environmental > Terrestrial > Soil > Wetlands > Peat | place... | reverse complement strand
TACGACGACGTCATGAACAAGCAGCGCGAAGCCGTCTATGGCCTGCGCCGCCAGTTGCTAGAGGGCGTGGACCAGCGTGAGCTCATCCTCGAAGATTACGTCGGAGGCATTCTCAGCACCCTGCTCGACGAGCACGCGCCCGAGAATCGTCGCCCTGACCAGTGGGATATCAAGGGCCTGGACGAAAAGCTCGTCGGCCAATTTGGCCTTAGCCTCTCGGCAGCGGGCATTGACCCTCACCAACTCGCGCGCCACGAGCTCGGCGACGCCGTCTTTGCCAAGCTCAAGGAACAATACGAAATCAAGGAGAAGATTCTCAGCGCCCCGACCATGCGCTACCACGAGCGAATGGTGATGCTCAGCGTCATCGACGGCATGTGGAAAGAACATCTCCTCTCCATGGACCACCTCAAGGAAGGCATCGGCCTGCGCGGCTATGCGCAGCAGGACCCGCTGGTGGCCTACAAGCGCGAATCCTTCGACATGTTCGAAGCCATGATGCTCAAGTTCCAGGAAGATACGGTCCGGTTCCTCTTCCGTATGCAGATTCTCGGCCCCGACGGTCAGCCCGTGAATGTCGCCCCCGAGCCGCGCCGTCCCGTTCCTCCTGCACCACCGGTGGCCAGCGCCGCACACTCGTATTCGCCGGACGAAGCGCCGCGCGAAATCGCCATGCCGACTCGCGCGCCCTCCACCACCATCGACGCCATCGAGAAAGAGTTCCACCGCAAGAAGCAGCGCGAACTTGCCGTGGCCAGCCGCGCCGGAGCGGGCGAAGAAAGCGAGTCCACGCAGCGCCGCAGTGGCGAAAAGGTTGGCCGCAACGATCCCTGCCCCTGTGGTTCCGGCAAGAAATACAAGAAGTGCCACGGCGCAGAAAAATAGCCGCGTGCCCATCTCCGACTAAACCAAAATCATCGGGTGGCCCAGGTCTCGCTCTTGAGACCTGGGAGACCACGAACCCCAACCTTGATCCAGCTAGAAAATGGGTGCCCCAGGTCTGGATTTTCAGACCTGGGTGGCCACGTCCCCTCACCGACCGCTCCAAGCCGCTTTTGCAGAAAATAACCCGCCTGGGCTGCACAATCGAAATGAGGGAACGAGCGGTTTGCTCACAGCTGCGGTCAAAACCGCGAAGGGTACCCACCCCCTCCCCCTCCTGCTGTGCCGTTAAAGGCCCTGTTGGATCGGGGAACATCTTTATAATCAGTTAGTTGTAAATTTTGCATAGATACTTTTCAGTAACTGGAAGGCCCGGTTTTTCACCGCAAAACGGCCTTTTTTGCCCTCATTTCAGGGTTTTAGAGTGCGCAATTGAGGAAAAATGCCGCCCGCGCTTGCTGAACTACCGTCCTTTGCCAACTGCCGCAAACGTCAGGTCCTGCGCGGCGGAGTGGTGCTGCTCTCGCCACAGGTCGAAGAGCCGCCCATAGCTGAGCGTCATGTATTCAGCCGGGTCCACCCGCAGCCGTGCGGCCGCGTGGTCAATCCACTCCGCCGAGCCTTCCAACTCCGCGTAGTTGCCGATGGGTGTCTCGTCCACCACGCAGTGTCCCTCGCCGTCGGTCCACTCGCTGCGCCATTTTTCGTAGCGGAACGCCACCACCAGTCCCAGCGCGAGAAATATCTCCGCCAGCGCCGCGCCGTCGGCCACTTCGGTCTCGGTCTCCACGCGGTGTTTGTGCCGGTCCTCGCCCACGCCCGAGTCGGGAATCCGCTTGTGGGTCACCGTCCACCGCCCCGCATAGTTGCGAATGCGCAGAATCTCGGTCCGCGCCCGCATCGCCCGGTCAGGCGTGTCGTAGAGCACGTTGCTCTCAAACTCCCGCGGAGTCACCACCGTGAATCCCGCAGCCTCAAGCCGCGCATTCAATGCGGCAGCATCGTCCACCCGGAATTTGATCTCCGTCTCAATCGGCATCGTAACCTGTGAGTATACGGCAGGTGGCGGCGCCGCCCGTAAACAGCGACAATAGAAGTGTGAAGACACTTCGCTTGGCTGTGGACCCCGCCCATCTCGATACCGCCGAGGCCAGCCAGTCCATTGCGCGCGCAGCGCAGATCCTCCGCGCCGGAGGCCTCGTCGCTTTCCCCACCGAGACTGTGTACGGACTGGGCGCCAATGCCCTCGACCCCACGGCCGTGGCCCGTATCTTCGCCGCCAAGCAGCGCCCGGCGTGGGACCCCGTCATCGTCCACATCGCCGGCCCTGTTGCAGCCAACCCCATGCTCGACAGCCTGGTCACGGAGATTCCCGAGCCCGCGCGCCGTCTCATGCAGGCTTTCTGGCCCGGCCCGCTTACCCTCCTCCTGCCGCGCTCCTCCGCCGTCCCCGACACTGTCACCGCCGGTCGTTCCTTGGTAGGCATCCGCATGCCATCGCATCCCGTCGCCTTCGAGCTGATCCGCCAGGCTGGTGTACCTATCGCCGCGCCCAGCGCCAATACTTTCGCCCACACCAGCCCCACCACCGCCGCCCATGTCCTTGAGGACCTAGACGGCCGCATCGACGCCGTTCTCGATGCCGGCCCCACACCCCATGGCGTCGAATCCACCGTCCTCGACCCCATGCAAAGCCCCATGGTGCTCTACCGCCCCGGCGCCGTCACGATTCGCCAGATTCAAGACATTGCCGGCCCAGTCGAGTTCTTTCGGACCGCCGAGCCTCTGTCCTCTACACCACGCCGGGCGCAACCCTCTCCCGGGGTTGGCCTTCGCCATTACGCACCCCACGCCCGCCTGATCCTTGTTGAGGCCCCGCTCGCCGATCTTCCTCAAAAGCTGTCCGCGACAGCCGCAGCATACTCCGGTGAGCGGCTCGGCTTCATGCTTCCCGCCGACCTGCCCGCAGACCTGCCTGCCGCCACAATCTTTCCCTGGGGCCACTGGTCGGCGCCAGAGGAGTTAGCCCGCGACCTCTACTCCGGCCTCCGGGCCCTCGACGCCCAGGGCTGCACCGTCATTCTTTGCCCAGTGCCACCCCCCGCCGGTGTGGGCGCAGCCATCCGCGACCGCCTCGGCAAGGCAGCCCATTCCGCTGGTGATTAGAGCAGTCCTAAGCTCTATTGCCCGTTCTCGCCCAGCTTGTACATGTACTTGATCGCCGACTTGTAGATAAGCATCCGGGACCGTCCGCGCACCTTCAGCGCCCGCCCGTCATACCACTCGATGCAGCCCTCTATGTGCTCACCATCCACCAATACAATCACCATCGGGGTCTGCGACTGAATCTGCTTCTGCAGATAAAAAAGCTCTGCCTGGCGACGCGCAGACTCTTCATCGAAGGCGTGGGTTGTGAGGCGGAGTGGCGCCGTCGCAGGCGGCCTTCTGCCCTTGAGCGTAAGCAGCGGGACAGGTAGTGCAGCAGATGCGGGTTCACCGCTGGAAAAGACTGCTTGACCGGTCATAGGACGTGGCCCTCCTGGGGGAGATTGAGGCACATACCGGGAAACAAACACAAGACCTGCAACTAGAGACGAAAATCCATTTCCTGCCGCTTAGAGCCGCATCGCAACTCAAGACGCCCGCAGCCTCGAACATTTCGACCCACGCTCTGACACCGACGCGGACAGATGTGGCTCCTTTGAGAGGCCTGCCACTTGTCAGTCTCAGTCAATGGGTTTGCCTGATTCTACCCGAAAAGATGCCTCACGCACGTCACGGGTTGCATTTCGTTCTGGCGGCCTCACAGCCGACGAATGGCAAACCTGAAGCGGAATTATCGTATGTAGAAGTTTCTGCTGTTGGTTATCGACGCTTATTTAGTTGCCAGAGGTCTTCTACATTAGCTTTAGAAATTCCTTCGCTCGGTTACATTCGTTGCTCTTGCTCTCCCAGGCTCACCGCCATCGCGTCCAGCGACAGGGAGCGCAGCAGATTTCGCCGCATTCCTTGCTCTACCTGCACCAGCGCCCGCGCCGCGCCGTCGATCCAGTCCACGGTCAAGCCCTGCGCCAGCCGCTCCAGCTCGGCGCTCATATCCACGTTGCGCACCAGCCCCGGTGTACCCGCCACCACCAGCAGCAAGTCCTCCACAAGGCTTCCCATCGCCCGCAGCAGGTTCGTCGTCTTCTCCTGTCCGTCGGCCCCCGCCCGATAGCTTTCCGTGGCGTGAAACAGTTGCGAGTAGTCCGGTTCCCCCAGCGCCGTCCGCAACACGACCAGGGCGTCCTGCCGGCTGGACACGTAAACTCCCAGGTCCAGCGTGAGTGCTCGACCCACGGCCCCTTCCGCCAGCCGCGCCGCCAGCGCACGGTCCTTGGCGCTCAACTCCGGTCGTCTCTTGGCCAGCAGCGTCTCCAGTTCGGTCGAGGGCAATGCTCCCAGCCGGTGCACCACAGCCCGCGAGCGAATGGTTGGCAGCAGCTCCTGCGGATTCTCTGTCAGCAGAATCAGTGACGTATGCTCCGGCGGCTCTTCCAACACCTTCAACAGGCTGTTGGCCGCCTCCTTCATAAACGCCGACGAAGTGAAGATCGAAAACGACCGCTTCGACTCCACCGGCGGCCTGTAATACGCCACATGAATTACCTGCCGCACCTGCCCCAGCTTGATCATCAGTTGCGGCGGGTCGGGAGGCACAATCAGCACGTCAGGGTGGGTCTGGATCAGGATGCGCGTCTCGCGCTTGTCAGCATCGCGTAGATCCTCCCGGGCGGCGACCGCCTCGGCCACCCGTTCCTCCAGGTTGGCAGCGTCGCCGATCCGTTCACAGTTCCTGCACTCCCCGCAAAAATCCGGCAACCCGTCGCTTTGGGTCGGATGCAGGCAGTTCACCGCCCGCGCCAGCATCAGCGCCAGCGTGTACTTCCCCGCCCCCTTCGGCCCAGCCAGAATCAGCGAGTGCGGAAACCGTTGCACGGCAATGCTCTCCCGCAGCCGCGTTACCGTCGACGGATTGCCAAGGAAATCCTGAAAGCCCACGCCTTGAGTCTAGAGCATCGGCGCGTGCTGGCCACGCCAGCGTATACTCTCTCGTTGCCCTGATAAACAATATGGACATCCCGGCGGTAAACATTTCCGGAAATGGTGGTGCGCGTATCAATGTGAAGCCTGCTTCCCAATCCCTGCTATGGAAATTCCGCGGCATCACCGGGTTGACGATTGTGCTCCTTGGCTGCGTGCTGGGAATGGCCGGTTGCAGTGGATCTACAACCAACTCCTCCTCCGTACCGGGGTTGGCGATCAACTGGAATACCACCACGATGACAAACAACACAACGCCGACGCTGCAGGTGGTGGTGAATCCGCCCTTGCAGCCGGGCCAGCCGCTGGGTACCGCCGCGTTCTCGGCCGTTAGTGCGCTGGGTCCGGATTACATGCGCTATGCAGGGTGGTTCCCCTATCCCAAGCTTGCGGTGGCCGAACTGCAGCCGCCCACACCGGAGGGAACTTCGTGGGACTTCAGCCTCATCGATCCCATCGTCAATCAGTTCCTCACCGCAACCGAAGGGCATCCGACGGTGATGAGTTTAAGCACCATTCCGCAATGGATGTTTGTGACCGACGCGCCGGTTGTCTACCCCGACGACCCCACGCAGGAGATGTGGAATTACGAGCAGGGCACGGTGCTGCGCGACCCCGCCTGCCAGGAACTGGCCGCCTACTATAACCGGCTGGCGAGCTGGTACGTGGATGGCGGGTTTACGGATGAGAACGGGGAACAGCACGAGTCCGGTTACCACTACCAGTTTCCGGTGTGGGAGGTATTTAACGAGGTCGATTATGAACATGGCACCACGGCTGAGGACTACACCAAGCGCTATGATGCTGTCGTCGAGGGCGTTCGCAGCGCCAGCCCGAACACCAAGTTCATGGGGCCGGCACTGGCCGCTCCCGGCAGCGACCTGGACTTTATCCAGTATTTTCTCAATCCGGCAAATCATCAGCCGGGAATCCCGGTAGATTACATCTCCTACCACTTCTACGCTGTTCCGTCGTCTGATCAAACCATCAACGACTGGCAATACACTTTTTTCCAGCAGGCGGATTCGTTCTTGAATACGGTTCGTTCGATCGAGGTCATTCGAAAGAATCTGTCGCCGCAGACCAAGACCGATATCGACGAGCTTGGCACGATTCTGCCCACCGACAACACTCCTGCGGATGTAGTGCCTCCACCGGCGGCCTACTGGAACGTGTCAGGCGCAATGTACGCGTATCTCTATGTGGAGCTTGCCCGACTGCAGATCGATATCGTGGGCGAATCGCAACTGGTCGGTTTTCCCACGCAGTTTCCTAGCGTCAGCATGATGGACTGGACGACCAACCAGCCCAATGCACGCTATTGGGTTCTGAAGCTCATCAAGGACACGTTTCATCCCGGCGACAAAATGGTCGCGACCGACCTGAGCGTCCCCAACGCAGCCGACCTGGAGGCACAGGCCTTCATCACGACTGCCGGACACAAGTTGCTGCTGGTGAACAAGCGCAATCTGCCCACGGATGTTCCCCTTCCCAACGCCCGCAATGCCATGGCGTTGACTGTGGATGCGCAATCCGGAGAAGGCCCGGCCCGCAGTGTAAGTCCGGTCAACGGCAAGATCACGCTCCAACCCTTTGCCGTCACGGTAGTGAGCTGGTGAATACAAATTCTGGTGCGTGGTGCAGGTCTCGTATGCGAGACCCGGGTCGAGCGCGTGGGCGCCCTCGCTCTAGGCAGGACTTGACTTAACCGCATCTTTCAAGTTTCGAAAAACATAATGGAAGGGGATCGACATGATTCGCGGTTCATCACGACGGGAGTTTCTCGCCACGTTAGCCGGTGGTGCTGCCGTCGCTTGGAGCGGCCTGAGAATCGCAGCTCTGCCAGATGCGGTTGTCGCCGGTTTGACGACAGGGCACGAGCAATCGGGAGGAGGATCGTTCATCTACGGCACCCACTTTTATCGTCCGCCCGATCCGCCGGCCTCGCAGCGACACGCGATGCTCACGTCGATAGCCGAGACTTACAAATTCAATACCGTGCGGATCTTTACGTCGTGGGCCTACTGCAATCCCGAGCCGGATCGATTCGACTTTGCTGACGTTGAAGAACTGATGGGGTATTGCGACGAGCTGGGCCTCAAGGTCCTGATGGGGGTGATGCTCGAGGATGCACCCTATTGGCTTGAGTCGGCTCATCCAGAGTCGCGTTTTGTGAACGCAGACGATCGCGCCTACCACCTGGGGGGAGCGGGAAACAACGTCAGCGCCGGAGCGCCGGGCTTGTGCCTGGACTGGCAATCCGTGCGCGAGGCGGCTGCTAAATATATCCGGGCAATGACGAAAGTCGTCTCCGCCCACCCCTCTCTCTATGCCTACGATTGCTGGAATGAGCCCTGTATCGTACCCACGGGATTTCATTTTTCGGGGGCGGAATTCAATATCAAGGAGTCATCCTATTGCTACTGTCGAAGTACGATTGATGCATTTCGTAGCTGGCTCCAGCGGCGCTACGGCACTCTGAGCGAGCTGTGTGAGGTTTGGGCGAGAAAATATCCGTCCTGGTCGATGATCGATCCACCACGAGAGCTCGGCACGTATCCCGACTGGGTAGATTGGCGGCGTTTCATGATCGACCGCAGCACAGAGGAGATGCGGTTTCGGGTGGAACAGGTCCGAGCCGAGGATCTCCATTGTCTACTCGAATCGCATTTCGGAGTGCAAGTCGCGGTGGATGCATCAGTCGCGACGCTTGGGATCAATCCCTGGCGGATGGCGGAAATGCTTGGCACTGTCGGGTTGTCGTATGTTTACGTGCGGACCGAAGCGCAAGGGCCCATTCACCGTGGCGCGGCGAGGCTGGAACTAACTCGCTGCCAGGCAGGAGACAAGCCGTTCTGGCTGACGGAACTTGCAGGCGGAACCGCGGGCGGAAGCCTCTTTCATGGCCGCAAGATGCGGGTGCAGGACATTCGACTGTGGAATTGGCTGGCAGTGGCAACTGGCGCCAAAGGCGTGCTCTATTGGACCTATACCCCGGCAAGCAAAACGGCCGAGGCAGGGGGATTTGCACTCGTCGCGGCCGATGGTTCGCCTACCGAGCGTGTATTGGAAGCGGCGGACGACCATCGTCTAGTCCAGGCTCATTGGGACGTGATAGAGCACTATATGCCCCGGACCGATGTTGCAATTCTGTTTGATCAGGATAGCGACCTGATGACTTTCGCGGTAAGTGGAAACAGCGACGTGGCCGCCAATTCCTTCCGCGGTTATTACAAGGCGCTTTGGTGCTGTGACCTGTGGGCGGACTTCATCGAGCCCCGGAATTTGGGCCGTCGAGAGTACAAAGTCATCGTCGTACCTTGGCATTTGATCTTGAAGAAAGAAGTCAGTGAGCAATTGCGCCGGTACGTTGAATCGGGCGGAACTCTCGTTATCGAAAGCGGCTTTGGGATGTTTAGCGAAAATGCATCTTATAACCCGGTGATCCCACCATTCGGCCTGGATGATGCATTTGGCTATCGCGAGGGCGAGAGCTATTCACTTCCGGAGAGTAGCGCGCCAGTTCGCGAGGATACAATCGCCGACTCGGATCGAGTTTATACGAACTCCCATATGGCTTTTACCGTCCCTATTGAAGTCACAATCAAGCCGCGCATCCTTTTGACGCCTGTCACAGCTAAGTCCGGGGCAAGCGTTATCGCGAAATATGAATCGACACCGGTTGCCACAAGAAAGACATTGGGCCATGGACAGGTGTTCTACATCGGAACCAATCTCGGCGCCAGCGTCGAAGCGGGCGATCCGGGCGGTATCGAGTTGATGCGATCGATCTTGATCCCCGTGGTGCAACCGGAAGTGACGGCGGAGAAGGTGCGACCCCGGCTCATCGTGGGAACCGATAGAAGTCTGTTGGTGATCGTCAACGAAAATCCGCGAAGTGAACACGCTTCCATCAAACTTCCTGGGCGCTACCGGCGAGGTCTCGATTTGTATACCGGCAGGGAATACTCTCTTGAAGCAAATTCCATTGAAGTAGTCGTACCAGACGAGAGCGTGTCGGTGCTGCGGCTTGAGTGAGTCGAGCCAAGAGGGCAAAATGCGTTGTCGTCGATTGACCTTGCGAATACGGTTAAATTCGACTTACAACCGTGGGGGACGCCACTGGTGTCCCCGCGGACAGGTGTTTGTCTGCGGAGTGGCCGACCACTGATCCGTGATCCCTGATCTCTGCTTCCTGGTCCTTGTACTGCAACTGGTAGAGCTTCCAGTAGAGACCGCGCTGCGCCAGCAGCTCCTGGTGCGTGCCCATCTCGCGCAACTGGCCCTTGTGCATAACGAGGATGGTCTCGGCGCGCTGCACGGTGGAGAGGCGGTGCGCGATCAGCACGCTTGTGCGTCCCTCGACCATGCGGTCCAACGCGCCGCGGATGCGCAGCTCGGTGTCGGTGTCCACGCTCGATGTGGCTTCGTCGAGGATGAGGATGCGCGGATTGTAGGCCAGGGCGCGGGCAAAATTGATGAGCTGCTTCTGCCCCGTGGAGAGCGAGTTGCCGCGCTCCTGCACCGGTTCGTCGAAGCCACCGGGAAGCGTCTCGATGAAGTCCAGCACGTTGACGTCGCGCGCCGACCGGCGCAGGGCTTCCTCGGTAATCGCGTCGTTGCCCAGGCGAATGTTTTCGGCCAGCGTGCCGGTGAAGAGGAACGGGTCCTGCAACACCACCGCAAAGTGGCGGCGAAGAGTATTCAGGTCGTGAAGCCGCAGATCCAATCCGTCCAGCAGTATCGCGCCCGCGGTCACATCGTAAAAGCGCATCATCAAACTGGTCAGCGTGGTCTTTCCTGCGCCTGTGTGGCCCACAATGGCCACCGTCTGGCCGGGTTCGACTGTGAAGGAAACGTCCTTCAGAATCCATTCGATGTCTTTGAGTGCGGTCAACTGCCGGGCGGCGGACGCAGGATCCGCATCCATGCTCGCGGCAGCCTGCTCAACCGCCGCGTTTTGCTCCGGGGTCAGCTTTTGATAGGTGAACCAGACGTGACGGAACTCGATTCGATTGGAGCCATCTCCATCGAGCGGATTCGCGGGGCTGACGATTTCGGGCTCAGTGTCGAGAAGCTTGAAAATGCGCTCACACGCGGCCATGGCGGCCTGGAGGATGTTGTATTTGTCGCTTAGATCCTGGATGGGACGCCAGAAACGCTGCGAGTACATGTTGAACATGGCCAGCACGCCGATGGTCACCGAACCGGAGAGCACACCGAACCCCCCGCGCCAGATAACCAGCGCGATAGCGATTGCGCTGAGCAACTCAACCGCGGGGTAATAAAGGGCATAGGCAAAAATCGTGTCTTTGAACGCGATCATGTGGAGGCGATTCACAGCCTCGAAGTCGTTGTAGGCGCGCTGCTCGCGGTTAAAGAGCTGGACCACGCTCATGCCGCTGATGTGCTCCTGGGTAAAGCTGTTGATGCGGGCAATGGCGGCGCGGACGCGGCGGTAGCTTTCGCGAACATGATCGCGGAAGAGTCGGGTGACGACCAGGATGAGGGGCAGGACGGCAAAGGCCAGCAGCGCCAGCCACCAGTTGATGCTGAGCATCACGATAGCCATGATCGTGAGAGTGAAAAAGTCGTCGACTATGGCCAGAATGCCGCCGGTGAACATCTCGTTGATGGCGTCCACGTCGGAGGTAAGCCGGGTGACGAGGCGGCCTACGGCGTGATTGTCAAAGAATCCGATGTGCATGCGCTGCATGTGGCGAAAGATATCGCGGCGCAGGTCGAACATGATCTTCTGGCCGGTCCACTGCATCAGGTAGGTCTGAATAAATTCAAAGAGATAAGAAGAGCAGAGCGTGGCCATAAAAATGGCCGCCAATACGGTGATGCCGTGCATGGGCTCGGCCGGGAGGCGGCGTGTGAGCCACGTAGTGCCGACGCTGGGCTTTCCGATCAGGTAGCGGTCGAGGGCCACCTTCACCAGGTAGGGTCCGGCCACATCGCTGAGGGATTTGAGCGAGACGGAAACCGAGGAGACGGTCGCCTGCCACCAGTAGGGGCGCAGGTAATGGCCGAGCCGGCGCATGAGGCGCGAGTCGTAGACCTTGCCGACCGGATCCTCATCGGGCTTGCGAAGATCGGCCTTGTGGGCCTCAGGCTGCTTCGAATTGGCAGGACTCGGGGACTTCTCGGCTTGATCCGGCATCGGCAGGAATCGACTTCTGTTTCTATTGTACGGGCAGGGCGAAAAAAGGTTGCGCGCATGGACCTGAGTTGAAAGAGCCACAATGCGCGCCGTTAGAATCTGCCGGCCTGCGGCCAGTCAAAACGAAGAGGCAGACAGCGCTATGGGCCTGCAAACTGAAGAATCGAAACCTCATATTCAACAACGCCGGCGGACCATCCTCAGCGGGCCGAAGTGATCTTTTCCGCGGCAAGGGCAGCGAGGCGGTCGGCGATGCGCTCGGCGGCGTCGGGATGCGCCTGGGTTCGCGCTGCAGCGGCCATGGACGCCAACCGCTGTGGAGAGGTCAACAGTTGCTGGAGCGCTTCCAGCAGACGGCCGGGAACCTCCAGATCGGATTCATCCAGCATCACGGCCGCGCTGGCGTTCACCATCTCCTCCGCATTGCGCTTTTGGTGGTCGTCGGCGGCGGCGGCAAAGGGCACGAGCAGGGAAGGTTTCCCGGCCGCGGCCAGTTCCGCCACAGTGGAGGCCCCGCTGCGCGCCATCACAAGGCTCGATTGGGCAAAACGCAGGGGCATGTCGTCGAAGAAGGGGTGCACCTGCCAGCGCGCGGGATCGGCTCCGCCGGCGACGTAAGCGGCGGTAGTGGCTTCAGCGTGGCGCACACCGCTCTGGTGGACGATGTGGAGGCCGGGCACCGCATCCAAAAGCGAAGGAGCGATCTGGGGCAGAGTCCTATTGAAGAGACGTGCTCCCTGCGAACCCCCAAAGACGAGCAGGCGGGGAGAATCGCCCTGAAACGGCTCGATGGTAAAGAACGCCGGGCGCACGGGAATCCCGGTCACTTCGGCAGCCCGAAACCACGACGCGGCCGACGGAAAATTCACCGCCGCAGCCTGTACCCGTTTGCCCACCAGCCGGTTGGCCAGGCCGGGCATGGCGTTGGGTTCAAAGACCATGGCCGGAATCTTGAGCTGCAACGCCGCCGCCATGGCCGGACCGGAGGCATACCCGCCCACGCCGAAGACAACGCTGGGCCGGAACTCCCTAATCAGGCGCCTGCAATACATTACGCTGCGGGGCAGGTTGATCAGGGTGCGCAGCCGCGTGACGAGGGATACATTTTTGAGCGGGCCCACATCCACCAGGCGAAGGCGGAATCCGGCCTCGGGTACGAGCCTGATCTCCATGCCCCGCGCGGTGCCCACAAACAGCACCTCAGCCGAGTGGCGCGAAACCAGTTCGCGCGCCACGGCCAACGCTGGAATGATGTGGCCGCCGGTACCGCCACCGGCAATCAGAACACGCAGTTCCGCCAATTCCCCGCCCTTCGTTCAGCAGATGTATCCCAGTTTCGCAGATTTACCCATGTTGTGTTCCCGCGGAGGGTGGTGACTATCTGGAAACGAGCGTGACTTTTTTCGAAAATGATGGATACTTAGTTCTCGCAGAACATGCCATTGCCGCATGCGCCCTGGCCGCCGCAGCAGGCGCCGCCGGAGGCGCAGGGTGGAAGCGCCGAGGAATGCGAGCCGGTAGCCCCTTTGGTGATGGCGCCCGCGCCTCCGCTGATGAGGCGATGGACTTGTCCACCGCACTCGGGGCACTGCGTCAACGCTGCATCGGACATCTTCTGGCGCTTCTCGAAGCTGCATGCACAGGCATCACATCGGTATTCGTAGGCGGGCATGGTTTTTATCTCTTCCACTCATTGTAAAGAAGCGAGCTTCCGGCGGCTAGCTCCTGGTTTGCCAGGTTCCAAACAAAGAACTTGGAGCAGCCGGCAATTGAACCGCATTCCCGGGGCAAAATCCCGGGCGCTAAAATGAACTGTGCGAAAAGCCATTCTTGCTGTGATTGCGATCATCGTGTTGGCGCCGATTGTGTATGTATTGGCACGATCGGCTACGCCCGTTGTAGACCTGGCCTCTCCCGTGACTTCCCTCGGCCAGGCTACGCCCATTGCCGTCCACGTACACGATCCGCGCGGAGTGAGCAAGCTCTCGGCAATCGTGGAACAAAACGGCACCCAATTTGCCGCCTGGCAGAGCGCGCAACCATCCAGCGCAGCGGACAACACATTCAGCTTTACGGTGGGCGTCAAAACCACGCCGCAATTGCGCGACGGCAAGGCGAAGTTGATTGTTGAGGCGGCATCGAATGATCTGCTCCACAAAACAGGACGTCTGGAACGCGATGTAACGGTGGTGACGCAACCGCCAACCATCAGTGTGGATTCAGACCAGCACTACCTCTACCTGGGCATGGCCGATCTGGCCACCTTCAACGTCTCCGGCGGCTGGACTGAAGCGGGAGTGCGCGTGGGGGACCAGACCTATCGAGCGTGGCCAATGCCGGGCGGGAAATCCGGCTTCTTCTCGCTCTATGCCTTTGCCTGGAACATGCCGCCGGGCACCATCCCACTGGCTTACGCATCCAATGGCGCGGGAAACGATGTGACCAGCCCGCTGGTGGTCCAGTTTCCTAAGAAGGAGCAGCCGAAATATACAGTCCACGACTTGCAGGTGAGCGACGCGTTCATGCAGAAGGTTGTCGGCGAGTTTGATCCGAACGGTTCAGGCGACCCGGTAGCGCGATTCGTCAAAATCAATTCCGAAATGCGGCACGCCAACAACAAGACGCTTTCCGATCTGCGCTTCAAGACGGCGGACCGGTTCTTATGGTCGCAGCCCTTCACACGGCAGTCTCATTCGCAGGCGGAATCCAGCTTCGCGGACCTGCGCAACTACATCTATCAGGGGAAGAAGATCGATCAGCAGGTTCATCTCGGATACGATCTGGCGGTGACTCAGCATGTGGGCGTCGAGGCTTCAAACGATGGCCGAGTGGTGTATGCGGCGCCGCTGGGCATCTACGGCAACTGCATCGTGGTCGACCACGGATACGGTCTGCAGACGATCTATGGCCACCTCAGCCATATTGCGGTGCATTTAGGCGACATGGTGAAGCGAGGCCAGGTGATGGGCCAGAGCGGGATGACCGGAATGGCCGGTGGCGATCATATCCACTTTGCCATGCAACTGGATGGCGTCCAGATCGACCCCAAGGAATGGTGGGACAGCCACTGGATTCAGGACCATATCGCGAAGCGCGTGGATCTGCCGGGGTTCCATCCATAGGTTGCGGCAAGGTCAACGCTGGCTTTGTCCGAAATCTCTGCGAATCGAGGCGCTCGGACATAGCCCGCTTCATTCCACTTTTTTTGAAATATTGAGCAGGATTCCGATGCCCGCAAGCGTGAAGAAAAGCGAAGTTCCGCCCGAAGAGATAAAGGGCAGCGGAATGCCCTTGGTGGGCAGCAGAGAAAGCACCACGCTGATGTTGAAGAAGGCCTGAAGCAGAATCGCCGTGGTGATGCCGAAAGCGATGAGGCGTCCGAAGGGATCCTGGACGCGGTACGCGGTGCGCAGGCCGCGCACGCCCAGCACGACAAAGAGCACCAGGATGGACATGGCGCCGATGAATCCCAGCTCTTCTGCGATGTTGGCAAAGATGAAGTCGGTGGAGGCCTCGGGCAGATAAAAGAGCTTCTGTATGCCCTCCATAAAGCCGCGACCCACCAAGCCGCCGGTGCCCACGGCGATGAGGGATTGGTTGATGTGAAAGCCGGCTCCCATGGGATCGGTGTCAGGATGAAGAAAGACCAGCATGCGCTGGCGGCGCCACGCAACCCAGAAGAGAAGCACCGCGAGAGGTGGTAGAGCCGCCGCGATGCCTGCGGCAAGATACTTCCATTCCATCCCCGCCAGCACCAGCATCATGGCTGTTACGCCGGCCAGCACCAGCGCCGTACCCAGGTCAGGCTGGCGCACCACAAGAATGATGAACAGTACCGGAATCATTGCCGCGCGCAGTAGTGTGTGCTTCCAGTCGCGCATTGAGTCAAGCCGCGTGTGCAGGAACCAGGCCAGAAACAAGATGAGCACCGGCTTGGCGATCTCAGAAGGCTGGAAGGTGAAGAAGCCGCCGAACCGGATCCAGCGATGGGTGTTGTGCGAGCCCTGGAAGAAGAAGACCATGACCAGGAGCACGGTAGTGATGGCCAGGGCGGGATAAATGAAGCGCGGGGAATTGTACCGGGTGTAATCCACGCTCATAAGGAAGACCATGAACAGAATTCCGCCAACTGCCCATCCCGCCTGCCTGCCCACAAATGCATAGGGGGAGTGATAGCGTTCCTGAGCCACCACGGCGGAAGCCGAGAAGACCATCGCCAATCCCACCACGACCAGCAGCAGCGTGGTGAAGAAGATCCACTTGTCGACCCCTACGCGCTTTGCCATACCTTCCAGCCTCGCCATTCATTGACGAGTTCTTTGAAGACGCGACCGCGATGTTCGTAATTCTCGAACTGGTCGAAGCTGGAGCAGGCCGGCGCCAGCAGCACCACTTCGCCCGGACGCGCCGCGCCGGCAGCCGCGCTGACTGCCCTGTCAAGAGTTTCGCAGGATTGGATGGTGACCACGCCGCGCAGATGGGATTCGATCTTGGCCGCTGCCGAACCGATGGTGTAGACCGCGCGTACCCGCGCCCGCAGCAACTCGGACAACTGGGTATAGTCTGAGTTCTTGTCCTTGCCGCCGAGAATGAGATGAATGCCCGAGGAGAACGCGGCGATGGCCTTGGCAGTAGCGTCCACGTTGGTGGCCTTGGAGTCGTTGTAGAACTCTACCCCGTTGATGGTGGTCACGTATTCCAGGCGATGCTCGACGGCCTTGAAATTCCCTACCGCCCGGCGAATCGCCTCTGCTGGGGCCTGGGCAAGGCGCGCTGCACACACCGCGGCCAGCACATTTTCAACATTGTGTTCGCCTTTGAGCGTGATTTCGCTCAGCGGCATCACGGACTCCGTGACCGCGTCCCTGGCTGCGCGATACACCACGTGACCTTCCTGAACCCAGGCTCCCTGCTGCACCGGATGCTCCAGAGAAAACCAGTAGACCGCTGCAGTTGAACGTACTGCGGCGCCTGCAGCGCGAGCATTGTCGGCGTTCAGCACCACGAAATCGTGTTTGTCCTGGGCGGCAAAAATGCGCTCCTTGGCCAATGCATAGTTCTCAAAAGTGCCGTGGCGATCCAGGTGGTCGGGCGTGATGTTCAGAATCACTGCGATATTGGGATGGAATTGCTGCGTGCTCTCAAGCTGAAAGCTGGAAACCTCCAGAACTGACCAGGTTTCGTCGGTGCTTTCGTCGATGAGCGCAACCACCGGCACACCGATATTGCCGCCTACAAGTGTGGGCCGGCCCGTTTCCTGAAAGATATCGCCCAACAGTGCGGTGGTGGTGGTTTTGCCATTCGAGCCGGTGATGGCCACTGTCTTGCCCTTCAGAAAGCGTGCGGCCAGTTCCAGCTCGCCGATCACCGGCAGGCCAAAGCTCTTTACCTGCGCCAGCTCCGGGGTATCCAGCGGCACGCCCGGGCTCACCACGATCAGGTCTTGGCGGCGGAATGTGAGCAGGCCGTGGCCGCCTGCCTCCACCATGATTCCCTCTTCAAGCAGGGCGGGAATGTCCTTGGCCAGCGCTTCGGCGCTGCGAATGTCTGAGACCGTAACCTGGGCGCCGCGCCGGCGCAAAAACAACGCCGCGGCCAGACCAGACTTGCCCAGTCCGACGACCAGAACTTTTTTGCCTTTGAGTTCCATCATTGGATTCTTCCTCAGGCTCTTTGCGTTTCGCGGCTTCTTTCTATTTTGCACCGCGGGGTGCGCAACATAGGCCGGGGTTAACGCAGTTTCAATGTAGTGAGTGCAAACAATGCAAACACCAGGGCGCCAATCCAGAAACGGGCGATGACTTTGGACTCGTGCCAGCCGAGTTGTTCGAAGTGGTGGTGCAATGGGGCCATCTTGAAGATACGCTTCTTATTGCGCAGCTTGTAGCTGCCTACCTGCAACACTACCGAGATCGCCTCAAGAACGAAGATGCCACCAATAAAGGGCAGCAGCAACTCCTGGCGGATGATGACCGCGACCGTGCCGATGGCTCCGCCCAGGGCCAGTGAGCCCACGTCGCCCATGAAGATCTCCGCCGGGTGCGCGTTATACCAGAGAAAGCCGATGGACGCGCCGACCATGGATCCGCAAAAGACCGACAACTCGCCCACCAGGGGCATGCGCTGCAGCTCAAGGTAGTCGGCAAAGACCACGTGGCCGCTGACATACGTCAGAACGGTCAGCGCGCCTGCCGCAATGATGGTGCAGCCGATCGCTAGGCCGTCCAGACCGTCGGTCAGGTTGACGGCGTTGGAGGAACCCATCAGGACGAAGACCACAAAGACCACAAAGGGCAGAAACACAAGAAAGCCCAGGTGAGGAATGGTGCCTGCCCAGTGCCACTGCATGTCGGGCCGCAGCGTTTTGAAAAAGGGCACGGTCAGGGTTGTGGAGAACATCTTGAACTGGGTCAGACCAGCCAGCGTCACAGCCACTGAGGCTGCGGCCAGGCCCTGCCAAAAGAGCTTGGCACGCGCCGTGAGACCGAGGCTGCGGCGCTGGACTACCTTGATGTAATCGTCCGCAAAGCCGATGGCCCCGAAGGCCAGCGTGGAGAACACGATGACCCAGACAAAGGGATCGGCAGGGTCGGACCACAGAACTGTGGGCAGCAAAATGGCGATGACGATCAGCACTCCACCCATGGTGGGCGTACCGGATTTCTTCAGGTGCGACTGCGGCCCGTCTTCACGGATGTACTGGCCAATCTGGAACTCGCGCAGCTTCTGAATCACGTAAGGGCCGATGAACAGCGCGATCAAGAGAGCGGTGAGCGAAGCAAAGGCAGTGCGAAACGTAAGATAGCGGAAGATGCGGAATGGGTGAAAGAACGGGTAGAGCTTTTGGTAGAGCAGCCAGTAAAGCAAGTGGCCTCCCAAGCCGGATCGGGGCGGGTTTCAGGTTGATTTTACAGGGCCGGCGCGCGGCCTGCTGTGGACGCGCTCCCTATGGCGTCCCGTTCGACTGCCTATTCAGCTCTGTCACGAACGCCTGCTCGCGCTCGGCGACATAGCTCTTGTAGCCCTCGGGATCGATGAACGCATTCAGGTTTCCACGCTTCCAGTGCTCGTACTTCTCTTTGAGGTCGTAGTAGCCGCCGTGCGCGCCAAGGAAGATGTCACACGGAAGGCCTCGAAGCACTTCGAAACCATGGCGGTAATCCTCGGCGATGTGCGGATAGGCGCGGTTCCCCACCAGTTTGTATCCGGAATTCACATTGGGACTGCCGACAATGACGACATGAAGCGTCCGCCCTCCCTCGACTTCGTCCATGGTCCACGTCGTGGTTCCCCGGGTATGGCCGCCAGTAAGGTGCGCCACCAGAACCGCACCGCCCAGGCGAACCTTGTCTCCGTCGTGGAGCACGCGATCCACATGTGCCGGTTCAAACTGCATGGACTTCTCTGTCCCATATTGAAAGTCCGTCTTGCCGCCCGACTCCGCCACGGACACATCCGCGTCCATCACAAAGTATCTGGCGCCGGTAAGACGCTTCACCTGTGCGCTGCCCGCGCAATGGTCATAGTGTGCATGGCTGATGAGAAGGATTTTTGTGTCGGCGAATTTAAAGCCGAGAGCTTCAATGCTCTTCTTGATGAGCGGGGGCGACGACGCAAGATTGCTGTTGATAAGGATGTTTCCCCGCGGCGTCACCACAAGGTAGGAAGCAAGATCCTCGCTGCCCACGTAATAAAGATTGCCCGCAATATGAAATGGTGGAAACGGTCGGGTCCAGGCGGGGTTATCCTGCGCAACAATCTGCATCGTAAACATGAGCGACGCGATCAGCGTCAATTTGCCGCCAGCCGTGCCCCGCATTGCTATCTCACCACCGGTTTCGATTCACCTGTTGCAATTTGCACGGACCTCTCCAGGCGCACACCGCGGGAACCTTTCACCAGCACCACGTCGCCTGGTTGAAGATTCTGGCGAAGCCACTGCCCGGCCGTTTCAGCATCGGGAAGAAACAGCGACGCAACTCCGCCGGCGCAGGCTGCCATGGCCAAGTGCTCCGCGTTGCCACGTACGCCCACGACCAGGTCGAGACCAGCCTCGGCGGCGGCTTTTCCGCAGGCGGCATGCAGTTCTGGACCATGCTGGCCCAGTTCCAGCATCTCCCCGGCCACCAGGATCCGGCGACGGGCCGGACGCGCAGCGAGGGTGCGAATCATGGAGCGCAGCGCTTCGGGATTCGAGTTATAGCTGTCGTTGAGCAGAGTCGCTCCGTCAATCTCCATGACTTGGCCCCGCTTGTCGCCGGCGGTCAACGACTCGAGCGCTGCCACCGCGGTGTAGAGATCGACACCCGCTTCAAGAGCCACGGCCAGCCCGGCCATCGCGTTCGAAGCATTGTGCGCGCCAAGCAGGTGCAGGGTAAGGTTTCCCTCACGCTTCCCGGCGCGAAAGCCCACGTGCAGACCCGCCAGGTCTTCTGTCACTTTAAGGATCTGCGGATCGGCGCAGGGCCCATCGCCAAAATAGACAACGCGCCCTGCAAATTCGCGACCAAATTGCGAAACGTACGGATCGCTGCAATTGAGGAAGGCTACGCCCGTGGCGGGCAGCGCAGCCACCAGTTCAAGCTTGGCGCGCGCAATGCCCGGCTGGCCCTCGGCAAAGTTTTCAATGTGTGCCGTACCCACGTTGGTCACTACGCCCCAGTCTGGCGCCGCGATGCGTGCCAGCGCTGCGATTTCACCAGCGTGGTTCATGCCCATCTCGATCACCGCGTATTCGTTCTCCGGCTCGAGACGCAGTAATTCGAGCGGCAGCCCGAATGCGTTGTTGAGGTTGCCTCTCGATTTCAGGACGTTGAATTTCGCGCCCAGCGCGGCGGCAATCGCTTCCTTGGTGGTGGTTTTGCCGGCTGAACCCGTAACAGCCACCACGCGGCGGCCCCACTGGCGGCGCACATGCGCAGCCAGTGCCTGCAAGGCAACCAGCGTGTCCTCGGCAATCAGCAGGGGCGCGGCCAGGGCGGCGTCAGGCAGTGTGGCCACACGGGCGCGCGAAACCACCGCCGCAATCGCTCCGCGCTCCAGCGCTGCAATTACAAAGTCGTGTCCGTCATGACGTTCGCCACACACCGCGAAAAACAGTTCGCCTGGAGCCACGGTGCGCGAGTCGATGGAGCAGCCGGTCACTGTGAGCGCTCCGGGCTGCGCCACGCTGGCCGGGGCTTCAAGCACCGCGCCCGTACTGATTGCCGCTTCTGCCAAGGTGAGTTTCATTGCCCTTCACCGTATCCCAGTTGCCGCAGCATGCGAAGCGCGGTCTCCGCGTCGTCGAAGGGAATCGCGCCTGTGGCCAGAATTTGTTCTTTCTCGTGACCCTTGCCGGCAATGAGAACGACGTCGCGCGGCACGGCGGCTTGCAGAGCCGCGTGGATAGCGGTGGCGCGGTCGGGCTCGACCGTGTAGCGAACGCCGGTGGCTTTGAGCGCGGGTTCAATTTCAGCAAGAATGGCGGCTGGATCTTCAGAGCGAGGATTATCGCTGGTGGCGACGACGAAGTCGCTGCCTTCGCCTGCAGCCTGACCCATCTTCGGGCGCTTGGTGCGATCGCGGTCACCGCCGCAGCCGAATACAGTGATCACGTGACCACCGGACTGTGCGATCATCTCGCGGGCCAGGGCGGCGAGGTTGCGCAGCGCGTCGTCGGTGTGCGCATAGTCCACAATCACCGTGAAGGGCTGGCCTGCATTCACAGGCTGAAAGCGGCCCGGAACCGGCTTAAGTCGCGGAACAAACTCCACCAGATCGGCAAACTCCACCCCGCGCGCATGAGCTGCGGCAAGAGCGGCCAGCAGGTTCAGAATGTTCACCTCACCCGCCAGATGCGACGTGACGCGAGCCAAGCCCGCTGGACTTTCGAGATCCAGGACTGCGCCAGCGGGCGTGAGCTCGTAGCTCGCCGCGCGCCAGTCGCCCTGGCCAATGCCGTAGGTGCGAATCTCTGCGCCTGCATGGCGTGCCGCCTCGGCAAGTCTCTCACTGTACGAGTCGTGCGCATTCACTACGGCTACGCGCGGAGCCGGATAGACACTGCCGTCAAAGAGCAGCCGTTTGGCCGCGAAATATTTTTCCATCGTCCGGTGATAGTCGAGATGGTCGCGAGTGAGATTGGTAAAAACAGCCACGTCGAAGTGGACTCCCGCGGCGCGGCCCTGGTCGAGCGCGTGGCTTGAAACCTCGGTTACCAACTCAGTGGCGCCACGGCTTACACCTTCCGCCATAAGCTCGAAAAGATCGCGCGACTCCGGCGTGGTATGAAGCGAGGGGCGCACTTCGCCGGCCACGTGATACTCGATGGTGCCCACCAAGACCGTGGTGCGGGCCGCCTCGTTGAGCAGTTCTTCGGCAAGAAACGCCGTGGTGGTTTTGCCGTTGGTGCCAGTGATGCCGATGGCCGAGAGGCTTCGTTCGGGATGGCCGAAAAATGCCGCGGACGCCTCTGCCAGCGCACGCCGTCCGTGCTCGACCTCCAGTACAGGCAGGCCTGCCTGATACACGAGCAGATGGTCAAAAGCCGGGGAGGAGTCGGTGATGATGCCCAGTGCCCCCGCGGCCAGGGCCTTGTCCACGTACCGGTTGCCATCGGTCGAGCCGCCCTTCATGGCCACAAACACCGCGCCCGGCCGCACCCGCCGCGAGTCGTATTCAACGCTCGTCACCGGCTGGGCGGAATCTCCGCTCGCATCCACGGCCGTTACTTCTTCAGCTAGATCTTTCCAGTTCATCTCGTGTTCGATTGTAGTTTGCTATGCGATGTAGTTACAGTGACGGGTTGACGGCTCAGTGCCCACAACGCACCACGATCTTGGTGCCGGCGGGAACCTGTGTGCCCGGTGCGGGAGCCTGCTCGCGCACAGTGCCGCTGCCCTTGATCTGCACCTCAAGGCCCGCAGCGGCAGCCCCCTCAATTACTTTGCGCACCGGTAAGCCAACTAGCGAAGGAACCGTCAGCCTTTTTCCATCGCTGATGGTGACCTGTGTAGACATTGTTTTCGACAGAGGCTGCGAAGGTTTTGCAGCGGTCACCGTGGAATTGGATGCAGCCGTGCCGTGGACAGTAGGCGGCTTCATTGCCAAATCCTCCGCGGGTGCGATCGGCGCTGGAGGCTGGTTCGCGGGCGCGCGTAGCGGATCGTCCGCCGGCAGATCGTTCACTGCCGCAAACAGCGAGTTAATGTCCTCCTGGTTCGATCCCGAGTCGTCTTCGGCCACCACCTTTTCGGGCTTTGCGGGTGTCTTGGACGGTTTCACATCAATGTCGTGCGGTACCTGGAGGTACTCAAGTACCTGCTGAGCCACCTCGGCAAAGACAGGCGCGGAGACCGCAGTGCCGTAGTAAGACCCCCCTTTGGGATTGTCAATAATGACGGCCACGGCAATCGCCGGATTGTTGATGGGAGCGATTCCGGCAAAGGAGGCAATGTGCATGGTCTTGGAATAGAGATGCGTGACGGGGTCCACTTTTTGCGCGGTGCCGGTCTTGCCGCCGGAGGAGTAACCGTTGAGCTGCGCCGGCTTGCCGGTGCCGAACAGCACCACCCCCTCCATCATCTTGCGCATCTGCGCGGCGGTCAGCGTGGAGATGACGCGGTGTGCCCCAGACGGCAGCGGATTGGGCAGTTCGCCGCCGGGCTTGAAGGGCGAAGGCGCTAGAGGCGCCGCAGATTTTTGGCCATTGGAGGCGGGGTCCAACTGGCCGGGCATCAGTATGTGCGGGGGCAGATAGATGCCGCCATTGGCAATCGTGGAGACCATCGAGACCAGTTGCAGCGGCGTGACGCCGACCTCTTGCCCGATGGCGATGGAGCCGATGGAGGACGAACCCCACTTATTTACCGGACGCAACAGGCCGCGGGTCTCGCCGGGAAGTTCTGTTCCGGTGCGGCTGCCGAAGCCGAAATCGCGGATCGTTTGATAGAACTTGTCCGGTCCCACCTTGAGCGCCAGCTTTACCGCGGCCACGTCGCTTGACTCCTCAAGCGCCTTATGCACTGGAATCACGCCGAAATGCTCTCCCTGGTTGTCGTGAATCACGCGGCCGGCCAACGTGATCTTGCCGCCCTGGCAGTCGATCATGTCGTCAGGCGTAGTCGCATGCTGTTCCAGTGCCGTCGAGTACGTGACCAGTTTGAATACGGAACCCGGCTCGTAGACATCGCTGACGGCGTGGTTGCGCAACAGGCTTGGCGTGGTGTGGCGGAAATCGTTCGGATTGAATGTGGGGCGGATGGCCAGTGCCAGAATCTGCCCGGTGTGCACGTCCTGCACCACCACGGTCCCGTTGGCCGCCTGGGTCTTTTCCATCGCGTGATCCAGCGCCTGCTCGGCCATAAACTGAATGTTTTCGTCGATGGTCAGCACCAGGCTCTGGCCCGGCTCCGGCTCGCGTTCGATGGATCCTAACACGTGGCGGCGGGCATCCTTGGTGGTGAACATGCGGCCCGGCACGCCATGCAGCCGCGCATCGAATTTTTGCTCCAAGCCACCCAGCCCGTTATCGTCAACGCCCACGTAGCCCAGCACCTGCGCGGCAATCTGGTTGTCAGGATAAGAGCGCTCAAACTCCTTCTGGAAGTAGATGCCCTTCATGTTCAGAGCTCTCACGCGTGCGGAGGTCTCCGCGGTCACGCGCCGCGCCACCCAGGCAAAGCTCTCGCCGGCAGCCAGTCGCGCGGCAATCTGGGCCTCGGTTGTGAGGGTGTCCGCGGGATCGGTGTGCACAACCGCAGCCAGAACGCGCGCGGCGCCCGGTTGGTCGTCAATCTCGGTGGGCACGGCGTAGATCGAGTCCGCCTGCACCGTCATGGCCAGTTCGCGCAGGTTGCGATCGTAGAGGACGCCCCGGTGAGGAGCCACGAGGAAGGCGCTCTGCTGCTGCCGCTGGGCGCGCTCAACATATGCGGAGTGATGGATCACCTGCAGCCAGAAAAGACGGGCCGTAATGGCGCAGGCCCACAGGAAGAAAAGCAGGCACACAAGCCAAAAGCGCGCCAGCTTCATGGGCATGGCGCGCGAGGTGGCGTTGCGGTTCCGGTTGGCTCGAAGAGTTGCCTGCATGGCGAATCGCTCTGGAACTGAGTTCCGCGCCAGCCGGCTTAAAGCACGGGAGGTGGCGGTGGCGTGACTTGCGCAAGTGCCGGAGCGCTCATATCCGGACGGGTATCGGCGTGGACAACCTGACCCGGTTGCGGCGAAGCCAGACCCATCTGTTTGGCCATCACGTCGATCCGGCCCGGCTGGGTCAACTGCGCCTCGGCCAACCGCAACTGGCGGTTTTCCTCACGCAACTGGTCGCACATCTGCTTCTCCGACTCTACACGGTAGGAGCCCTCGATGGCGCTGAAGTGCTGCAGCCCGTAGATCATGACCAGCGAAAAAAGCAATGTGACTGCGGCTGAGAAGATGCGCATCTGGCGCACCCGCACGGGGTCCGGTGCCTTGACCAGCCGCGAGTTGTCAATGTGCTTGGTAAAGCTGATCTCCGGCGTGCGCACTCCGCGGCGGCGCAACGGCTGCTGCGCCAGCAGCTCCGCGTTGCGCTCGGCAACCCGCGCAGTCCAGCCGCGGCCAGTTTCAAAATAGGTTGTCGTGCATGCCGCCATCATTTCCTCCGAGCCGCCAGCTTCCAGCCGCTAGCTCCTTGCCGCAAACGCTTTGGTGAACTGCTTTCCGCCTGGCAGCTAGAGGCTATTAGCTGTCCTCTGCGCTGCTCTCATCTTTGCGCTCCGTGAACGCGGGTTCCGGTCTATCTCTTCTTCGCCCGAGGTTACCGGTTTCTTTGTCAGGATCTCCCAAATTCCTTGCCGCGCGCCTTCGCGCAGGCTGTCCTTCGCAATGCGATCTTCAAGAGAGTGAAAGCTGATCACGGCCAGTCGTCCGGAGGGCTTAAGCAATCTGGGTGCGGCCTCCAGCAGCGCCCGAATCTCGTCCAGCTCGCGATTCACATAAATCCGGAGAGCCTGAAACGTCCTGGTCGCCGGATGGATTCTGTCCTGTTTCATTGCCGGGGCGGCTGAGGCGACTATCCGGGCAAGTTGCCCGGTAGTTGTAATCGGCCGCCCACGAACAATGGCTCTGGCGATTCTCCGCGACCTCCTTTCGTCTCCGTATTCGTAAATAAGGTCTGCCAGCTCTCGCTCACTCGCCTCATTCACCACTTGTGCGGCGTCCGGGCCCGAACGCGGATCCATCCGCATGTCCAGCGGCCCATCCGCCATAAAACTGAATCCCCTGCGCGCCTCGTCCAGTTGCAGGCTGCTCACTCCGAAATCGGCCAGCAAGCCATCCACCGAGGCCTGCTCCACATGGCTGGCGATGGAACTGAAGGCCTCGCCCACCAGCGTGATCCGCGGCGCCTGGCTCCCAAGTTCATCCGCCACCTGGGCCAGCCTGACTTTTGCCAGTGCCAACGCCTCGGGGTCCCGGTCGAAACCGATCAGATGTCCTTCGGCTCCCAGCAACCGGATTACTTCCGTCGCATGGCCCGCCATGCCCAGCGTGCAATCCACCACCGTGGCGCCCGCGCGCACTCTTAGAAACTCAATCGCTTCTTTGCAAAGAACTGGCACATGGCGTTGATCCCGATTCGTCATGCGCTCCCCCTGGGGGGCTTCAAAAACTTCAATCCCTGCGGCTCAGAATTGCCGCCATTGCCTTGCGATCCTCGGCCGTCAATTCGTTGGCCGGCAGATCCCTTTCGAAGGCCTCCCGGTTATGAACTTCCAGGTATGTCCTCATGCCAAATACCGCGACCTCAGCGTCCAGATGGGCGGAGCTGCGCAGAATCTGCGGCAGCAGCAGCCGCGCCTGGTTGTCCATCTCCACCTGCTGGCCGTAGTAGCTGGTCAGGTTCAGGTACTTCCTCACGGCGTCGTCGAGGGTGCTGGAGTTGGCCAACTGCTCTTCCCGCTTCTCCCATTCCGGCAGAGGCCAGATCTCGGCGCTCTTCCCGTCGGTGCTGGTCACATAAAACTGGGTTACGTGCGCGGCATCCACCAGCTGTTTAAAGGCAGAAGGCATCTTAAGCCTCCCCTTTTCATCGATCTTGGCCAGTTGGTTGCCCCGAAACATTAACTTGCCTTTCGTGCTCCTGCAGCTCTTTCAGAGCCCCGGCCCAGGCAATTTCGCCGTCTTCCCGGTTACTGAAAGGCTTCTCCGGCTGATTCGCCCTCAAAAAGCCTTACACTGAAGAGAAATCAGGGAGAGTTTCACCTCGAATACTTGAGATTACTCCCCTTGACTCCCTTTTACTCCACTTCAGAAACGATAATAGCCCATTGTTCGGTGAGCTCCAACACCAAATACTGTGGAATGCTTGTGAATCTCTTGCTGAACCGGTTGGGCCGAGAGCTGGGTTTTCCGATCGCCCCCTAATAGTTGATCGAGAGATAATGATCGCAATATGTAGTGTTTACTACTTTGAGTCGTGGCGCTCGATAGGCCCTGTTCAAAACGAGCCGCTTGGCTTATAGGAGAATAAAAAGCGAATCTACTCCGCCGTGACCACTTCCGGCCGTTTTCTGCGTATGGCAACCACCTTGAATAAATAAAAGAAAACTAGAGCATTCACCACTAGCAGGCCCACGCGGACCCACGTCAGGCGGCGAATCACCTCGAAGACCTCCCAGGGCAGGAAGGAGCCCGTGATGGCCAACGTGAGAAACTCGCCCCAGGCTTTCTCAAGGTAGAGGCCAATGCCCTCCGCCAGGCTCAGGGCGGCGTAGCAGAAAGCCGTGACTCCGATTCGGCGCAGAAGTGGATCGCTCAGGAGCGACGCCTCATCCAGCAAAAAGTTGACGAGGCGCGATTCGGGATTGAAACGCAGGCCGCTGATGATCTGGGCGAACACATCATCGACATCCTTGTGGATCAGGCGCAGCGCACCCACACCGACCGCGGCAATCAGCGCAGCTTGAATGAACTTGTAGGCCGCGATAAGCACGAGCCATTTGTTGTGCCTCTTGGGCGCTGGAGCGAGCTGCGATGGGGAATCGGTCATTGTCACTTGCGATTCTGAAAATTTGTGAGCCGTTGTCTTTATCTTACGTGAGCCGGTATTTGGGGGTTGACCGGGCACCGCGGCACGCCGGGATTTTCGGGCCGGCACAAAAGGCAGATCCTACCTCCTGAGCTTGAGCAGCGCATCGCGGTCCAGCACATTGCCATCCACAATGAGCCCTGAAATGCGGCGCGCATTCCAGATGTTGGCTGTCGGATCGCCATCCACAACCAGAATGTCAGCGCGGCGTCCGGGAGCTATCAATCCCAGTTCGTTCCATCCAAATTGCATGGAGTAGTTGTTGGTAGCCGCGGCCAGCGCCTCGCGCGGCGAGAGTCCCAACCGCACCATCATCTCCAGTTCGATATGCATTGATATTCCAGGCATTGAGCCAAATACGGCCGCTCCGGTGGCGGCAAGGTAATGCGGATGAGCGGCGTAGAAGGACTCATTGATGTTCCACAGTCTCAGGGCAGCCTGGTCGGCTTTCTTGCGCTGGCCTTCTTCCATCCAACGCAGGGCAGATCCAGGCAGGTGCCGTGTCCAAGTCGGGAGCGGATACTCTAATTCGCCCGCCGCGCGGTCGGGTGGATGAAACATGTTGGCGGGGTTCAGCAACGCCGCGGCCGGCTCATGCCACAGGTTCCGGTGCCCCGGCAGGCTCTGGTAATAGAGGCTGAACGTCGGCATCAGCGCAGCATGGTGCGCGGCCACAAAGCGGGCGTAGGCGTGCAGGTGCAGGTCAGTCGGCGGCAACTGCTGCGAATAGTCATAGGCCGTGTTGGCCGCCGCGCCGTAGGCATCGTCGACCAGCGGCCTCTGCAACTCGTCGGGAATGACGCCCAGTTCATACCGGCTCATATGCAGCAGGGCGTCCACGCCCGCCTCGATACCCACTCGGTAAGGCGTAGAGATGAACTCTCCGTAGGTAACCAGTCCCATCTGGTGGGCGTGCGCAACAATCCACTGCGTATTTGCTGCGGTCAAGTCCCAACCCAGCCGCAGCACGCGTGTTCCCAGGCGGGCAGTATCGTTGAGCTGGCGCGCCGTATCCTCCGGGCTCAGCTCCACTGGATGCGCGCCTTCTTTCAGCTTGGCCGTCCACTCCCTGTGCCCGATGAGCAGGCTCCAGTTGTCCGTGGTGCCGATAGAGTCGAGTAGATAGAGGTGCGGGCTGGGGTTGGCGGCGAAGTCGATGTGCCCGCGGCGGTCGTCGGAGCTGGCCACCACCGTGGTCACGCCCATGTAGAGGTTGGCGTTTGCCTGACCTTGCGAGTTCATGCCGGCAAAGCCGTCCACTAAACCGGGAATCAAGTATTTTCCGGTGCAATCGATAACCCAGGCGCCCTTGGGGATGGGAACATCCGCGCGGGAACCGACGGCCATGATCCTTCCGTCGCTCACAACGACAATCGCGTCCTGCTGATCCTTTGCCGAGCGGCCCCAGTCGGATACGTCTACAACCGTGCCGCCTGCCAGAACCAGCGGAGTGGAAGCAGGGGGCCTGGTAGCGGAGGTGGATGGGGCCTGAGGCCAGCAAAGAGCGCCAGCCAGTGCCAATCCGCAAACCCATGCCGGAACGAAACGAAGAGATTGCATAGGAAAATAAGGCTTTTGTGGATTGTCGCACACCGATTCAGAAAGAGAGCCACGATGCGGCACCCATGGGTTACAACCCAAGGTGACTCCCCGAAGGAATCGAAAGCCGAAGCCGCTGCTGCGCCTCAATTGAAGCAAGGTTCTAACTGGCCACCAGATTGCGGCGCTGTCGGGCAGCAAGCAGCGGCAGCACCTGTGCGTACGCCTCATCCACGGTAATGCCGTAGCGCGCGCGCAATTCATCCACCTTGCCGTGCTCAATAAAGCGGTCTGGCCAGCCGATGCGCACCACGGGAACGGCGATGCCCAGCTCCTGCAATGCCTCAATGACTGCCGAGCCGAAGCCCCCCATCTTCACATGATCCTCAAAGGTTACGAAGGCAGCCACGGTGCGGGAGTAGTGCTCAAGCACTTCGCGGTCCAGCGGTTTCACGAAGCGGGGATTGATGACTGCGGCGGAGAAACCGTCGCGCTCCATGCGCGAGCCCAGTTCCTGAGCCAGCGCCATCATCGGCCCCAAACCCAGGATAGCCACGTCGGAACCGTCAGAAAGCACCTCGGCCTTGCCCACTTCGAGCGATTGCGGCTCGGCCTTTCGAGCTTTCCCAGTCCCGATGCCGCGCGGATAACGGATGGCGCTCGGCCCCGGCAGTTCTAGAGCGGTCTTCAGCATGTCGGCCAGTTCATCTTCGTCCTTGGGAGCCATCATCACCAGCCCGGGAACTTCGCGCAGGTAGCTGATGTCAAACAGTCCATGATGCGTAGGGCCGTCGTCACCGGAGAGTCCGGCGCGATCCAGGCAGAACACCACCGGAAGCTTTTGCAGGCAGACATCATGCACGATGGGATCGAACGCCCGCTGCAGGAAGGTGGAGTAGATGGCGCAGACCGGTCGGTAGCCGCGGGTGGCCATGCCGGCGGCAAAGATGACTGCGTGCTCCTCGGCAATGCCCACGTCGAAGTAGCGCTTGGGATGGTGTGGGCGGAAGAGATCGAGGCCTGTGCCGTTGGGCATGGCCGCGGTGATGGCCACGATGTGCTCATCCTTGTTGGCCAGATCGACAAGAGTGCCGGCGAAGACCTCGGCGTACGTCGGCTGACTGGCGGGCTTGGTTTGGCCGGTCTCAGGATCGTAAGGTCCCAGGCCGTGAAATTTTTTCTGCCCGTCGAGCGCAGGCTGGTAGCCGCGTCCCTTCTCTGTGAGCAGGTGCAGCAGCACGGGCCGGTTTTCTTTCTTGAGGAATTTGAATGTCTCTACCATCAGAGGCAGGTTATGGCCGTCGATGGGGCCAAAGTATTGCAGGCCGAACTCCTCAAAAAGGATCGACGGCCACAGCATGCTCTTGGCTGCCTCTTCAGCGCGCCGCACCACGTTGACCGCCGTCTTGCCGCCGAAGCGTTCGACTAACCGCGCGGCCGACTCGTGGAAACTCCGGTAATGTTCGTTAGTGACGATGCGGTGGAAGTGGCGGGCGATGGCGCCGACGTTGCGATCGATGGACCACTCGTTGTCGTTGAGCACAACGATCAGTCGCTTGGTCTGCTCGGCGATGTTGTTCAGCGCTTCAAACGAAATCCCGTTGGTGAAGGCTGCGTCCCCTGCCACAGCCACCACGTGTTCGCTGCCGCCGGCCAGGTCACGCGCCACCGCCATGCCCAGAGCTGCCGAAAGCGCGGTGCCAGCGTGGCCCGCTCCGTAGCAATCGTGCTCGCTTTCAGTGCGCAGCATGAAGCCGTTGAGTCCGCCCGGCTGGCGGATTGTCGCAAAGCGGTCACGGCGTCCAGTGAGAATCTTGTGCACGTAGGCCTGATGGCTCACGTCGAACAAAATCTTATCCGTGGGAGTATCAAAGGCCGTGTGCAGAGCCAGCGTCAGCTCCACCACCCCCAGGTTTGGACCCAGGTGGCCACCAGTTTTGGAGAGCGTCTGAATCAGGAATTCGCGGATTTCGCCCGCCAGGTCGGCCATTTGGGCAAAGCTCAGCCGTTTCACGTCGGCGGGTGAATTGATGGATTCCAGCAGTGTTCCCATGTGCCTCATTCCCCCCGGGAAGGGCCGCGTCTCTATGTACAGTCCCCTGCGGCTGGGGCATACCGAATCATTTGAGCCAACCGTTAGTATACCAACGAGCCAGAATCGGGCACTGGGCAGTTAGACGGGTGGAACGGCCTGATCGGGTGGCGCGGGCGGGGAGCGAGCACTGCGGCCGGGTTCAATTGGAAAGGTTTCCAATCAATGATTTACGGTATTGGACTGTGGTGTCCTCATGCCCCGAAACATTCTCTTCGCAGCTCCGCGCAGCAGAACGAATGCCGAGCAGAAGTCTGGAGAACGATTCCCGCGGAGGACCAGTTTGGCAATCCCGCGAATCCTCGACCGTGCCACCAACCCATTGGCCGTCGAAAACCCCATAAACCGTCCAAAATCCTTGCTGCGAGCGACCGTTGTAGGATGGGCGATAAGACCGTTGTTCGTTACGGGAGGATGGGATCGTGACTGGAGTAAGCAGAAGGTTCATTTGCGGGCTAATGCTGTTGGGGCTGGTAGCAGGTGTGGTACCCCGCCTGGCTTTGGGGCAATTACCCGAGCCGGGCTCGCAATCCACCACTCCCAATCCGCTGAGCGATCCGACGATGAAGCCGGGCAAGACTCTGCTGTACGACTTGGAAGCACGTTTTGCCAAGGACGTGCTCGAACGCGGCGGCGCGGGTTTTGCCGACTGGTTTGCCGAGGACGGGGTGGCGCTGGGAAACGGTGCGGCGCCGCTGGTGGGCCGGGTTGCCATCGCCCGATCAGCCAACTGGTCGCCCCAGAACTACCAGCTCACATGGACCCCAACCGACGCCATGATGGGACCTTCGGGCGACATGGGTTACACCTGGGGCCACTTCGATGGGCATAGCAAAGACGCTAACGGGAACCCTGTGACTATAAGCGGCCGCTATATGACCATCTGGCGGAGGCAGCCCGACGGCCAATGGAAAGTGGTGCTCGATGCCGGAGCCAACGAGCCTCCAACCGGGGGCGATTGCTGCAAGCTGCCCGGCGTCAATTGAACAACGTGGTGTCTTCTAAGAGCGAAACGGACCGGCTCAGTGCATTCGTGGCCGCTCGGCTTCTGGCCGTTGAAGTTCGCAGAGAAGATCCTATTGTCCTTTCCCCAAAACAACTATTGAACTGGATTCACTTGAGCGTAAGATAAGGTGCACACACAAATAGGGCGCTTTCGGTTGATGCTTGGTCTCTTGGATCATCCGTGGGCCAGATCGGTTTATACCACCAGCGTACGAGGCTGTTACGGGGCGCTGTGAGGTTTCATGGCTCTTGTTCGGCCGGTTTTTATTCGATGAAGAGACTGCTCGGATTGATGTCCATATTGCTCGCAGGTGCACTGTCCGTCTGGTCGGCTACGCCTGCCACGCTGACTGATCTGCAGGTCATCCACACCCTGACCAATGCGCAGGCCAGTCAAGGTCTGCCCGTCGCTTTCCAAGCTACAGTTACCTACTACCGCGAATACGAGAGCGACCTGTTTGTGCAGGACGGGGACGTCGCCATCTACCTATACTTCCGGCCTGGCGCGAAGCTGTTGCAAGGCGATCGGGTGCTGGTGAGCGGCAAGACGCGGGACAGCTTCCGCCCAATTGTAGCGGCAGACAGTGTGACGGTGCTGAGCCACGGAGCGCTGCCCAAACCTCTGCCGACCGCTTCCGCACCGATGTTTCGTGCGCAGCTCGATTGCAGGCTGGTCAGCGTGCGCGGCGTAGTCCACAGCGCCGAGATGCTGTGGGGTGTGCACAAGCGCAACATCTATCTCCAGGTCTTGATCGACGGCGGTTACATCGACGCGTTGATAAACAGCGAAGATGCCGGCGCATTGCGAGGATTGCTGGACGCCGAAGTGGAGATCACAGGGGTGGTCAACGCCAAGTTTGACCAAAAAATGCAGCAGTGGGGAATTGCGCTCGACGTTCAAAACCTGGGCGACGTGAAGATACTACAGCGCGCCAGCGTGAGTCCGGAGTCGCTTCCTGTGACCCCTATCGAAGACATACTTGGCGGTTATGAGATCCACGACCTGACGCAACGAATACAAGTGAGGGGAACCATCACGTACTACCAGCCGGGCGCGGCGGTCTTGCTGCAAAACGGATCCAGGAGTATGTGGGTCACGACCGTCACCGACATTCCATTGCGCATCGGCGACCTGGCGGATGCCTCGGGGTTTCCTGAAGCGCGCAACGGCTATCTGGTCCTGGCCCATGGCGGGATCCGGGACAGCCATGTGTGGGCGCCGATCAGTCCTCCAAGCGTCGACTGGCAGGGATTAGGGTCGGGCGAGAATGCGTTCGATCTGGTCTCTGCCGAAGGACGGGTGGTGATGGAAGCGCGCGAGGAGGCCCAGGACGCATATGTCCTGACTTCCAATGGCCATCTGTTCACCGCTATTTACCGGCATCCCAATGGTCCGGATTCGCTTCATCTTCAGCCCATGAAGCGGGTGCCCATTGGCTCCCGGGTTCGGGTGACCGGGATCAGCATGCTCTACAGCCCCGATCCTTCCAGTGGACCGGCGACGTCCGATCTGCTACTGCGTTCGTTTAACGACATCACGGTGGTGGCTCCGCCATCCTGGCTAAGTGTTCGCAACCTGATTTGGACCGCCGTTCTGCTTCTCTTCATTGTGCTGGCCGCCGTTGTATGGAGCTGGAACCTGGAACGCAAGATGCGCCGGCAAACGGACGAGATGGCCACTCGGGCAGAGGCTGAGGCTGCGTTGGAGCGATTGCGCAGCCGCCTTCTTGAAGACATCAATGGACCCGAGCCCCTGGAAAGCATTCTGGAACAGATCACAGAGATGGTCTCCTTCCGGTTGGGCGGCGTTCCATGCTGGTGCGAACTCAAGGATGGCGCGCATCTGGGGCGCAGCGCCCCTTTGCAGTCCGGTGCGTCCCTCCTCAACGAAGAGATTTGCACCCGCTCCGGAGCCGCACTCGGCACGCTCTATGCGCTGCCCGGTCCGGGCGTTGAGATGACGGCAGATCACGCCGAGGCGCTTTCCGGCGGAGCACAACTGGCTGCCTTGGCCATCGAGACGCGAAGTCACTACTCCGATCTATTGCGCCGCTCCGAATTCGATACGCTTACCGCCGTCCACAACCGCTTCTCCTTGCACAAACTTTTGGACGAGCGTATCGAGGAGGCACACAAGCACGGCGGCATCTTTGGAGTGATCTATATCGATCTGGATGATTTCAAACAGGTCAATGACCTTTACGGCCATCGAATCGGAGACTTGTATCTCCAGGGCGCCACCATGCGCATGAAGCACCAGCTTCGTTCCCGCGACGTGTTGGCGCGTTTGGGGGGCGATGAGTTTGTCGTGGTGGTCGCCATCGTGCGCGACCGCGCCGAAGTCGAGGAGATCGCCGTCCGCCTTGGGCGCAGCCTCTCGGATCCCATTTCCCTTGAGGGCAAGGTGTTGCGTGGTACCGCCAGCTTTGGTATCGCGCTCTACCCCGATGACGCCGTCACTAGGGACAGCCTTCTGAACGCTGCCGACGCTCAGATGTACGCGACCAAGCAGAAGAAACGCCAGGTTAGCCAGACACCAGAGAGCCAATAGACCTCTGGATGTCCCCTCACGCGGATTCGCAACATGGAAAATCGCGGCGCGCCTTGTCCCTGGCGCTCGGCGATCTTCACCGGCTTGCTATGAGTGGTAGCGCCTCTGGTGCCACAGCCAGGCAGTACGAACAATCTCGTCCAGTTGCGTGTAACGGGGCTTCCAGCCGAGTTCGCGGATAGCCTTTTCGGAGCTGGCGACCAGTACGGCAGGATCGCCTGGGCGGCGAGGCTGAATCTCGGCCGGTATGGGGCGGCCGGTCACGCGGCGGGCCGATTCAATCACCTCGCGCACGCTGAAACCCTGGCCATTCCCTAGGTTGAATATGAGTCGGTCCCGGGTCTCCAGCGCTTGCAGAGCCAGCAAATGTGCATCCGCCAAGTCAGATACATGAATGTAGTCGCGGATGCAGGTGCCATCGGGCGTGGGATAGTCGTCGCCATAGATGCGGATCGATTTGCGACGCCCCAGGGCAACATCCAGAATCAGTGGAATCAGGTGAGTCTCCGGCTCATGGGCCTCGCCGCGAGTCACGCCGCCCGCACCTTCCGAGGCTCCGGCCACGTTGAAGTAGCGCAACGATGCATAGCGCAGGCCATGGATGCGGTTAAACCAGCCGAGCATGTGTTCCACCAGCAGCTTGGATTCTCCGTATGCATTGGTGGGTAGCAGGCGCGCATCCTCTTTGATGGGAACAGATTCCGGCTCTCCGTAGACGGCTGCGGTGGACGAGAAGACCACGCGGCGCGGCCCTTGGGCCAAAATGGCCTCAAGCAAGGCAAGTGTGGAAGCTGTGTTGTTGCGAAAGTAGATTTCCGGCCGGGTCATAGACTCACCGGCCTCGATGAGAGCAGCAAAGTGGAGAACGCCGTCAAAAGGCTGGCCCTGCTCTCGTGCGGTGATAAAAAGGTCTTCCAGCAGGGCTCGATCCGAGAGATCGCCTTCGACGAAATCCACCCCTGCGGGAAGGTATTCTCGCCTGCCATGGCGCAAGTTATCGAATACAGTGGCTTTATGACCTTGAGATACGAGGAGCCCCGCAACAGTACCACCTATATACCCGGCACCTCCGGTAACCATTACCTTCACAAAAATACTGTCCTTTCAATAGCACTTTGGGTTACGGTTAGTCTAATACAGAAGGCGGATTGACTCGGCTGAAAGCCGTGCCCTCCCAGACCGCTAACCAGGCGGCGCCTTCAGGTTCCAGGCATGCCCAGTTTGGGTGTGAATGTTTCAGATTGAAAGCCCATTTCTGGACTGCGGAAACCAGGTAAGTTTCTCTTCCAGCCGGAAATGCAGATGCTTTTGTTCGATTGCTTTTGGATTGGAATGGAGAACTTGGATGTCTGGGGCGCGTGCGTGGGACAATTTGCTTGGCGGAGAAGGATTGAGTAGGCAGCGTCAGCATGGCTCTGTCGGCCTTTTCGGTCTGTCGGTCGACATTGTTGCAACCAACCCCCTTTCCCGTTATCCCATCGGAGTAAACGAGGGCCTATTGCGACCGGGTCCTGCAAGCAGATGTAAGGCACTGAACCTCACCCACCGGGTGGGCGCGCAGTGCAATAAGTTTCAACCGGACTTGGAATCGCCAAAAGCCGCTGAACCATGGCCTTGGCGCCCTGTCCGGAAAATCGAACCTGTTCAAGAGCACCTGCACGTTCGAAGGCGATCGGAAAATGTAGAGTGGGTGATTTTGCTCATCTTTGTTTTTAGTCGTCTCGTAGGATCGTTCCTGACCGAGGAATTCAAAATCCCCGCCGTTTCCGCGGCCAATGCTGAGGTATAAAGCAATGTCCATGAATCACTATCCTGACCGAGTCAGCTTTGGCCTTCTGCCCGAGCCCGAGGGCCGCTCGGTGTCGTTCGTCACGAGCACGGTGGTCAACATGATGATCTTGTCCCTCGTTCTCGTGATAGGAATGACAGCCAAGCGCGTGATCGAACAGCATAGATACGAGCAGACCGAACTCATCTTTCCCACTACTCCCCCGCCGCAGGTAAAGGTCAAGGTACCTACACCCAAGGTCCCAGATGCGCCGAAGCCGGTTGAGATGAAGTTGCAGCCGCCCAAGATCACGATGCCGAGAATCGAGCCGAAGCCGGTCTTGAAGCCAATTGAGATGGAGGCCAAGCTGACGGCGCCCGTCATCAAGACAGCCAGGCCATCAATCATTCTTGCGCCTCAGCCCAAGGCGGCCCTCACTGCGGCAGCTCCCGCGCAGGTTCCCCAGGCGAAGCCATCGACGCAGCCCGTTCACTTCGGCCAGTTGTTCGGCGTCACTCCAAATCCCAACGCCGGAAGGCCGGCCACGGTTGCGGCAATCGGCAACCCGTATGGCGGCATGAACGGTCCCGCCGTCGCTCCACGGGGCGTAGTGGGCTCAGCCGGTATCGGCAATGGAACGCGGTCCGGATCGAACGCCGGCGTGGTGGGCAAAGTGGCCTCGGCGGGCATTCCGGGAGGCACTGGAACTGCCCCGACAGGCAATGCATATGGCGGCAGCAAGGTAGCCGCCGCGGCGATACCCGTAGCTACTAAGGCTGAAGCGCCTCCGCAGATGGCTGTAATGCCGGCTTCAACCAATCTTGAAGTGCTGTCGAAGCCCCTTGTGGAATACACCAGCGAGGCCCGGCAGTTAAAGGTGCAGGGAGACGTCATCCTGCGCGTCACTTTTACCGCCCGCGGTCAGGTGCTTGTTCAGGGCGTGGTGCACGGACTTGGCCACGGTCTGGACGATGAAGCGCGTCGGGTAGCGCAGATGATACGTTTTCGACCGGCTACGCGCAACGGGCAGGCAGTCGACTTGACCACGAATATCACCATCACGTTCCAGTTGGCATAGGCTGGCAGTTGTGCTGACGAGAAACAACCGGGCACCAGGGTTCGCAGGCTTCAAGAGCGGCGCCGACGGTCCGGAAACGACAGGGTGCCCCCACTCTAGGAGTTCGCAATGAAGTTTCGGAAGATCCCCTTAGCCTTCCTTGTCCTGACCCTCTGTGTGTCAGGGGCTTATGCCAAGAAGGCTCCAAGATTCCAGCCGGGCCACCAACTCACCCCCGAGCAAGCGGCGCTGGTGCAGAAGGCCGTTGATCAGGAAAAGGTACTCATCAAGAGCATTCAGCAGCGCACGCCCCTGGTGGAAACCTACATTCAGAACACCAAGCCCGACATAAAACTCTACGAAGTGCCGGTTGAAGACCAGTACATGCTGAGCCGCGTCGACTTTGGCAAGGGCTTCTTCGACAAGACCTATGAGACGCGATCGACAGCGTCCAAGGGCAAGTTCTTCAAGGGTTCGTTTGCGGCCATTGCGGGATTGACCAAGGCCCTGGGGCTGGACAAGCGGTTTACTTACAGCCCCACCGGATTCATGCAGATGATGTTCCTTGACCCCACAAGCTTTGACGAGCAGCACTACGCCCTGAGCTTCGTGCGCCGTGAGTTTCTGGGAGCTGTCAGAACCTGGGTCTTCGATGTACACCCCAAAGTCTCGGGCATGGGCCGGTTCTACGGCCGCATCTGGATCGAGGATGAAGACGGCAATATCGTCCGCTTCAACGGCACCTACACCGGACCCCGCTCTGACGAGGAATCCAAGTACTATTTCCATTTCGACAGTTGGCGGATGAATGTGCAGCCGGGCATCTGGCTGCCGGTCGCGATCTACGTGGAGGAAACAAATCGCGGAGAAGGCGACAAAACGACGGGCCTGAAAGCCCAGACCCACTTCTGGGGCTACTCGCTCAAACTGCCCACCCGCGACAGTGAGAACGTAAGCGTCAAGGTGGAAGACGCCGTGGACAAGAGTGACGACTCGCAGGACGTGAGTCCGCTACAGGCATCGCGCGCCTGGGTCACCCAGGCTGAGAATAACGTGCTCGATCGCCTGGTCGAGGCCGGCCTTGTGGCTCCGCTGACTCCCAACGGCTTTGAGACCACGGTGCTGGATCAGATCGTCGTCAACCTGGCCGTGCCCAACAATCTGGCATTCTCTGACCCGGTGCATTGCCGCGTGCTCCTTTCCACCACAATTGAAGCCACTACGGTCGGGAACACCATTCTGCTCAGCAAGGGATTGATTGACGCAGTGCCCAACGAGGAGTCGTATGCCTCCATCGTGGCGTTGGAACTTGCCCACATCGCCCTCGGTCACCATATCGACACCCGTTACGCATTCAACGACCGTCTGCTCTTCCCCGACGAGGCCACGTTCCAGAAGATCGACATGTACCACACCGATCATGACGATATTGATGCGGCCAAGGCGGCCCAGCAATACCTTCAGACCTCGATGTACAAGGACAAATTGCCCAGCGCCGGCCTGTTCTGGGAGCAACTGGCAGATCGCGGGAAGGTATTGAAGGCGTTGAATACTCCCAAGCTCGGCGACTCGCTGCTGAAGGCGGACGGAACTCCTTGGATGGCCGACCTGGCTCACGGTGCACCGAAGATCGATTGGGACGACCTGGCCCAGGTTCCTGCATTGCCGCTGGGTAGCCGTCTCAAGACTGACCCCTGGGACGACAAGGTGCACATGCTAAACGCGAAGATGTATGCGCCTATGAATGCCCGCGACAAGATGCCCCTGGAAGTGACGCCCGTCTATTTCAAGCTGCAACGGTATGATGCGGCGCGCTTGAATCCGCCCGCCGCTCCGGGGACACCGGGCACTGCTCCGGCGCAGCCTGCAACTGCTCCTCCAGCAGAACAGCCCGAAGACGGCCAGCCTGCCGCGCCGCCTCCTGCACAACAGCAGGCGCCCGGCGATGCAGCGGCACAGCAGCCTTCGACCACCGCGCCCAGCCAGCAATAGGACTCCGCTTGAACACTCAAATCCGGGAAGCTGCGCACCGCTTCCCGGATTGAGCCGCTATACTGGGTCGCAAGTGAAGCTCCTCCAAACCGAAGAGGAATTACCAGGACGGGACGAGCGTAAATCCCTATGAAAAGAATTGCGGTTTTCTTCCTTGTCTGTTTGTTTTGCGCCGGAGCGCTGACTGCCCGCGCGCAGGTTGCTCCTTCCGCCAGCAGAGGCCAGCTTTCGCTCACTGCCGGTGGATTCGGCTCTTTCTTCAGGCCCGACTACGGCCCCAATGACATTTACGGTCTGGGTGCGTATGTAGACGTCAAGTTCAACCGCTGGATTCAGGCTGAGGCGGAAGGCCGCTGGCTGCGCTTTAACCAGTTCGAGGACATCCACGAGGACAACTACCTGATCGGGCCAAAGGTGCCGATTCACCGCTTCAACTTCATGGAAGCCACGCCCTATGCCAAGTTTCTGATAGGCATGGGACAAATCACGCTTGAGAACAACTATGCCTACGGCAGGTTCACTGACCTCGCCTTTGGCGGCGGCGTGGACATGAAGCTCACCCGGAAGATCAGCCTGAGAGCCGTTGACTTCGAGTACCAGCAGTGGCCGAACTCGATCAACGGAACACTGTCACCCTACGGCGTAAGCGTCGGGCTGGGCTACAAGGTGTTCTGATTCAGGCGGAGCGCATCTTCTGGTTCCAACGGCCAGAGATTCGTGAAAAACGAACCCAAAGGGGCCACTCGTGAAGAGTGGCCCTTTTTTATTGGATGCGATGTTGAATCGCGTTATGTACTTTTTGGATTGACCATCATCGTGCAGCAAAATTGTCTATTGGTCGCCACGCTTTTGCAGGGATGCCTGGAGTTCGAGCACCTGCAACTGGACCTGCTTGATTTCCTTCAGCAAGTCAGCCTTGCTGCGGCTGACGTTATACATCACCGTATAGATCGTGCTGAGGAACATTAGGATTAAAAAGGCGGTTTTGACGTTATTAGCCAATGGACCCACGAAAGAACCGGTCAGCACGATAACGCCCATTGCCCCCCCGGTAAATACAAGCGGCATCAACTTCTCCCAAAATAGCGCCTTCTCGTGCTTCGCCAACAACGATTCCGTTTCCTCGCGGTAGGCCGCAAGATTTTCGGGCTGCGGAAGGCGCGCCAGCAAACGCTCGCGCATGCTGTCATTTTGCTTTTCCATCGATCCCTCCACTCAGAATTTCCTTCATCGCCCGCTTTGCGTAATGCATGCGGGATTTCACAGTGCCTTCAGAGCACCCTACGACCTCGGCGATCTCCGCCATCGACAAGTCCTCCATAAAATGCAGCACCAGCACCTCTCGATGCTTGATGCCGATCTGACTCAGCGCCTGATGAACGGCCTCCGCATCTTCTTCTGCAAACGACGGCTCGTCTGCTTCCTCAAAGTCCTCAAGTTGAATCTTCTCCACGCGCTCCCTGGAGTAATTCTTGCGGATCCGATCCACGGCGATTCCATGCGTAATGCTGTACAACCACGACCGCAAAGAACCAGGCTCTTTCAGCGTCCGGATGCCGCGAAGCGCTTTGATCCACACGTCCTGCAGCACGTCGAGCCCACTGTCCGGATTGCCGGTGATGCTGGTCGCGTAGTAAAGCAACGGGCGCTCCATCACTGCAATTAGGTCCTCGAATGCGCCCGGTTCTCCAGACTGACAGCGAAGCGCGAGCCATTCGTACTGGGTTCGATTTTCGCTGTCTGGCTGCATTCATCAAGTATGTCGAAGCAGAGCCGCTCAAGGTTCAACTCGCGCGGATGATATTGTTCCGAACACGGAAAAAGGGCTGCTCCGAAGAGCAGCCCCTGCTGACAACTGATCACTGACAACTGTTTCTCACGCCGGTGAAGGCGAACCCTCCGGGAATCCCGGACCTCCGCGGCTCTCTCAATTCGAAACACAAGCCAGCGGCATTCCGTCTGCGAGGGCAAGTATACAGTGGGCAGTGGGTAGTGAACAGTGGCCAGTGGAGGTTTACCATCTCCCGGGCCTCATCCGCCGCGGTCCGCCACGGCTCAAGACGTGGGGCATGCGGCGTTCCTTTGTTCGGTTCTCTACTACTGCTTACGCCACGCCAGCACAGCCACCGGATAGGTGATCTGAATTGCGCCTTCATCCCGCCGGGCAGAGACTCCCAGTTCGTCGCGGCCTGCCCTAATATCCTCTTCAAACAGAGCGCGAATCCTGTCGGCGTCTCCGGGCCGTGGGAATGAGCCTGCGAGCAAGTCCTCGAGTTCCATTACCAAGCCAAAATGCGATTCGCGATGCAGTTCAAGGCCGGCGTCTTCTCCGAGCCCCTTCATTTCCTTGAGGGTCAAGGCCCGCGTGTGCGAGGGATCGCGCAGAATCTCCCAGTAGTCGAAGCGATCCTGGACCTCTTCGCGGGGAGTGACATCTGCAACAAGAATCGTTCCGCCCGGCTTGGCCACGCGCCTCATCTCGAGCAATGCGGTCTTCGGGTCCACAAAGTGGTGGAACGAAAAGCGGGTAACGGCGCAGTCAAACGAGGCCTCGGCAAAGGGGAGGCTGGTTGCCTGACCCAGCTTCCACTCGACGTTGTGCAACTGCTTTTCAGCCTGAAACCGCTTTGCGCTCTCCAGCATGGCGGGAACTGTATCCAGGCCAATGACAGCGCGAACACGCTGAGCGAAAAAGCAAGAGATGATTCCAGGACCGCAAGCGACGTCGAGCAGCGTGTCGCCAGCACGGACCTGGGCGCAGTCAGCCATCAATTCCAGCAGCCCATCCATGCTGTGCACATGCCGCTCCAGGAACGGCACAGCTTGTTTCGTGAATTGATCTTGTATCTCGGCATCGTGCTCGGCGGTATTCACGAATACGATTCTAACCCGAGAGACTCGGGCAAACGAAAGGGCCACTCGCATGGAGTGGCCCTTTCAAGTGAAGCAGAGTCGCGTTGAGTTAAGCCGGTGAAGGTGAGCCCTCCGGGAAGCCCGGACCTCCGCGGCTCTCCGGTTTGAGCACCTGCTGTGGACTGCCGCCCGCGTCTGTAGGCGATGCCAGAATAGAGCGCAGCGGGGACAGTTCCTTGCCCTCGATCAGCATCTTCACTTCCTCGGCATCGATGGTTTCGCGCTCCAGCAGGGCCGCGGCAATGCGGTGCATGGCGTCGGCATGCGATTCAACCAGCGAATGAGCCGATTGGTAGGCCTCATCGATCAGGCGGCGTACTTCCTGATCAATCTGGCGCGCCGTCTCTTCTGAGAAGTCGCGATGCTGTGCAATCTCGCGGCCCAGGAAGATTTGCTCTTCCTTCTTGCCGAAAGTCAGTGGACCGAGGCGGCTCATGCCGTACTCGCACACCATGCGTCGGGCCAGGTCGGTCGCGGATTCAATATCGCTGCCCGCGCCGGTGGACATCTGGTTGAGGAACACTTCCTCGGCCACGCGCCCGCCGTAGGAGATGGCCAGATTGGCCTCAAGGTATTCGCGAGTGTAGTTGTGACGGTCTCCGGGCAGAAAAATGGTGACGCCCAGGGCCATTCCGCGTGGGATGATGGTGACCTTGTGGATGGGATCGGAGTGCTCATGCAGGAACGAGACCAGCGCATGGCCGGCTTCGTGATACGCCGTCACTCGCTTCTCCTCTTCGGTCAGCAGCATGGACTTCCGTTCGGCGCCCATCAGCACCTTGTCCTTGGCCAGCTCGAAGTCATACATGGTGACCTGCTTGCGGTTCACGCGGGCCGCATTGAGCGCGGCCTCGTTCACCATGTTGGCCAGGTCGGCGCCACTGAAGCCCGGTGTTCCGCGAGCCAGCACGTTCAGGTTCGTGTCGTCTGAGACTGGAACCTTCTTGACGTGCACACGGAGGATTTCTTCGCGGCCCCGCACGTCAGGCAGGCCCACCACCACGCGGCGGTCAAAGCGGCCGGGGCGCAGCAGCGCCGGATCGAGCACATCGGGGCGATTGGTTGCCGCCACTAGAATTACGCCATCGTTGGACTCGAACCCATCCATCTCCACCAGCAACTGATTCAGGGTCTGCTCGCGCTCGTCATGTCCACCGCCCAGGCCGGCGCCGCGATGGCGGCCCACAGCGTCAATCTCGTCGATGAAGATGATGCAGGGAGCATTCTTCTTGCCCTGCTCAAAGAGGTCGCGGACACGGCTCGCGCCCACGCCTACAAACATTTCCACGAAGTCCGAACCCGAGATCGAGAAGAACGGCACATTGGCCTCGCCGGCCACGGCCCGCGCCAGCAGCGTCTTGCCGGTTCCCGGAGGCCCAACCAGCAGCACGCCCTTGGGAATGCGCCCGCCCAGCTTCTGAAACTTCTGCGGCTCGCGCAGGTATTCGATAATCTCCTTCAGCTCTTCCTTGGCCTCATCCACACCGGCCACATCCTTGAAGGTCACCTTCTTCTGCTGCATTGAGAGCAAACGCGCGCGGCTCTTGCCGAACGACAACGCCTTGTTGCCTCCCGACTGCATCTGCCGCAACATGAAGAACCAGATGGCGATTAACACTACGAAGGGGCCTACATTGAACAGTAGAGGCAGCAGAATGTTGTTCTGCGGCGTCTTGATGTTCAAGGTGACCTTGGCGGCGCGCAGCGCCTGCTCCAGATCCTGGTAGTTGGGAGGAACCGTGGTGTGGAACTGATCTTTGGGCGTGGCCTTCAAGTGGCCGTGCAGTTCATTGCCCTCGATGGTGGCATCCTGCACCAGCCCGGCCTGCGCCTTATCGAACAGATCGGAGTAGGCGATCTCCGTGTCTTTCCCCATGCTCGTGCCGCGCTGCACCACAGCCCACAGCATCATCAGGCAGATGAGGATGAAGACCCAGAACATGATCGTTTTGACAGTCGAATTCACCAGGACCCCTCTTTCCCGGCGGGGGGAGTAGCCGCTGACAGGATCTCCAGCACCGCCTACATCATCCTTTAGACGTGCGCACGTTCTGCGAAGTCACAGAAAGTACAGCTTCCCTCCGGGAACTACACTTCTAGCTTCCCGCCTGGATGAGCAGTAACCTCGATTGTACCCTGAAGGAGACCGAAACTTCTAAGAATCTGAGCGGAATGGAAGCCTAGATCCGGGCTCCTGATGCACCCGCAAGCTCATCCCTGCAGATGGGGAGCGAAGTCCGCGGCAAGCGGAGTGGCAATCACTTGAAAGCCCGGCTGATGTTCCACTTCCACTCCTTGCATCCAAACGATACGGCCATCTAGTTCAAGCACCGGCCAAAGCGCCCGACGGGTGCCTGTAACTCGCAGACGCTCCAGCACTTCCTTCACTTTCTTTGGGCCGCTCGAGTAGCGTACCCCTACCCGGTCACCCGGCTTCCACGGGCGCAGCAGGGCCGTTTTCGCCTGGGTTTGCTCGGTTTGGGTTCCGTCGGCCGCGGCCGGGGAAACCTCAATCCGTAGGCGGATGCCAAAGGCCGGTGCCTCGACCTCGCCCGGAAGGCTCAGCGAATACTCCACTGCAACTTTGGTTTCTTTGACTGCCCCTGAGTCAACCGCCCCCATGGTCAGGCGCAGTTCTCGGTGGGTCCTTTCGGCACGCAGGCCCTGGGCAAGTTCCGCTTTTTGGCCAGCCCTTCCGGTCAGGGCCAGTGCCCGCAAAGCCTCGGTCGCGGGAAAATCGGGTACGGCGCCCAATTGTTCCGCTGCGTGCCGCAGCAGCCGGCGCTGCAAGGCAGGCGGCAACGCAACTAGCCGTGTCACATCCAGGGCGAGGCCATCTCCGGCAGCCCGGCCCCCGCCGCGCACTGGTCGGCCCGGCAAAATCAACTGCGGACCCAGGCGGGCGAGTTCCGCCTGCCACCAATCTTCCTCGTCGCGGGCCAATGCGCCCATCTGGGCCAGATGCTCGCGCAGCCGCGGATTCCAATTCTCGAGCAGGGGAAGCAGCTCGTGGCGGATGCGGTTGCGAGTGAAGGTGAGCTGGCGATTCGACGAGTCTTCGCGCCAGTCCTGCCCCAACTGGCGAAGGTACGCCTCGACCTCGGCACGGCCGACGCCCAGCAGCGGGCGCAGAATCATCCCCTCCGGGCTTTCAAGTCGTGGATAAATCCCCGATAGTCCCTCGGTCCACGCGCCGCGCAGGAACTTAGCCAGCACAGTCTCGGCCTGATCGTCGCGCGTGTGTGCGGTAGCCACCGCATCCACCTCGCCTGCTCTCATAAGCCGTCGGAACCACGCATAGCGCAGACGCCGAGCCGCCTCCTCGATGGTTTCGCCTGCCTTGCCCAATGCAGGATTGGGCATCGCCTCGGCAGCCGTATCGGCATGCCCCTCATGGAAGGGCAGGCCCAGCCGCGTGGCCAGCGCACGGGCAAACTCCAGGTCGGCGTCGGCTTCGGCTCCGCGCAGGCCGTGATGCAGGTGGGCGGCGTGCACCACCAGGCCCAGTTCCCCGCTCCTTTCTGCCAGAGCGCGCAGCAAGGCCACAGAGTCCGCACCGCCGGAGAGACCGACGGCCAGCCGCAGCCCGGGCTTCAGCAGGTTTGTATCGATAGAGAGACTCGCGGACAGCTTTCGGCTCACGCCAAGATCATAACGGGGCTATAGCATTTTCGGAATTGGCGTAGTCCGAAAGCACGCACTCAAGCGGCTTTTTCCCAAAGGAAAAGCCGCCTTTCAAGACCATCAAGAAGCCTACGTGTATTCCGAAAGTGCTCTGGGGTATGAGGCCACAAATATCCATCCGGATCGGAAATAATCAAGCCGAAAACGCTTCTACAGCGGAACCAGAGTTGGTGTATCCCGAAGGTACGCCTCTCAAGTCGACGCGACCATCAGGGTCGGGGTCCCCGGCGACAGGTCTTTGTCGCAGGGGTGGAGCGAGCGGTGACCTTGTGCAAAATTCAACAGGCCACAGTCACTCTGGTTTCGCTCTAGTCTCCCACCGGCCAGAGCCGACCCACGAAAGATGGAACTGTGCAATCATCCATCGAGCGTCTTTTTGCTCGATGGGTGGGCGGCCACAACGGCCAACCATCGGCAAATTCTCATCCTGTTTCTTATCGGAGTGCCCCCGTGAGAATGTGCGCACATGGGACAAAGCCGGCTTTCTGCAGTGTCTTCCGTGAGGCAATATTCTCGGTATTGCACCGCGCGCAGGGTGTGCTGCCCAGTTCGTAGCAAACCCTCTTCAGTTCCTGCACCAGGTAGCATCCGAACCCACGCCGCCTGAACGGTTCCGCGACTTCCATATAAATATCGCCATATGGCCGGTTGTAGTGGTACAGGATGCCACCTGCTGCCACGACCGTGCCGTCCAGTTCCAGGACCCAATCGTCATCCGGCTTGCCGCGAGAACGAAAAACGACACCGTCCAGCGAGTGAGCGGTCGTCAGCTTGTCCTCGAAGACGATATTCTCGCTCGCAATGTCGTGTGCCCAGGCGTGCAGCATCACCGTCAAGAGCGTGTCGTTCGTCTGCGCTTCCATCGCCGTTGCGCGACTCGCTGCAAGTAGGGTGCCGAAGAGATCGAAGACTTGGGAACGATATTCAGGAACCACGTAGAACTCGAATACGGTTCGCGTTCCCGCCCAGGGTCCACCGATCAAGATCGAGCCATAGCCTGCTTTTGCGCCGCTCACCTCCAACATGTAGGGCTCGGTCCAGCCTTCGCGAGAGTGCATGGAGTCATGGACAATCTGGCAGTTCATCTCCTGGCGATACATGTCGCGCCAAAGGGAAATCTCCTGCACAGACACGGCCGTGGCTGAGAAGTTCATCATGGATGGGGCCGACCTCGCGTCCATCATATCGTCCCGTCAAATCAGTTTGGGCAACTGCCTGCGGGGTGGCTGTGGCGCGCATTGTGCAGGCTGCGATGTATACTCCACGAGTTATGCAAGTCTTTGTGATTATTCCCGCCGCAGGGCTGGGAACTCGGATGGCCGGCCCCCAACCCAAGCAATTTCTGGCGCTCGATGGAATTCCCATCCTGATCCATTCGTTACGGGCCTTTGCGGCGGTTGAGCGGGTCACGGCGATTTATGTGGCGGCGCGCAAGCCTGAGATGGAGCGCGTGCAGGCCCAGGCCGAGGAATACGGCTTTGCCCAGCGAGTGCACGTTGTCGAAGGCGGCAACAATCGCCAGGAATCAGTGGCTCACGCGCTGGCCGCGCTGCCCGCCGAGGCGGACGACGTAGTGCTGGTGCACGATGCGGTGCGGCCGCTGATCGACGCGGCTACCATCGAGCGCACCATCGATGCGGTGGAACAATTTGGGGCGGCAATTGTGGGCATGCCGGCGGTGGACACCATCAAGCAGGTGGAGCGGACCGCACACGGCGCACTGGTCACAGCGACCATCCCGCGCGAGTTTGTGGTGCTGGCGCAGACCCCGCAGGGGTTTCGCTACGGCCTGCTGCAACGCGCCTTTGCAGAGGCCACCGAGGACGGTTTTATCGGCACCGACGAGGCCTCGGTGGTGGAGCGCGCCGGACTTCCAGTAGCCGTGGTGCCCGGCTCTCAGGTTAATCTGAAGATTACCCAACCGGGCGATCTGGAGTTGGCCGAGTTTTACCTGCGCCGGCTTGCCCGCTGACCGGGGACGGATCGGGAAATCTGGATCGGGGCTGGCGAGACTTCTCTAGGGCCTGTTCACACTACTGAGGCGGTGGCCCACCCCAAGTAGTGTGAACAGGCCCTAGGACAGGCACGGAGACCATGGAAACACGGATTGGATTTGGCTGGGATTCGCACGCATTCAAGGCGGGTGTGCCGCTGCGCATCGGTGGTCTGACGCTGGACCACCCGGAGGGCTTGGCCGGACACTCCGACGGCGACGTGCTGTTGCACGCCATTACCGATGCGCTGCTGGGTGCGGTTGCCGCCGGTGATATCGGCAGCTTTTTCCCCCCTGGCGATCCACGCTGGAAGGACGCCGACTCGGCCATCTTCTTGAGCCTTGCGCTGGAGGAGTTGCAGCACGCCGGTTACCGTATTGTGAATATCGATACCACGCTTGTGCTGGCCGCACCCCGCATCGGTCCTCACGCCGGCGAGATGCGCGCGCGTATCGCCGACCTGCTCGGAATCGAAATGGAGCAGGTGAGCGTCAAGGCCAAGACCCCCGAGGGCCTGGGCTTGGATCACGTGGCCCAGTGCCACGCCGTGGCGTTGGTTGAGCGCACCAACGAGCCTGACGAGTTGAAGAGCATGAGCGAAGTGATCGAAAGCCAGCGCCAGTTGGAAGATGTGGTTGAAGACCTGCTGACCTCGGTGCATGGCATACCCAAGCGCAGAGTGGTCACGCCGGCTTATGACACTGAAGACATCACCTGAGGAAATGCCACTAAGGGCGAATTGACTAAATCCCTTGCGGAGGATACCGCAAAAACGGTATCCTCCGTGCATACGTTAGGGCTTCTGGTTCTTCTCCATTCCCCGTTTGACGCGAGGCCCAGTTTTCGATGCGACAAGTGCAAGAATTGTCTTGGTTTCCTAAGGCCCAGTCACAAGCCCGTCACTGGCTTGCACTCGCTGTATGCCTGATCGCGCTGCCCCTGGCGGCGACGGCGGCAGATGCGCCGGGACAGAAGGGCGCCTCCTCCACAAATCGTGGCGTGGACTACCAGACAGCCGTGCTCGGTACGTCGACAGTCGAGTTGACCTGGCCGTGGCGATTTCATACCGGCGACAACATGGCGTGGGTGCAGCCGGGATTTGACGATTCCGCCTGGGATGCGATGGATCTTACTCCGCCACAGGGATCAAAAGACCCATACCTCGGCAGCACGGGATTCGTGCCGGGCTGGACGACGCGCGGATACGCCGGCTACTCCGGTTACGCTTGGTACCGGATGCGGGTCAACGTGCAGGACAATCCCGCAAATCCGTCCCAATCCAATCTGGCCCTCAAGATGCCGGTGGATGTGGATGACGCTTATCAGGTGTACGTCAACGGCCAGCTTGTGGGAGACTTTGGCCATTTCAGCGCCCATGGCGTGACCTCGTATCTGACACTTCCGCGCGCGTTCACTCTACCCGCAAATCTCCGCACGGGTCCTATGACCATTGCCATCCGCGTCTGGATGGACCCCGCCACGCCCATGTCTAATCCGGACACAGGCGGATTGCACGGGCCGGTACTACTTGGCCAGGCCGCTCCCGTTATGGCCATACTGCACATTGACTGGGACGCCGTCGATCATGGCCAGGCCAGCAGAATCATCGAGACCGGGATACTGCTGCTGGGAACGCTGGTGGCCTTGATCCTCTATTTGCTCGATCGCCGCGAGAAGGCCTATTTCTGGCTGGGTACGGCCTGCGCGGTAAGCGTCGTGCAAGCCATCGTGCTCTTGGTTGCCAACTACACAACCTGGATTCAGGCCACTCCCGAAATGTTCCTTCTGGATGTGTTGCTGCGTCCTGCGCTTATTGGGTTGTGGGTGCTCTTCTGGGCATACTGGTTCCGCCTGGGCCGCATGGCCCGGCTGCGCAAGATGATTGTGATAATGACCGTGCTGCTGGTCGTGAGCATGGCCATGCTGCGCGCCCCGCTCTTTGGCGGCGTGGTTCCGCTTCACTATGCATCGCTGCTTTCTCCGCTCTCCCTTCTTCTTAAGCTTTTGCTGGGGGCGATGCTGGTATGGGTAACGTGGGAAGGCATGCGGCGCGACAATACCGGAGGCTGGCTGGCCTTGCCCGCGGTGGCGCTGGTGGCGCTGTCACTCTATCAGGAAGACATGCTCTTGTCGCATCTGCCGCTCAACTTCTTCCCCTTTGGATTTGCGGTCAGCATCACCCAGATTGCGGTCGTCATTTCGCTCTGCATCATTACCGTGCTGCTGATGCGGCGCTTCCTGCGCTCGCTTCGGGAGCGGGAACAGTGGCAACTGGAGATCGACCAGGCGCGTCAGGTGCAGCAGTTGTTGATCCCCGAGGCAATACCCTCCATCCCCGGCTTCGCCATCGAAAGCGAATACCGCCCGGCAACCGAAGTGGGCGGCGACTTCTTCCAGATCCTGCCTGACAAAGCGGGTGGCGTATTGATCGTGCTGGGAGACGTGACCGGCAAGGGACTGCAGGCGGGCATGCTGGTGGCGCTGATCGTCGGAGCTATTCGCACCATTGTCGAAACCAGTTACGAACCGCAATATGTTCTGCAGACGCTGAACCGAAGACTCCGCGACCGCGCCCAGGCTGCCGCAACCTGCGTGGCGCTGCACGTGGAAGCGAGCGGCGCCACCACCATTGTCAATGCCGGGCACCTTGCTCCCTATTTCAACGGAAAAGAACTGGCTGTAGAGAATAATCTGCCCCTGGGTCTCACCGACGCGCTGCAGTTGGAGGAGACTCGCGTGACGCTTCAGCCCCTTGACCGCCTCATCGTCCTGACCGACGGCGTGATCGAGGCCAGAAACGATCAGAAGGAACTCTTCGGTTTCAACCGCGCCCGCTCCATCAGCCATCTGCCCGCAGCCTTCATTGCCCGAGCGGCGCAGATCTTCGGCCAGGATGACGACATCACCGTGCTCTCGATCAGCCGCGAAGGATCGGGCAAACATGTCGCGATGGCCCCACAGACAAAGCCGCTCTCCACCCAGGTTGCCAAGGCTTAAAGCCGCTTTAGAGCGGACGAGTTTCGCCCTTCGTGTCCCGCCCGAGGTGCACCTTGCCTTCACACACCGGGTGGTTGTGCGGCGGAGCAAGAATGGCAATTCTGTTGTGAATCCGTTTGCTTTCTTTTTGATTGCAGATTCTCCCGTTTAGCCTTACCTTTGCTCCGAACCCCATTTCACGCCCGGAGTGTTCCCGATGCACCACTTGGCAATGATTTTGCAGAGCGGTCCTGATCAAGCAACCGTGCAGCGTCTTATATTGGCCATGCTCACGATCATCCCACTCATAATTGTGGTGGTGATTGCCCTGGTAATGGTGCCCTGCTGGTTCATTCTCAAGAAGGCAGGATTTACACCGTGGCTTTCGATGCTCTGCATCATCCCGTCGCTAGGCACACTTGTATTGCTCTACGTTTTGGCCTTTTCTGAATGGAAAGTTGTGCCTGCGCCACAATTTGCATGGCCTCCGCAGCCGCCCTACCCGCCGCGGCCGCCGGTTCCGCCCGTGTCCTGAACCAGCCGAAGAGGCTGGAAATGCTAGCATCGTGATTGGAAAGAAATCTCCACGATGCCTGATTCGACTCCCTCAATTCAGAAAACTCCTCGCGTCCGTTTTGCGCCTTCGCCCACGGGCTTCCTCCACGTCGGCAGCGCACGTACCTTTATTTTCAATTGGTTGTACGCCCGTCACAATCACGGAACCGTTGTGTTGCGCCTCGATGACACCGATGTCGAGCGCAACACCGAGGCCAGCGTCCAGTCCATCTTTGAGGGACTTCGCTGGCTGGGCCTTTCCTGGGACGAAGAGTACAAGCAATCCGAGCGTCTTGACCTGCACCGCCGCCAGGCCGAGGCCATCTTCGCCAAGGGCCTTGCCTATCGCGACTTCACCCCCGCTCACGCAGGTGACGACAATCAATCCTCATCGCAAGGCGCATGGCTCTGCAATCCCGGTATGCGCGAGCTGTCCCGCGAAGAGAGCGACCGCCGCGCCGCCGCAGGTGAACCCTTCGCCCTTCGCTATCGCGTCCCCCGTGGCACCGACCGCATCCTTCGCTTCATCGATGGCGTCTATGGTGCGCAGTCCAAGCTCGCCGAGGAGGTCGAAGACTTCGCCCTCCTGCGGTCAATCGGGGCCCCCAACGACAGGTCTTCGTCGTTGGGGTTGTGGGATGGTTTCCCCACGTATCACCTCGCCTCCTGCGTTGACGACGCCGATCTCGCCATCAGCCACATCATCCGCGGCCAGGATCACCTGACCAACACGTTCAAACACCTGCTCATCTTTGAAGCCCTCGGTGTCGAGCCGCCCCATTTCGCCCATCTCCCGTTGCTGGTCGCCCCCGACGGCGCCAAGCTCTCCAAGCGCCTTCACGGCCCCGTTGTCAGCGTCACCACCTACCGCGATGCTGGCTTCCTGCCCCAGGCCTTCATCAACTTCCTCTGTCTCCTCGGCTGGTCACCCAAGAACGACCGCGAGTTCCTCACTCTCAACGAGCTCACTGACGCTTTCACTCTCGAGGGCGTCAACCGCTCCAACGCCGTCATCAACTTCACCGAGGAAGACCCGTTTGACCCGAAGGCCGTCTGGCTCAACGCCGAGCATATCCGCGCCCTGCCCGTCGAACAGCTCAGTCCCTGCCTCCAGCCTTTTCTTGAGCAGGCCGGTCTTCATCCCTCGCCGGAAAAGCTTCTCGCCGTTACCCCGCTTATCCGCGAGCGCATTAAATTACTGCGCGACGCCGCCTCCGCCGCCGACTTCTTCTTCCTCCCGCAGCTCGCCCCTTACGATCCAGCGGAGTTGATCCCGAAGAAGGGCGATGCCGCTCTGGCCCGCCGCGTCCTTGCGCACGCCCTCGAGATCCTGCCCACCGTCACCTTCGATCACGATTCGCTCGACCATGCACTTCGCGCCGCAGCCGATCAAATGGGTCTGAAGGCCGGGCAAATGTTCCAGCCCATCCGGGTCGCCGTCTGCGGACGCAAGAACGCGCCGCCGCTCTTTGAAACTCTTGTCGTTCTCGGCCGCGATGTGTGCCTCGAACGCATCCGCCAGGCCGAAGCCAGTCTTCAATCGCTCGGTTGAGCTGTTGTGCTTTCCCAAGTCCGAATATCGGGACCTGGGGCATCCACGAACCTTCCTGTTGGGATTGGTTATTCCTGACGTACGAGGAGATTCGTCAGGCCTCAAAGCGTCAGGGCACGACTTTAGTCGTGCCGCTCAACCGCTCTCAACTTGTGGTCTTTAGCCCCTGCGTGCTCTTGCTTCAATAATTCAGTGGTTTCTAGAGGCTACTGTCTTGGAAATCTCTTCAATACATTCGGGCCTCAAAGCGTCAGGGCACGACTTTAGTCGTGCCGCTCGAGCGCACTCAACTTGTGGGCTTTAGCCCCTGCGTGCTTTTGCTTCTTTAGGTATGCCGTTCCAAACGGATACTCGTCTGGCCTGATTGCCAGGCCCGCTTTGACCGGATTATTTTCGATGTACTCGCGATGCTGTTGAAAGCTCTGGTCATCAAGGATCTGTACATCCGAGTATCCACGCTGCCAAACTTCACCGCGAAATCCGAGTTCCTTGTTGGCGCGAAATGAAAAGCTGCCTTTGATCAATTGCATCGCCTTCTCAATACTCATCTCGCCCGGAATGGCCATCAGGATGTGGACATGATTGGGCATGATAACGAAGTCGTGAACGGTCATTTTTCCGGAGCGCATGTAGCCCCGGAGAACTTCGATAAAGAGTGCCGCCATGCGATCCGTCTGGAAGAGTGATCTTCCGCCTGCTGTCCGCGTCGTCACAAAGAACGTGCGCGGATAAAATGAGGCGTTTGATGGGTCAGAAGGCCGGGAAGGTGTCGACATTGCAGAGGCTAAAGCCCTCCATTTCTTACTATTGCGTACGGCACGACTGAAGTCGTGCCCTGACGCTTCTTAGCTTACTCGGATTTTCTAACGGCCTAGCCGCTCGTATTGAGCATAGCCACCACGTGGAATAATGAATTAAAGCTATGGCCAACTCAAATCCCGAAACTCAGGACGTTCGACCAATCTCCAACTTCCTCCGCGATCAGATTGCCGAGGATGTGCGCACCAAAAAGTACGGCGACGCCATCGTCCAGACCCGCTTTCCTCCCGAGCCCAACGGCTACCTCCACATCGGCCACGCCAAGGCAATTTGCATTGATTTTGGCCTGGCTGACGAGTTCGGCGGAAAAACAAACCTGCGCTTCGACGACACCAATCCTGAAAAGGAAGAGCAGGAGTACGTCGACTCCATCATGAAGGATGTCCGCTGGCTGGGCTTTGAGTGGGATCGCCTCTGCTACGCTTCAGACTACTTTGGCCAGCTCTACGAGTGGGCATTGCAGCTCATCAAGGCCGGCAAGGCATACGTCGACGACCTCACTGCCGACGAGATCCGTCACTACCGCGGCACCCTCACCGAGCCCGGCAAAGACAGCCCTTATCGCAACCGCTCCATCGACGAGAATCTCGACCTCTTCACCCGCATGAAGAACGGCGAATTCCCCGATGGCACACGCGTCTTGAGAGCCAAAATCGACATGGCCTCTCCCAACCTCAACATGCGCGATCCGGTCATGTACCGCATCCTGCACGCCACGCATCAGCGCACCGGCGACCAGTGGTGCATCTACCCCATGTACGACTACGCTCACGGCCAGTCCGACTCCAGCGAGCACGTCACCCACTCCATGTGCACCCTGGAGTTCGCCGACCACCAGCCCATCTATCGCTGGTATATCGAGCAGCTCGGCATCTTCCCTTCGCAGCAGATTGAATTTGACCGCCTCAACATCACCTACACCGTGCTTAGCAAGCGCAAGCTCATCCAGTTCGTGCAGGAAAAGCGCGTAAACGGCTGGGATGACCCACGTATGCCCACCCTCTCCGGCCTCCGCCGACGCGGCTTTTCCCCTGAAGCCATTCGCGCCTTCTGCACCGCCAGCGGTGTCTCGCGCACCAACGGCAGCACCGACATCGAGATGCTCGATCACTTCCAACGCGACGACTTGAACCGCCGCGCCAGCCGCGCCATGGCCGTTCTGTGTCCCCTCAAGGTGGTCATCGACAACTATCCTGCCGGTAAGGAGGAGTTGGTCGAGGTGGCCAACAACCCTGAAGACCCCTCCGCCGGGACCCGTGAGGTCCTTTTCTCAGGAACGATTTATATCGAGCAGGATGACTTCCGCGAGATTCCTCCGCACAAGTACTATCGTCTCTCCCCGGGCAAGGAAGTACGCCTGCGCAATGCCTACTTCATCACCGCTCAAAGCGTGGTCAAAGACGAGGCTGGCAACATCGTCGAGGTGCACTGCACTTACGATCCTTTGAGCCGCGGCGGCAACTCTCCCGACGGCCGCAAGGTCAAGTCCACCATGCATTGGGTCTCGGCCGCCCACGCCATCTCCGCGGAAATCCGTCTCTACGACAAGCTCTTCACCAAGGCCGACCCATACGACATTGAAGAAGGCGAGGACGTCCTCAGCAACCTCAACCCCAACTCCCTTGAGGTCCTCACCAGCGCCAAGCTCGAGCCCTCTCTCGCCAACGCCAAGCTTGAGGATCGCTTCCAGTTCGAGCGCGTCGGCTACTTTTGCCTCGATCCCGACTCAACCGCGGAAAAACTTGTCTTCAACCGCACCCTTCCGCTAAAAGACACCTGGGCCAAGATCGAGAAGAAGTCCGGAAAGTAGAGCCCCCACCCTGTTGAATCCCCTGGCCGGCGGGTGCACCGAACTTGAGAACCTGCTCAAGCACCCGCCACTAATCTGAGCCATCCAGCCCTAATCGTCGTTATCCTTGCTCGCCTTCTTGCGCCGCTCCAACAGCATGGCTGGCACCGGCTGCTTGCCCATGGCATCCTTCCACAGAATCACGTTCAGTTTTTGCGCGTCGGCGCGGTCGGCATGGCGAAAGTCCATCTTCATGCTCTCTTTGGCGCCCTCTGCTGTTTTCTCATTGGCCTTGTAGATGAGGCCATTATCGCGATTCGAATAATCGGCCGCATAGGGCGCCTGGTCGCCTGGGCCGCTGAACAGTGGCGTGAGCAGCGAACTAAACGCGTCGTTGTTGTTCATCGGCGGCAGGCCCAACAGCGACTCCATGGTGCGCACCACGCTGACCGTGGAGTAGAAGCGGCTATCGACGAAAGGCTTGCCGTCAGCGCCGTGGGGCGCATACTTGCTGATCACCAGCGCGTAGCTGCGATGTGCATCCACGTGGTCCGCGCCGTTCTGTGCGTCGTCCTCCAGAATGAAGAAAGCCGTCGAGTCCCAGAATGGCGAGTGAGAAATAGCCTCTACCGCGCGCGCTACCGCCAGGTCGTTATCGGCCACTGACGATTTCGGCGTGGGTCCGCCTGGCCGGGTGCCGTTCGTGTGGTCGTTGCCCATGCGAAGCATCACAAAGTTGGGCATCGTATCTTTGCCCTGCTCTTTGTCCGCAACCCACCGCTTTAAATGTTTCATGAAAATGTCGGCGCGAATTTGATCCGGAACGGCCAGGTCGAAGTCTGGATCCTCCGTCGCAAAATGCCCCACAAGTTCCGGCTTGGTGGCGATGTTGTAAGCGATCCGCGGAATCGGCCACGGCCATTTGTTCACCCCACCGCCCCACTCGTCGGGCAGCGCCTCGCCCGGCGCAATCTCCTTGCTCGCGCAGCTCTGCCCCGGCAGCATAGGCCCCTGCTGCGGATTCCCCGTCTTGATCTCCCCACACATAGTGGTCGCAATGAATTCGCCAAAGTGGTAATACGTTTTGCCGTGCGCGGCCAGGTTGCCCCACAAGTAGCCGCTGGCCGGCTCATTCACATCGGGAATTTTCTGCAGCAGCGGATAACCATCTGCCACCACACCTTCGTAGTCATAGGTGCGCTCCGAGCCGCGATAGGCCTGCTGCCAGGTCTTCTCAAGATAGTCGGTGCCGATGGCCGCCGTGGACCACACATGCCCATCGCCCGACACTTCGCCCGAATCGAAAAAGTTGTCCAGCACGCCGAACTGCAGGGCCAGTTTATGCATGTTGGGCGTGATGGCCGCGCCATACATGGTCAGGCTGGGGTCGCCGTTGCCCACCGCTTTGCCATCCTGTTGCAGGTCACCAAGTACCTGGTCGTAGGTGCGGTTCTCCTTGATGATGTAGATGATGTGCTGAATCGGATTCCGCGCCGCGCCGGCAAATGGAATCTTCTCCGCCGCCGCCTTCATGCGGTTCGACTCCAGCACCACTGCAGTCCATTGCGGCAGGTTCCTTTCGATCTCCGCGGCGTCCAGCGTGGCCAGCGAGCCATACAACAACGTGGCGATGTACGTGTTATCCGTGTGGTAGTTGTGAGCCTTCGTCTCCTCCGTCTCGCGCTGCGCGAAATTGTTCGCCACCGTTCCCTGCCCCTTCGCAGTCGCCACATAAAGGTTTCCGCCCGCGGACGACGGCAGAAACGCCATCGACATCGGCATCCACTCGGTGGGAATGAATCCATCCGGCTCCACCATGCTTGCGCGGACAGCCTTCGCGGTGAGCTTGCGCGTGTCGATCACAGCCACGGCATCGCTAATCGCGTTCGCCGCGTAAAGCCGGCTGCCGTCGCCATTCAAAGCCAGCGCCTCCGGCTCCGCGCCAAAATAACTCTGCCCCGGAAGCCTGGTATCGAAGAAGCCCTTCACAGCGAACTCGCCTCCGCCCACGTTCACAGCCGCCACCGCATCGCGGTTGGCCAGGGCAACATAGAGCGTCTTGCCGTCTGGCGCCAGCGCCAGCGCGCACGGATGCGTGCCCGGCGCGATAGGGCTGGCCGGCTTCAGCAGCGCCAGCTTGCGGCCCACCATGTTCTTCTCGAGGTCGAGTTCCACAATCTCCGAAGCGTTCCACAGCGCGACAAAAGCGCGGTGGCCATCCTTCGCAAGTTGCACTGCCACGGGATATGTAGCCGGCACAGCATCGCTCTCAGATAGATCGAAGCGATGTTCGATGGCCCCGCTGGCAGGATCGAGCAACAGCACGTCGTCCGACAGGTTGTCTGCCACCAGCAATTTCTCCGTGCCACCGTTGCTCACTAGGGCGATATCCGCCGGGAAAGGAATGCCCTGCACGCTTTCCGCGCCCTGCGGCGACTTCGACTTCTTCCCTGCGGCCAGCGCTTGCATCGGCAGGTGAATCAGTCGTTCCGACTCGATCGCGCCATCGCTGAAACGGTAGACCACAATGCCGCTACCTGTGTCCTCTTTGCCGTCGCCCAGTGAGTCTGAAATCGATCCCATGCTGGCATACAGGTGCTTGCCGTCGCGGCTGAAGGCAAGGCCAGAGTAAAGCGTCTGCTTCGCCACATCCGCCAGCGTGCGCGCATCGGGAAAATCCCTGACGGCGCCGTTGCGCGTGTCCAGTACTGCTAGCGATTGATCGTAGTGCGACTCGTAGGTCCCGTACCCGGCATTGACCGTGACCACATAGCGACCATCCGGTGAGACTGCCATCGACATGGGTAGGCTGTTCAGCCGCTGCGGGTGGCCGGGAACTGGCTCGATCAATTGTTTGCTGGTGGGCAGGTCCCGCGTCTGTGCTGCCAGTTGTCCGGCGGCCAAAGCGAGAAGCGAGGATGCGGCTGTAAATAGAGCCCTGATCTGCATGCACAAAACCATAACAAAGCCGGGGTCGGTGGCGCTTCACGTTGTTATGACAGCGGCCAATTCGCCCGCCTTCAATCGGTCTTATTTCAACCGGTGCCCGATGCGCAAAGCGGCAACCCCTGCAATAATTAGCTCTATGCGCACCGTACTTACCGCGGAGAGACTTTGGGACGGCAACCGTCTGACCAGCCACCCGCAAGTGGTACTTGAAGACGGCAAGATTGAATCCATTACCAGCCGCGACGCGGCGCCACTGCCCTCTGACGCTAAGGTGCTCGACTTTCCCGGCGCTACTTTGGCCCCGGCATTTTTTGACGTCCACATTCACGGCGCTGCCGGCCACGACCTGATGGAAGCAACGCCCCAGGCGCTTGACGCCATCACCGGCTTTCTGGCTTCGCACGGGACAGGCAGCTTTCTGGCCACCACCGTCACCTCTCCTTTGGACGTGACTTTGCGGTCGGTTGAGGGGCTGGCGAAGTTGCTCGCCGAGCCTCCACGTCCAGGCCATGCACGGCCACTGGGCATTCACCTTGAGGGCCCGTTTCTCTCCCACGCCCGCCGCGGCGCTCAGCCGGCAGAGTACCTGCTGACCCCGGACATCTCCATCTTCGACCGGCTTGTCGACGCCGCCGAAGGACATGTAAAGCTGATCACCCTTGCGCCCGAGTTGCCCGGCGCAGTCGAGTTGACCGCGCACGCCACCAGCCGCGGAATTCGTGTCTCGCTGGGCCACTCCGATGCCACTGCCGCCGAGACCCGCCTTGCGATTGCCGCCGGAGCGGTCAGCACCACGCACACGTTTAACGGCATGCGCCCTCTGCATCACCACGAACCGGGCATCCTGGGAGTCATGCTCACCAACGACGCCATGTATGCCGAGTTGATCTGCGACGGTATCCACTCCCAGCCGGAGATCGTGAGCCTGTGGTGGCGGGCCAAGGGGCCGGAGCGGGCGATCCTGGTCACTGACGCCATGAGCGCCACCGGCATGCCCGACGGTGAATATCTACTCGGCGGATTTCCCGTGCTGGTCGCCAAGGGCCGCGCCGTGGTCAAAGACGCTCCCACCGATGGCACCCTGGCTGGAAGCGTGCTTACCCTGGACCGCGCCCTGGCCAACTTTGTGCGGTTTACCGGCGCCACGGTGCCGCAGGGCCTGCGCCTCATGACAGCCAATCCCGCAGCGATGACCGGCCTTTCCGGCCAGACCGGCGCGATCGCCGTGGGAATGCGCGCCAGCCTGGTGGCCGTGGATACAGCCGGCCGGCTGGTCGGCTCCGTCGTCGGCGGGCAATCCGTCCGCTAAGCTAATAGCTCGCTTCCGCCAGTCGCTGGGCACGCCAGATTGCACCTTCGATGCCCGCCACTTCGCTCTCCTGCACTGGCATCTGCGGCGCGGCAGCGTGCAATCCAGCGAAGAACGGCTCGCGGACCAGGCGCGCTTTGCCAATCACACTGCCGATCCACGCCGCCGGAACCTCTTCCGTCAGCTTGTGCTTGCGGCGAAGCTTCCCCCGCACCAGCAGCACCGATTCCACCAGGTCCTCTGCCGCCTCCTGCAAGACCCCCGCTGCCACCGCGTCGCCTTCCTCCCCAAGCTGGCTGATTGCCGGGGCCAGCGCAGCAAAGTCCGGGCCCGGCGTGCTGTCGCCCAGGTTCACCAGTTGGTCGACGGTCGGCGTTCCCCATATCTGGCCCACCGTCTCCAGCACGCGCGTCGGCTCTTCGCGGTCGTGGGCTTTCAGTGCGCGCCGCACGGCGTGCAAGCCGATCCAATACCCCGAGCCGTTGTCGCCCAGCCGCGAACTCCACCCGCCATAGCACTCGCGGCCTCCATCGGGAGCGCGCCCGATGCAGTTTGTGCCGGTCCCGGCGATTTGCAGAATTCCCGGCCCTCCCTTGAATGCCGCATCCAGCGCAATCACTTCGTCGCCTACAACCTCTGAGCGCTCCACACCGTAATCGCGAAAGACAACTGAAATCCATTCCGCTACGCCGGGCATGTTCGCGCTGGCCACACCCGCGGACGCTGCCCGCACTCCATGGATGCCCGCCTGCTTGAAAACTTCGCTCAGCAGGTTGCGCAGATTGTCTTCTGCCACCCGCGCACCCACGCGCAAGCGCTTGATCGATCCATACTCGGCAAATGCCAGCACCCGCTCGCCTTCCACAATGGAAGCGCGGGTGCGTGTCCCTCCGCCGTCAATTCCCAACACCGCGTTCATCAGTCTCTTGCTCCTTGCATCACTGTGCGTGTGCGGCGCCACCGTCCCGCAAAGTTCCCGATAGCACGTTCAGGCTCCCATCCGTCTTGGGAGCGGTCAGGCCCAGCAAGTGGGCCAGCCACGGATACAGATTCACATTCTCAAACGGCGCCACTGTGCGCCCGGGTACGATATCCGGACCCGCAGCGAAGAAGCTGGCCTTCATCTCCGCCATGCTGCGGGGGTCAAACCCGTGCATTCCCGCCGTAGGAGGCTGCTCCGGCTTGCCGGCGTTGGGCGCGTGGGCGCGAATGGCATAAGGACCGGTGGCGATTACCACGGGGTCACCTTCGCGCGGATTCTGGTTGAAGTTCAGGCCCCCGGGAACGTCTTTGCGCCGATAGACGATAAATTGCGACGAGGCCTTCTTTAGCTGGTTGTATACCCTGACGCGGTCCGCTTCCGTCTTGCCGTAGAGCAGTGCCCCCACGGTTTCAAAGCCGGTAAGGTCGGCAAATTGGTCCAGGGTAATCCAGCCCCCCTCCACCTTCGCCATGCCGTGGTCGCTCACCACCACCAGGTCCACCGGCAGTCCACTCGCGTCCAGTCCAGCCTTTAGTTTCCCCACCAGCACATCCACCTTCAGCACGGCGGCCTTGGTTTCCGCAGCGTCGGGGCCGAACGCATGGCCCTCGTGGTCGGGCTCGGAGTAGTAAAGCGTAATGAAATGGGGACGGTCTGCCGCCGGTAACCGCAGCCACGCCAGCACCTGCTCGACGCGGGCATTGTCGTCGATCTTGTCGTCATAATGAAGGTAGTAGCTGGGTAGGTAGCCGGCGATCTTCGCTTCAGACCCCGGCCAGAAAAAGCAGGCAGTGCGCATGCCCTGGCTTTCCGCCAGGCTCCACAGGGGCACGCCGCTGTACCAGCTTCCGTCGGTCACCACCTTTACGTCGTTGATCGCGTAGCGTGCCTGCTTGCTTTCGTCGTAGAAACTGTTCGCCACCAGCCCGTGGTGTTCGGGATAGAGGCCGGTAACGATGGTGAAGTGGTTGGGAAAAGTGAGCGAAGGATAGCTGGGCAGCATACCTTGCGGAGCCCATGCGCCCTGCCTGCCCAAGGCCAATAGATGCGCCGCTCCGTCGCGCTTGGCGTAGTCCCAGCGGAATCCGTCCAGCGAAACCAGCACCACGTAATGGGCCTGCTGCGCGGCGGGTGAGTTAGGGCCGTTATCTACATGAATGACCGGCAAGGACGCGTCGGGGCCGCTTCCCTGCGCCGCCAATTGCCACGGAGCAACCGCCAGCCCCAAGGCAAGCGCCAAGCTGGCAAGGGCCCCGCAGCCCTGTTTCCATAGTCGCATCGACACACCCCCGCATCAGCTTATCGCACGGAGGATGAGTTGGTTTCGAGCCGTTGGTTGGTACTGCTCAAGCAACCGGCCGCAGTCGGACCATTCCAGCCCACATGGAACTGCTAGTTGTTCGGCGCAGGTGGTGTGGCCGGTGCACTTCCCGTCGTAGCCGGGGCGGGCTGTCCCTTCGACATGTTGCGAATGTAATTGATGAGGTTCGTCACCACATCATTCGGTGCGCGGCCCTCGCCTTCTGCCGGCATCTTGCCCTTGCCGTTGCGAATCGTGTCGAACAGCACCTGATCCTGCTTGTCGGCCAGCGACTTCGGATCGGTCCAATCGGACAGGGTCAGCCCCATGTCCTTGGCGACATCGGTTTTTCCGTCACCGCTAGCCCCGTGGCAGAGTGCGCAGTCAATCTGATAGATCTCTTTGGCTTTTGCCTGCAATTGCGCATTCGGCTTTGCGGAACCCTTTTGGGCGGATGCGGCGGAAGTCTTCTCTTGCGGCGGACCCGCCGGTGAGGACGCGGGTAAAAGCGTAAACATGGCCACCGCGGAAAGAATTAGGAACGGCTTGAGCATAACGGTCTCCTCAGCTGCAGGTGTCGGAGAGAGGCATCTGCCAGCTGTATTCTTGATTCGATTGCATTATAGGCCCATTTGAACCTCAGGCGCAGCGACGCGTGAGCGCTGCGAACATAGCTCGTAATTTCCAGAGTCTGGCTTGCTGTTCGTGGCCGGGCGGCTGTGGTATACGTTTACGCATGATTCGTCGCCTCGCTTTCTCCGTCGCTCTTTTTGCCGTCGTCGCCCTTACCGCGAATCCCGCCCCGGCTCAAATCCTCGCGCCCACCCCGCCCATGGGGTGGAACAGTTGGGACTCTTACGGGTTGACCATTAACGAGCAGGATTATCGGGCCAACACCACGGTACTTGCCGGGCTCAGGCAATACGGCTGGCAATATTCGGTAATCGACGAGGGATGGTACGCCCAGGACCCCTCCGCGGATGAAATTGCCGCGCGCAAATATGTATGGGATAGCAATGGCATCCTGATTCCGGCTCTGAACCGCTTTCCGTCGGCTGCCGGCGGCGTCGGCTTCAAGCCGCTGGCCGACTGGGTTCACGCGCAGGGGCTCAAGTTCGGTATCCACATCCTGCGCGGCATTCCACGCCACGTAGTTGATCAGAACCTGCCGATCGCCGGGTCGAGCTTTCACGCCCAGGATGCGGCCGACACCACTTCCCCTTGCCCGTGGGCCGAGGACAACTGGGGCATCCGCGATAACCCCGCCGGGCAGGCATATTACGACTCCATGCTGAAGCTCTATGCGAGCTGGGGGCTGGATTTCATCAAGGTGGATTGCATCTCCGACCACCCCTACCGTCCCACCGAGATCCGCCAAATTGCCGAGGCAATCCGGAAGACCGGGCGGCCCATTGTGCTCAGCCTGTCGCCCGGCCCAACCGCCGTGGAACATGAAACCGAGGTAGCCAAGTACGCGCAGATGTGGCGCATCACCGACGACCACTGGGATGCATGGACGTTCCCCCATGACAAGCCCGGTGCCGAGTACCCATTCGGGTTGCGCGACGAGTTCGATCGCCTGGCGAAGTGGTCTCCTTACGTCAAGCCCGGAAACTGGCCGGACCCGGACATGCTACCCGAGGGCTGGCTGGGGCCGCATCCGGGCAAAGACGATCCGCGCATGTCCAACCTGACCCACGACGAGCAGCGCACCGAAATTACCCTCTGGGCCATCACGCGTTCGCCGCTGATTCTGGGCACCAACCTAACCAAACTGGACGACTTCACGCGCTCACTCATCACCAACGCAGAAGTGATGGCTCTCGACCAGACCGCGGTGGAGAGCGCACCGGGCCTGACGCCCACGCCGCACCCCGGCGCTCAGCCCTTCCCGGAGCGCTACTGGTCAGCGCGCACCGGTGGCCCGCATCCCCATCAGTACCTGGCGGTATTCAACCTGGGCGATGCGCCCACCAAATCCAACCTCCCATGGATGGTCTTTCGTGTGACTGACAAGCCGCACGCGATCTACGACATCTGGAACCAGAAGCACATCCCCGCCGCCAAGGCTCTGCAAGTGGAGCTTCCGCCCCACGGCTGCGCGCTCTTCCGGCTGGAATAGGCATGGGCCAGAACCGCAATGCCCCGTCGCCGTATGCGAAACTATAGCGGAACCGGAGTGGATGTTAACCGGAGCCGCACGGTTCAAGTCGACGCAACCTTCAGGGAGCGTCGAACCTGCACAACACAAGGCAGGAAGGATTAACTTCGGTTCCGCTCGAATCATTCCGGTCTGAGAGTCTCAACGCGGGCTCTCACCGACAGGAACCCAATGTCTCTGCTACGTTCGGCCTTTATCGCACTCTCTCGCAATCGCAAGTTGCGCCACTTCGGTGAGCGCTCCAGCATCGGCAGTAAGCTCAGTTCCCGTTTTGTGGCAGGCATGGAGATTGACGACGCCTTGCGTGTGGCCGAGGCCGTCAATCGCCAAGGCATATTTGTGACCCTCGATTCGCTGGGCGAGAGCGTCTCTACTGAAGCGGAGGCGCATTCCGCCGCAGCCGTCTACCATCGCCTGCTCGACGCCATTGGCGAACGCAAGCTGAAAGCCAACATCAGCGTCAAACTCACCCAGATGGGGCTGCTGCTGGATCCCACTCTGGCCGAGACCATTGCCGCCAGCCTTGCGGAGCACGCCAAGTCGATTGGCCATTTTGTCCGTATCGATATGGAAGACTCGGCGCTGACCCAGGTCACACTCGACATCGTGCGTCGTCTGCATGCGCGCCCGGACCTGCGCGGCGCCGTTGGCATCGTCATCCAGGCCTACCTCTACCGCTCCCAGTCCGACATCGAGCAACTGGTGGCCGACGGAGTGCGGGTGCGGTTGTGCAAGGGCGCCTACAATGAGCCCGCGGAGATGGCCTATCCGCGCAAGGCTGACGTGGATGCGAACTTTATCCGCCTCAGTTGCAAGTTGCTGGAAAGCCCCATCTATCACGGCCTTGCCACACACGATGAGGCCATGATCTCCGCGGTAAAATCGTTCGCCGCCCAGCACGCAATCCCACCTAACAGCTTTGAATTCCAGATGCTCTTCGGTGTACGCCGCGACTTGCAGCGCAAGCTGGTGGCGGAGGGTTACAACGTCCGCGTGTATATCCCCTTTGGACGGGAGTGGTATCCCTATTTCATGCGCAGGTTGGCTGAACGCCCCGCCAATGTGCTCTTTATCGCCAAGAATTTTCTGCGCCGATGAATCCAACACCAAGGCTGGCTGATCTCTGATCTCTGAACCAGCCTAGCCCGCCAGGCTATTGCATTGGACGACTTCTTCTTACTCGCTTGCCGCGCTGGCGAAGAAGCTTCACTTTCCTGCAAATTGGGCATTCCCAGGGGTAGAGGCCAAACAGGGGCAATACCCTTCTTTGCAAAAATCCCACCCGTGCGACGCGACGCATGCGGTTGTTTCCGCAGGAAGAACACGTTGCAGCATAAGCATCCCCGGCATCGGATGAAGTTGTAGCGTGCGGCACGGATGACCCTTCTTTCTGGATTCAACTGATCGGCGTGTCGACTAAGAAACTGCCCGCCGCATTTTCCCGCTAAACGAATCTCTGCGCGGAGCAATGCTGCGTCCATCGACATGACGGAATGATGGGGCATCGGCGAAGGGCCTTCAGATCTTCCGGCAATTGGTGCTCAGTTCGTTTCCGTCCCTGAAGCCTCTCGCCATCTGTCGCTGCCCTTTCGTAACCCTAGACCGCATGTTACAAAAAGAGCCTCGTCTGTGCACCCTTCATTTGGAGCGAAAGACTATCACTTCACTGCTTGGCTCAGCCATTCTGCTTACCCAGTCTTCTCTGAAGAGTCCGTCGCCAGATCGATCCCACCAGTCCAGCCCAAAGACCAAAACGTCGCTGACTGCATAATGGGGTACCTACAAGGGTGGCTGTAGATGATCAAGACGTTGTGCAAGCGTCAAGGGTGACCACGAGCCTCCTGCTCTGCAGGCTTTTCGGCCAGACCAATCGGCGCCGCTCAAACAGCCCGTCAAATCCTCTTCTCAAATCTCTTCGAGTTCGCCGCGCTCGCTTTTGCAGAGAATTAGGCCCCAAAAGCGCAGAATCTGGGTATGGCGAACCTCCAGGTTATTGATCCCGAACCTCAAAAAAAAGAAGGTACCCCACCCCCCTCCCCCTCCAAAACCCGCGTGCGGAGGAGAAGTTTTCTATATAAGCTGCTTACAATGAACAACTTAATAATTTGGCCTATGTACTCATCGGTAAACAAAACTCCCCGATTTTCCCCTGTTTTTGCCCTCAAAATGCCTAGGAAAGTAGTGTAATCGAGACCAATGTCCTCAAATTACCGCGACCCGTGGCCGGAATCTCTGATCCATGTTCCTGCCTTCTTCGCTTCCTCTTCGCTGCCGGTTGGCGCTATTCTCAATTGCAGGCATGTCCCCGCACCAGCCCATCCCGGACTCGACTCTTGACCCATTCGCCTGCTTCCATCCCGTCACGGCGGCGTGGTTCAAGGCCGTCTTCGATGCGCCGACTGCTCCCCAGCGCATGGGTTGGCCGGTCATCGCCCGAGGCGAGAGCGCGCTCATCCTGGCCCCCACCGGAACCGGCAAGACCCTCACCGCTTTCCTCTGGTGCCTTGACCGGCTCATGCTCCACCCACCCCCAGCGGGTCGCAAGCCCGGCTGTCGCATCGTCTACGTCTCTCCCCTCAAGGCCTTGGCCGTCGACGTGGAACGCAATCTCCGCTCACCCCTGGCTGGCATCGCCAACATGGCTCGCCGTATGGGTGTTCCTTTCCAAGAGCCACTCATCAGCGTTCGCACCGGCGACACGCCGCAGCGCGAACGCGCCCGGTTCCGTCGGCAACCGGCCGATATCCTCATCACCACTCCGGAGTCGCTCTACCTCCTGCTCACCTCGCAAGCTGCCGATGCTCTGCGCACTGTTGACACCGTCATCGTGGACGAGATCCATGCCCTGGTCCCCACCAAGCGCGGCGCACACCTTGCCCTCTCCCTGGAGCGGCTTGAGGCCCTGGTCAAGATGTCCCCCGGGTGTAAAAGGCCCATCCAGCGCATAGGCCTCTCCGCCACCCAGCGCCCTCTGGAGGAGGTAGCCCGCTTTCTCGGCGGTGTGGATGTACGGCCTGAAGTGAGGCTTTCAGAAAATCGGCTATCTAGTGAAAGAGCAGAAGTTGAGCTCTCCTCTCCTGGACTGCCAAGCGAAGCTGCCGAAGTGAGGCTCTTTTCCACAACCCCTGCCGCCTGGTCTTCCGACGCCGCTGAAGCCACGCCCTTGCACTATCGTCCGGTCACCGTAGTAAATGCCAGTTCAATCAAAAAACTAAAGCTGAAAATTGAAGTTCCGGTTGAAGATATGGCGCGCCTCAATGCCATGGAGGAAATCCCCTCCGGACCGGCTTCGCAAATGCCCCGCCGCGTCTCCATCTGGAACGCCATTCATCCCCGCTTGCTGGAGCTGATCCGCGAGCGCAACTCGACAATTCTCTTCGTCAACAGCCGCCAGGTAGCCGAGCGGTTGGCCGGCGCGCTCAACGACCTGGCCGGCGAACCCATCGCCCGCGCCCATCACGGCTCCATCGCCGCCGCCCAGCGCGCGGTCATTGAGGAGCAGTTGAAGGCGGGCAAGATTCGCGCCCTCTGTGCGACCTCGACGCTTGAGTTGGGCATTGATATGGGCGCGGTTGATCTGGTCATTCAGATTGAGGCCCCACCCTCAGTCGCCAGCGGCATGCAGCGCATTGGTCGCGCCGGCCATCATGTGGACGCCGTCAGCGAAGGCATCCTCTTCCCCAAGTTTCGCGCCGACCTGGTAGCCTGTGCCGCCGTCACTCGTGCCATGCATGAGGGACAGATCGAGTCCACCCGCTTTCCTCGCAACCCCCTCGACGTCCTCGCTCAGCAACTGGTCGCCATTGTGGCCCACCCCCCGGGGGTATCGCTTCCCGTCCGCCCCAAAAAGCTCCAGCGCCACCACCAATTCAGAAGAGCTGAGGTACTGGAGTCGAGGCAAACAGATCTTAGTTCGTGGACTGAAGAAATGGATGCCCGACGTATCGCATCTGAGACGTGGGAAACGGTCGAAACTCCAAAGCCGGAAGTCTCAGTCGATGCCCTCTACGACCTAGTCCGCCACGCAGCCCCCTTCGGCGCTCTCACCCGCACTGCCTTTGAGGGAGTCCTCGACCTGCTCAGTGGCCGCTACCCCTCTGACGAATTTGCGGAGTTGCGTCCGCGTCTCACATGGGATCGCATCCGCAACGTCGTCACCGCCCGCGATGGCGCCGCCCGTCTCGCCATCCTCAATGCAGGAACCATTCCCGACCGTGGCCTCTACGGTGTCTTTCTCGCTCACAGTGAAGGCAAATCCGTCCGTGTCGGCGAACTCGATGAGGAAATGGTCTTCGAATCCCACACCAACGAGACCTTCATCCTGGGCGCCTCCACTTGGCGTATTGAAGACATCACCCACGACCGTGTCCTTGTCACTCCAGCGCCGGGCGAGCCGGGCAAAATGCCATTCTGGAAGGGGGATGGCCCCGGTCGTCCCCTCGAATTCGGTCGCCGCATCGGGGCCCTGGTGCGCGAACTGGGCACCCTCCCAAAACCCGCCGCACTCACCCGCCTGGTGACGGAGCACGATCTCGATCCCGGAGCTGCCGAAAACCTTCTCGAGTTTCTCGCCGATCAGCAGGCTGCTACGGGCTCGGTTCCCGACGACCGCACCATCGTTATTGAGCGATGTCGCGACGAACTGGGCGACTGGCGCGTCTGCGTGCTCACGCCCTTTGGCAGCCGCATCCACATTCCGTGGGCCATGGCCGTCAACGCGCGCATCCGGGCCGCGGGAGGGCCAGAGGTGGAGACATTGTGGGGTGATGATGGCTTCGTCCTGCGTTTTCCAGATACCGACGAGCCGCCCGATCCCGATTGGTTTCTGGTCGAATCCGCCGAAGCCATGGCTCTGGTGCTGCGCCAACTCGGATCGACGGCACTGTTTGCCGGGCGCTTTCGCGAGGCTGCCGGTCGCGCGCTGCTGCTGCCACGCCGCTGCGCAGATGCCCGTTCGCCCCTGTGGCAGTTGCGCAAGCGCTCTTACGATCTGCTTAGCGTGGCTTCACACTATCCCTCTTTTCCCCTCCTGATCGAGGCCTATCGGGAGTGTCTCCGCGATGTCTTTGATATGCCCGCGCTGATTGAGACATTGCGAGCCATAGAGCAGCGCCAACTGCGTGTCCACGTGGTGGAGACGCGTACTCCTTCGCCATTTGCTTCATCGCTGTTGTTCAGCTATGTGGCCAACTTCCTCTATGATGGCGACGCGCCGCTGGCTGAGCGCCGTGCGCAGGCGTTGACCATCGACCAGGACCAACTGCGCGAGTTGCTGGGCGAGGCCGATCTGCGCGAACTGCTCGATGCGAATGCAATTGCCGAGGTCGAGGAGATTGCGCAGTGCCTGGCCGAGTCGCATCGTGCACGCTCCGCAGACGGCATGCACGATCTTTGTTTGCGCCTGGGCGATTTGTCGCGCGACGAGCTTGCGTGTCGGGTGGATTCACCCGATCTTTTGCAACATGTAGATCGCCTGGTTCGCTCTCGCCGATTGCTGGAGCTGCGCATTGCCGGCGAGCGTCGACTGATTGCCGCTGAGGATGCCGCACGCTATCGCGATGGGCTGGGCATTCCGCTTCCGCCGGGGCTGGCTGCCGCTCTGATGGAGCCGGTAGCGCACCCGGTTCTCGAACTCGTCCGCCGCTATGCGCGCACCCATGGCCCATTCACGCTGCGCGAGGTAGTGGACCGCTTTGCCCTGGATGCCGCACAAGTGGAAGATGCGCTGCGCCTACTCACCCATGACGGGCGCGTGCTTGAGGGCGGCTTCCGCCCCGGCGGGCTGCATCGCGAGTGGTGCGATGCGGAGATGCTCCGCCTGATTCGACGCAAATCGCTGGCCAAGCTCAGGCGTGAGGTCGAACCCGTCGAGCAGCACACCCTGGCCCGGTTTCTCGCTCATTGGCAGGGACTGCTGGCGCCGCGTCGGGGCACACATGCGCATCTCGACGCACTGCTGGATACAATCGAGAGCCTGCAGGGTGCGCCGTTGCCCGCATCGCTGCTCGAAACTTCAATTCTGCCGGTGCGCATTGCAGACTATGCGCCCGCAGGGCTTGATACGCTGATTGCCGCGGGCGAGGTGGCGTGGGCCGGCGTTGAGCCTCTGGGCGAACGAGACGGCCGCATCGCTCTCTTTCTTGCCGACAAGCTACCTTTGCTGCTGCAGCAGAGGCCTTTGGTCGAGCCACTCACCGAACGCGAACAGAAGCTGATTGCGGTACTTGAATCCACCGGCGCCAGCTTTTTCGAGCCACTGCATCAGGCAGTGGGTGGTGGCTATCCCGGCGAATCGATCGATGCCTTGTGGAGTCTCGTGTGGCGCGGTCTCATCACCAACGATTCTCTGCACGCATTGCGCGCTTACATCGCCAAACCTGACAACCCGAGAACTCCGCGCCGCCTGCAGACCGGGGTTGTTTTCCGCTCGCGCCGCACCACGCCGCCCACGGCGCAGGGACGCTGGTCCTTGCTTCCCGTCCGTGCGCAGCAGGCGAGCAGCGGCGCTCCCACGAAAACCGAGGCCAGCCACGCGCTTGCCTTGCAACTGCTCAACCGCTATGGCGTGCTGCTGCGCGAGTCGGTAGCCGCAGAGAATGTGCCGGGCGGCTTCAGTGCCGTCTACGACGTGTTGAAAGCTCTCGAGGAAAGCGGGCGCATTCGCCGCGGATATTTTGTGGCCGGCCTGGGAGCCACGCAGTTTGCGTTGCCGGCCGCCGTGGATCTACTGCGCCAGTTGCGCAACGAGCCCGCCGCGGAAAAGCCGGAATTCGTGCAGTTAGCCGCTTCCGATCCTGCCAATCCCTATGGCTCAGTTTTGCGCTGGCCCAATCTTCCGGTGGCCGAAGAGGACTCCGAAACTGCTCCCCGCCTGCTTACGCGCGCATCCTACGCTGAAGTAATCCTACGCAACGGACAATTGGTGGCGTGGCTGCGCCGAAACAACTCCAACCTGCTGGTATTCTTGCCCGTGGAAGAGCCAGAGCGGTCGCAGGTTGCCGCGGGGTTGGCGCATTTCCTCTGCGCGCGCGGGCAGGAGTCGATGCGCGGCAGCCGCCAGGGAGTGCTAATCACTACCATCAACGGCCAGCCGGTCGCGGTGCACCCCATGGCTCGCTTTCTTATGGATGCCGGATTCTATCCCGGCCCTCTGGGCATGCACCTGCGCCGTATTCCACTCGCTTTGCCGCATCACGATCCGCTTCCTGAGGAGTTGCAATAACTGATGCCTGAGGGCGACACAATCTTTCGCACCGCCCGCGCATTGGGGCGCGCACTGGTCGGCAGGCCCGTCACGGGTTTCCGCTCCACTTATCCGCTGCTGACACGCTTCAATGAGGACACGCCGCTGGCCGGTCAACTCGTGCGGGGTGTGGAGTCGCGCGGCAAGTGGCTGCTGATTCACTTTTCTGGCGGAGGAACCCTGGCCACGCATATGCTGATGAGCGGCAGCTGGCACATCTATCGCCCCGGCGAGCGCTGGCAGCAGCCGCGGACCAAGATGCGCATCGTGGTCGAGAACAGCGACTACATCGCAGTGGGCTTCAGCGTGCCCGTGGCGCGGATGCATACGGCACAGTCGATGGCCCGCGACCGGAAAATTCCGCCTTCCCAACTCGATGTGTTGAGCGGCGACTTCGATGCACCATTCGCCGCGAGCCGGGTGATGGCCCACGGCGAAGAGGAAATTGCCGACGTGCTGCTGCACCAGGAAGTGCTCGCAGGCGTGGGCAATGTCTTCAAGTCTGAAATCTGCTTCGTCACCAGCATCAATCCATTTTGCCCTGTGGCCGCGCTCGATAAAGCACAGGTTGCGGCCTTAATTGTTGCCGCGCAAAGGCTGGTTGGTACCAACGTCCTTGAAGATTCCGGCGACGCCATCGTGACCTACCGGGGCCGGCGGCGCCGTACCACGCAGCAATCCGATCCGCAAGCCAGCCTGTGGGTTTATGGCCGCGCCGGTGAACCGTGCCGCCGATGCGGCGAGTCGATTCGCAGGCGTATACAGGGGCCGGACGCGCGTGTCACGTTCTGGTGCCAGCGTTGCCAGTCCATGCCCGACGGCTCCGAAGTGGATGGTTAATTTGTCTTATTCGTGTTCTTGCCCAGACCAAAGATCTTCTGCAGAATATTGCGATGATCGGCAGGGTGGTCGCAGGTTTCCATGGGTGCTGTGCCGCTGAGGAACGCGGCGGAGTAGCTGTCCGGGCAGGAATCGTCGCTCAACAGGTTGCTGACCTTGTCGAGCCGCACCACCTCCACGCCATCCGGCGGTCCAAAGTCATGAGTGTCGGAGTATTGCGGCAACTGTACCGCGCGCTTCATGAACTCCGCCCAGATAGGCGCGGCGGCCAGGGCCCCGGCCAGCTTCACATCGGTGTAGTCGTCGTTGCCTACCCACACGATGCAGATCAAGTTGCTGGTAAAGCCGGCAAACCAGGCATCGTGCGAGGTTCCGGTCTTGCCGGCGGCGGGTTCTGTAAAGCCGCGCTTCCTAACCTCGTAGCCATAGCCGAAGTTCATTACGCCTTCCATCAGATTGGTAGTCAGGTAGGCGACGCGCGGATCCAGCACCTGTCTCGACGTGGGGGTGTAGTCGTCGATGATGTCGCCTGAGGGAGTGCGCACGCTGGCCAGCAACCACGGGTCCAGGTGCACGCCGTTGTTGGCGAAGATGGTGTAGGCGCCGGCCATGTCCAGGGGCGTTGCGTCGTACGAGCCGATGGCCACCGACGGTGTCCCCCGCGCGTTCTTGACGCCCGCATCGCGGCCCAGCGCGGCTACATTGTCAAAGCCCACTTCGGCAGCCAGGCCGATGGTCGCATTGTTCAGCGAGTGAGCCAGCGCGTAGATCGCGGTCACCTGGCCATGGTATTCGTCCTTATAGTTCCGCGGTGAATACTCCTGGCCATCCACATCGTAGGTAGTCGGCTCGTCGTTGAGTATGGTCACGGCCGAGAAGAGCTTATCCTGTCCCGGCAGCATGGTTCCGGCAATGCTGGTGTTGAATGCTGCGGCATAAACAAAGGGTTTGAAAATTGATCCGGTGGGGCGTTTGGCCACAGCGTGATTTAGCTGGCTGTTGCCGTAGTTGCGTCCGCCGATCAGCGCGAGCACCTGTCCGGTGTGGGGGTTGAGCGCTACCAGCGATACCTGCGGGTAGAGAATGGCCTCGTCGGGCTTGCGATGCGGATGCAGCTTGTCGACCATCTGGTCCACATTGCGCATGCCCACTTCCACGGCATCAGCGGCGGCTCTCTGCAAATCGGGATCGAGCGAAGTATAGATGCGCAAACCTTCGTGATTAAAATCGCGCTCGCCAAGCTTCTGCAAAAGCTGATCGTGAACCAAATCGACGAAATACGGTGCTTCGCTGGCGTCCACGCTGGCCGGAGAAAGGTGTAGCGGCTCCGCCTTGGCGCGCTCCGCTTCATCCTTGGTAATCGCGCCGGTTTCCACCATCGAGTCCAGCACCAGGTTGCGGCGGTCGATGGCCCGGTCAGGATGGCGGAAAGGGGAGAAGTAGTTCGGCCGCTGAATCATGCCGGCCAGCAGCGCGCCCTCTGCCAGATTGAGCTGGCGCACATCCTTGCCGAAATAGGCCTGCGATGCCTCGCCAAATCCGTCCACTGAAAAGCTGCCGCGCTGGCCGAGATTGATCTGGTTGGCATACATCTCAAAGATCTGCTTTTTTGAGAATCGATGCTCAAGCTGAAAAGTGATTAGAATCTCAATCATCTTCCGCTTGATGCGCTTTTCAGGGGAGAGGAAAAAGCCGCGCGCCAGTTGCATGGTCAGCGTGGAGCCGCCCTGTTGCTTCTGGCCTGTGAGCAGATCGCGTATTCCCGCCTCAAACAATCGCCAGTAGTTGACGCCGCTGTGCTCAAAGAAGCGGCGGTCCTCAATGGCCAAGACGGCTTGTACCAGGTTTGGCGGAATCTCGTCGTAAGTGACCAGCCGGCGCTTGGTACGGTTGGCGTCCTCGCTCAGACCGGTAATGAGCAAAGGTTCGAGTTCGTAGCTGGCCAGCGGCTGCGAATGATCGTCGACGATGGAGTCAACCACTCCATCTTTAATCCGAATGGTGGCAGGATCCTGCGAGTGGTAGGACTGCGGTCCGGGGCGCACTGTAATACTCTGCGCGCCCTCGGTGAAGGTACCCAACTGCGATGCCTGCGACGCGCCTTCCGCGGTGTAGCCGGCCTCGCGCAGCTCGGATGAAATGAGTTGGACACTCAGCTTCTGTCCCGGGCGCACCTCGCGTGGAGCAGCAAAAATCTTGGCCGTGTCAGCAAACAACGGCTGTTGCAGGCGCGTGTCAACAATGTGCCGGTACTTGAAGTAATAAAACTCGAAGACGCTGAAGGCGACCAAGCCGGCGAGTACTGCGCACACAATCAGAACGCGCAGCAGCAGCAATCGCCCGGGATGTTTCCAGGTGGGCCGTACCAGCCTGATCTTCAACGCCATTGCTGCTCCTTCTACCGAGCTTTTAGCCGCTAGCTCCTAGCGTCTAGCTTTTCCGTGCGTGGGGACGAAATCACCGGGAATCCACATCCGCAAATACAAACTGGAAGCTAGAGGCTGGAAGCTGCTAGCTCCTTTAATTCATCTTCCTGCACGCGCGACTTCACGTAAGCCAGCACTTCATGCAATGCAACGTCCACTCTGCTCGCTGTGGCACGCGTCTCCACTTCCACCAGGCCTCCAGCCACCTTTTTGCCCACGTTGATGCGGTAAGGAATACCCACCAGGTCAGCATCCTTGAATTTGACGCCCGCACGCTCGTCGCGGTCATCAAGAAGAACATCAAGTCCTGAAGATTCAAGCTCGGCCGCCAGCGCTTCGCCTGCGTCGCGTAGCGCTGCGTCAGACACATTGGTCACGGTCACAACTACGGTAAATGGCGCAATCGACGGCGGTAGCCAGAAGCCGTTCTTGTCGTTCGACTGCTCGATGGCCGCAGTAAGAATGCGTTCGATGCCGATCCCGTAGCAGCCCATGATCGGCATCACTTCCTTGCCGTTCACATCCAGCACGCGCGCGCCCATTGATTCGGTGTACTTGTAGCCGAGCTTGAAAATGTGTCCCACCTCGACTGCCTTGCCCACCACCAGCCGGCCTGCACAGCCGTCTTTCGGGCAACACTCACCCTCGTTCACGCTGCGAATGTCAGCCGCCAGTGTCCGGGTGAAATCGCGGCCGGGTGTGACGTTGCGGAAGTGGTAGTCGAGCTTGTTGGCGCCGCAGACTAGGTTTTTTCGATTCTGGAGAGCAGCATCGAGGACGACAAAAACCTGATCGTCCTTCTCTGTGCCGAATGTCAAGATAGCCGAAGACGGAATCTTGCCCGCTATTCTTCCTGCGGCTGGCTGATCTCTAAGCGGAAGGACTTTCAAACCGATCGGCCCGAGGAAACCTGCGGGGCCTCTGAAATACCGTCCTAGTTCTTCAGCGACCATCGGACGCAGCTCAGAAGCACCAACCACGCCTGTCAGCTTTGTCTCATTGACCTGGTGATCTCCGCGCAAAAATGCCACGAGCGGATGCCAGGAAGACTTACCATCCGGCGAGCGCTGTTCCGCCATGTAGGCCACGCACTTGATGTCGGAGGACTCGGCCATTTTGAGGAAGGCCGCGATGTCGGCGATGGCCGCGCAGCCCGGCGTGTGCACCAACTCCGGCATGCCGTCCCCCGTCGCCTCCAGTTCCACCAAAGGATCAAGCAACGAAGTTGCCTTTTCCAAATTGGCCGCGTAACCGCAGACCGGGCAGCTTGCGATCAGGTCCTCACCTGCGTCGGTGTAGACCATGAACTCCTGCGATTGCGAGCCGCCCATCGCGCCGGAGTCGGCTTCGACGGCCACAAACTTCAGTCCGCAGCGAGTAAAAATCTTGCGGTAGACGGCATCGTGCAGGTCGAAGCTCTTGTCCAGGCCCGCCGCGTCGATATCGAAGGAGTAGCTGTCCTTCATCGTAAACTGGCGTACGCGCAGCAAACCTGACTTGGGCCGTTGTTCGTCGCGGAACTTGGCCTGAATCTGATACCAGATCTGCGGCAACTGCTTGTAACTGCGCAGTTCGCTGCGCGCGATAGTGGTCATGATCTCTTCGTGTGTCATGCCCAGGCAAAGGTCCGCGCCCTTGCGGTCCTTGAGGCGAAACATGTTGTCACCCATCCCCGCCCAGCGCCCGCTCTGCTCCCAGGGCTCGCGCGGCAGAATACCCGGCAGGTAGAACTCCTGCCCGATCTTGTCCATCTCCTCGCGCACAATGGCAATGATCTTGTTCAGCGACCGCTGCCCGAGAAAAAGGTAGTTGTAGATGCCTGCGCCGAGCTGGCGAATATAACCGGCGCGCACCAGAAACCTGTGGCTGGCCACTTCGGCGTCTGCTGGGGCTTCACGGAGAGTAGGGATGAAGAGCTTTGACCAACGATGCATAGAGATGTGTGAGCGAACTTTCCCGCCCGCCGCTGCGGACGCATGAATAAATGATGACAGTCTTTATTCTAAATGTTCGGGGAAGTTGTGCCGTTCGAGCGTCTACGTATCCTCTCTCTGTTCCCCATCCGGCTCTTTCGAGCGCAGAAAAGCATTGCGGAACAGGCGCAGAGAGACGAGCAAAGCGCCAGTCCCGAGCACAAGGACGGGCACAAGCGCTGAAGTTTCCGCTGTGTGCGTCACGATAAGGCCAGCAAAGCAAAACACTGCGGGTAGCAAGAACATAAAGCCAAAGACGATCAGCCCCGCACGCTGAATGGGTTTTGCTTTGGGATCGCCGCGCCAAAGGAATGCGTCAACGCTTCTTCCGCCTTTGCGTGCGTCTTCCCAAAGGATAGCCTTCTGTCTTTCTTCAACATCTTCCCGAATCTGGTCAAGGGTGGGCTTGTCTTCCATGATTCAACCGCCCTTCATGACTGACATAACGGTTCATTGTATTCGCCTAAATCAGTTCAACACCCCACAAATCGTGCAGATGCACCACGCCTTCGACTCGCCCTTCGGCGTCGACAACAATCAGCGAAGTAATCTTCCGCTCCTCCAGGACCGCCAGCGCTTTGGCGGCTAACTCGTCCGCGCGAATGGTGCGTGGATGCGCATTCATGGCCTCGCCCGCGGTCCGGCTCAGCGCCGCGCCGCCCTCGCGTTCCAAGAGTCTGCGCAGGTCACCGTCGCTGATCACGCCGCAAAGCCGTCCTTCTTCCTGCACCGTCGCGATGCCAAGTTTTTTCGACGACATTTCGTAAATCACATCGGTCATCGACGTTGATGTGGCCACCACCGGCACGTCTTCGCCCTTGTGCATCAGGTCGCGTACCTTCGCCAACTGCTTGCCCAGCTTTCCGCCGGGGTGCAACTCCGCAAAATCCTCGGCGCGAAATCCCTTGCGCACGCTCACTGCAATGGCCAGCGCATCGCCCAGCGCCAGCATCGCCGTCGTTGAAGTGGTTGGAGCCAAGCCCAACCCGCAGGCCTCGCGTTCCACCGAGCAGTCGAGGGCCACATCGCTAGCCGTGGCCAGGGTGGAGTCCATTCGGCAGCAGAAGCTAATCAGCGCGTCGCCTTTGCGCTTGAGCGTGGCCAGCAGGCGCAGAATCTCCTCTGTCTCGCCGCTGGCCGACAGCGCAATCACCACGTCGCCGGGCATCAGCACGCCCAAGTCTCCATGGACCGCTTCGGCGGGATGCAGAAACAGTGCCGGGCTCCCGGTAGAACTGAGCGTAGCTGCGATTTTCTGCGCAATAATGCCGCTCTTGCCCATGCCGGTGACCACCACGCGGCCGTTGCCTTCGCCGCAGTGCAAGATCAACTCGACGGCGCGGTCGAAATCCGCGGCCATCGGGCCTTCCAGCCGCGCCGCCCGCGCTTCCAGCGCCGATGCCTCGATGCGCACCAGGTTTGCCGGGTTCAGACTGCCTTGTGCATCTTTCGGATTCATCGGTTTCTGATGGTATCAGCTTATGGTGACCGACAGTTCTCCGCGGAAACACGACGTTTTCACCGTGGCTCCGTTGCTCGTACAATCTAAGTGGAGAGGTCTATCCCCGTGAAGCGCAACACCCTCGTTGTTGGTGTCGTTTTGTTGATTCTGGCCACCTTTGCCTGGGCGGGGTGGGCCAACTGGGAGTACCGCAAGCAGGCCGCGGAGAAGCTGTTGGCCTCGGCGGCAAAGGGAGAACTGGTAAGCACTGCCGCCGGTGACGTGCCGCAGTACGCTTCGCCGCTCAAAGGCAAGGCTGCACCCAACTTCGCGCTGGAGGATTTGAGCGGCCACAAGGTTTCCCTGTCCAGCTACAAGGGCAGGGCCGTGCTCCTCAACTTCTGGGCTACATGGTGCGGCCCGTGCAAGATCGAGACACCCTGGCTGGTCGAGTTGCGCAACCAGTACGCCTCGCAGGGCTTTGAGGTTCTTGGTATCTCGACCGAGGGAGACGATCTGGCCAAAGATGATAAAACCGGAAGGGATAAACAAAAGGCTGACGTTGCCAAGTTTGTTCAACAGGAGCACATGCCCTACCCGGTGCTGATCGATGGCGACAGCATCAGCCAGACCTACGGCGGGCTGGATGCCATGCCGACCTCATTTTTTGTTGACCGGAGTGGGACGGTCATCGCCGCCCAGATGGGCATCAGTTCGAAAGACGATATCGAGGCCAACATTCGTAAGGCACTGGGGGCGACCAAGTGAACCGTGTGATGAAAGGCGGCCGCTGGGTGGGGGCAATTGTGCTCGTGCTGGGGGCTCTGGCAGGGCACGGGCAGGCTCCCATGAGCGACTCGCCGGGTCGCTCCATCGCCGGCGGTGCGGCCGTCGTATATCAATACCCCGAGCAGGTTACCGTGTCCGCAGGCAAGCCCAGCCCTGTGGCGCTGCACTTTCGGGTCGGGCAGGGCCTGCACATCAACTCCCACACGCCCAGACAGGAAGAACTGATCCCAACCACGTTCTCCATTCCCGAGGGCTCAGGCGTGCAGCTCGTAAAGGTCGACTACCCCACAGGAAACGACTTCACACTTCCGCTGGACCCGAGCACGAAACTCAGCGTGTATACCGGTGAATTCACAATCCTGACGCGCATTGTTGCCTTGCCCGGCAATCACCTGGTGGAGGCGAAACTGCGCTACCAGGCCTGCGACAGAAGTGTTTGCCTGCCGCCAAAGACAATCACGGTGCCCATCGATGTGATCGGGCAGTAGCAGGGATCAGAGATCAGGGATTCCGGTCGCTGGTCATGACAATTTGAGGGCATTGGAGTCTGCTACGCCACTTTCCAAGCATCTTTATGGCAAAAACAGGGCAAAATCGGGGAGTTTTGTTTACCGATGAGTACATATGCCCAAATATTAAGTTGTTCATTATAGGTTAGTTGCATTGAAAATAGCCCCTCGGAATGCTGGTTTGGCGGGGGAAGGGGGGTGGGTACCCTTCGGAGATATCAACCGGCCACATCCCTGACCGCTCATTCCCTCATTTCGATTGTGCGACTTCGTAGGGTTATTTTCTGCAAAAGGGTTGAAGTGGCCGATGAGCGGACGTGGTTAACCCACCCATTTGACGATGAAACTGTGGAATCGATGGGGCACTTGGCTCCAAGACCGGAACAACGTCTTGACCATCTACAGGCACCCCGATTTGTGGTGGGGTTAGGGTGGGCCACCTTCTGACTCACTTGCGAGTGACGCGCTCCCGATTGCCCGAGCTTGCCCCTAGATGCAGCGCCCATGCCACGAATGCGCCTGCCGCTGCGCTCAGAGGGACGACGGCGATGTGCCACACAAGCACGTGCGCCGCCTGGAAATTCTGGCAATGCAGCTCCAACATGCCAATACCGGCCAAGCCCGCAAGCGTGCCTGCGACCAGGCCCGCGGATACGGGATTTACCGCGAAGCCGCGCCGGAGCAGCAGCCACGCCAACAACGCGGCGGGGACGGAAAAAAGGAGGCCGGTAAGAAGACAGGCAATCCCCGCGGAGACGAAGTTGCTGGTTTGATAATCGCGGAATAGCAGCGCAAAAACACCAATCAAAAGGCCACTGACACTCGCCAAAAGCGCACCAGGAGCGACGCGACGCCGGCTCCCCGGAACCATTTCGTGGACGAACCCGATTCCCACCACCCAGGCGAAGACAACCAGGGTAGAGAAGATCAGCGCGCGCTCTAAAGAGTCCATCTTTTCGATCCCGTAGAAGCCTGCCCGAGCTGCGCCTGCCAAAGCCACTGCCGCGCAGACGAGGACCAGGCCGCCCGCCAACGCCCATGTGGGTGGCAGCGGGCGAACGGGACGAAGCGACGTTTTGATGGAGTCAGAGATGCGTTGCAGCGTCTCTGCCTTCAAAACATGCGGACTTCGCGCGGTCTCCCTCAGGACATCGTCAATCTCTTCGTCTTTCACGACAGTTCTCCGCTGTGCCCCTTCCTGAACGCCGTGGCGCTCATGGTTTCTCGCAACTTCTTATAGGCTCTGTGCGCTTTCTGTTTCACTGACCCCACCGTGGAAGAGGTGGCCCGCGCTGCCTCTTCCAATGACATTCCCTCCACCTTCAGCATTTCGATCACTTCACGTTCACCCTCAGAAAGCGGCGCCAACAGCGCAGCGAGGTCTTCCAGCCGGCCGGATTCCGGGGAAACCGGCGCGGCAATTTCTGACACTTCGTCCAGCGCCTGTTGGCGGGCAGTCGTGCGGCTGGATTTTCGATAGTGATCCACGCGAACGCGGCGGGCAATCGCGTAAAACCATGGAAGCACCGGCTCGCTCGGGCGATATGTGTGCCTCACCCTGTGAATGCGAAGCCAGGTCTCCTGCAGCAGGTCATCCACGTCGGCACGACTTCCAAACTGCGCGACAAAGAACCGGTGCAGTTGCGGGCTCAGCCGATCGATGAGAATCGCGGCAGCACTGAAGTCGCCCTGTTGATAGTGGGCCATGAGTATCTCGAGATTGCTGTCCGCGGGCATGCAATGGATCGTCTTCCTGCCATCTTGATCGATTACAGCTGGTTCGTGCAACCGCTTCCCGCAACCCCGCGCTCGCCTGCGCAGCACTTTCAATGTCAATGGACTTAATTCGCTGGAATGCGATCGAAAGTTACGTTTCCCGATTAAGGTCCTAGGTTTGTTAATTTTTGATGGCTTTGGCAGTAGACCGTAACTTTTCGGTACTCCAAATCGAATAGTCACGTGTAAGCATGCTTCGCTTCCTCGACGGGCCGCCCAGGCCTGTGACCGGGGCACGTTTTCACCACTAACACTAAGGAGAATCACAATGAATATTCAAAATCTCCAGAAGTCCGGCCTGTGGCGCTCCGGCTTAATGCTGGCTGCCATAGGTTTCACGAGCGCACTGGCGGCCGCAGGCCAGCAAGAACGCGGCGTACTGGTGCTGACAAGCACGAATAACACGAGCGGCAACGCTGTCGCCGTCTTCGAGCTCAATAGTGAAGGGACGCCGTCGCTCTCGCTGAAGGCCACATTGCCCACAGGCGGCAAAGGCGGCGCCAGCACGAACGCAGGAATTCTGCAGTTTCAGAACGATCTGGGGGCGGTAGCGAATTACGGATCAAACACAGTGAGCCAGCTCGTGAGGTCTTACAATTCCATCGTCATCGGGAAAACGATTGGTTTGGCGAGCGACTGTGTGAAACCGGACTCGGTGGCGTTGACGGAGAGACATCTTTTCGTCGTGGGAGCCAATTGTGCCGAGAGTCACTCGTGGCCCTGGGGCAACATAGACGGACCCGTTGTGAGTCTGTCCGATCCTTCGGCAGCGCAGATAGCAGTCGGAGAAAAGTGGGCGGCCGTCACCATGAGTTCTGGATCTCTACTTCAATTACCGCTCATTGAGGAGGGCGGTGTATTGAACGGGACGAGTAACGCCGTCGCGCTGCCAAGCGACGCAGACATGGTGCCGCTGGGTGAGGCGTTCTGGGGAAATACCCTGGGCTTCACGCCGGCGCACAGTCCTGACAGCTTCGCGATCGTGGAGGAGAACGGGACCGTCAATCCAATCGTGGGACCGACGCCATCGTATCCCACGAATGCTCCGTGCTGGGTAGCCAAAGGGCCGCTGAGCGTCTGGTATACGGGCAACTCTCCTGGCAAGGCCATCTCAGAGTTTTTCAGCGACAGCGAGGGCGGAGTGTTTTACAAATCCATTCCCCTGCCAGGCTCGCCGACTGACATCACGGTGTCGCCCGACAAAAAGTGGCTTGCCGTAATCTATAGTTCCAGCGGCGAGGCTCATGTCGCGGTTTTCTCCATCGACGGACATGGAGATTTGACGCATGTGGCGACTTCAAATCCCATAAGCGTGGCTTCCTTTAGCGGCGTGGCGATCAGCGAATAGCTAATTGATCCTTCTTTGCTTTGCCCGGCGGGCGTTGCCTGCCGGGCAGAACGAAGGCTGAAACAGATCATGAGTTTTGGACGGAACCTGGTTCCGACCCGAATTGGATGGACAGTGCGGGCGTCGGAGGGTGGCCGAGATAATCGGAAAAATCGCTTACAACCCGGCAGCGGTTTCGTGGGCCATGTAGTCGACTACGGCTTTGAGATCGCCCTTGGACTCCTCAAAGACTTTGAGCTGACGGTCCGCGCCGGTTCCGGTGGCCATGATTTTGCGGATGCCGTCGATGGCCTTGCGGCTGTCTAACTCGTCGACTACGGGATCGATGAGGGCGAGATACTCCTCAAGCAAGTCGCGCTCGGGGATTTCCTGCTGACGGCCGAAGTCGATGAGCTTGCCGTCGAGGCCGTAGCGGACGGCGCGGAATTTGTTCTCCATGAGGAGCGGGCGCGCGTACTGGCGGAAGTCCTGGTTGGACTCGTGGAGGCGATAAAGATAGACCGCGGTGGCCTGGATGAGGGCGGCGATGGCGACGGTTTCCTCGGCGCGGAGAGGGATGTCGCAGGCGCGGACTTCGACGGTGTTGAAGAAGGGATGGGGGCGGATGTCCCACCAGATTTTTTTAGCGTTATCGATGCAGTTGGTGCGAACCAGGAGGCTGACGTAGTTCTCAAACTCAGAGTAACTGGCGAAGGCGTCGGGGATGCCGGTGCGGGGGAAGTTCTCAAATACCTTGGAGCGGTAGCCCTTGTAACCGGTGTTGATGCCCAGCCAAAAAGGTGAGTTGGTGGCCAAGGCCATGATGTGAGGCAGGAAGTAGCGCATGGAATTCATGATGCGGATGGCGGCTTCGCGGTCCTCGATACCGACGTGGACGTGGAGGCCGAAGATCAGGTTGGCGCGGGCCACAAGCTGCAGATCCTTGACCACCTGGTGATAGCGCGGGTCGGGATAAATTTGCTGAGTGCGCCAGTCGGCAAAGGGATGGGTGGCGCCGGCGACCAGCACCAGTTGGTGCTCGCGGGCCAACTTGATCATCTCGCGGCGGAGTTCGTAAATGTCCTGGCGAGCCTCGTGGATATTGCGGCAGACGCGCGTGCCGACTTCGACGACGGAGGTGTGCATCTCGGCCTTGACGCGCTCCTGAAGGCGCAGCTTGCCGTGGGCCAGCATCTCGGTCTCAATGTGGGAGCGCAGGTCGCGCGTAACCGGATCGACGGTCTGGTATTCCTCTTCAATGCCCAGGGAAAAGGATGGCCGCATGGAAGTCTCCTCTTTCTGCTGATAAGACTACACATATATTGGTGAGGTTGGCGGCGATTCTTGGGCGCGGCATGGCCGAGCGGGATGGAGGCGAGGCACCCAGCCGCTGCGAAGGCGATGGAAGCCAAAACCGGCTTGATGCGGGCGGTCTCTACCACGAGTGCGCGCCGCCGCTTATAATCCGCTTGCGAGAATTTCCATTCGGAAGCCGTCGTCACGCAAGACGGTAAATTGAATTTCATCTTGACTCAGGGATCGGAGCAGAGCAATGAGTTTGACACGACGCAAGTTTCTAGTAGACACGACCTATGCCGGCACGGGCCTGCTGGTGGCAGGCGCGGCAAAGCCCGCCATGCTGTGGGCCGACGCGGCAGCACCCGCGCTGGCACCTTACCTGACCGGATTGAGAATGGCAGCGACGCCGGCGACGGCGTATCGGGCGTACCGATCAAAGGTGGTCACGAACCCTGAAATCACAACATGGGTCCAGGTGGACCTGGGCAAGAGCTTTCCGCTGGAAGCGATTCAGCTGTTTCCAGCCTCAGAGAAGATGTATCCGGGGCGCGACCAATACTACGGCGGCGAGGGATTTCCGCTGCGATTCAAAATTGAGACTTCAGACGACGAGGGATTCAGCCAGGCGCGTGCGATTGCCGATTTCACGCAAGCGGATTTTCCCGATCCGAAGGAGAATATTACGCAATACGAGGCCCACGGAGCGCATGCGCGCTATGTGCGGTTGACAGCGACACGACTGCGCCCGGTCAAGGTGTCAGTGCAAGACGCCGGCGTACCGATGGGCGAGACCCTGGTGGATGGCAAGGACTTTACGCTGACGATCGCAAAGATCGGGGTGCTCTCAGGTGGGCAGGACGTTGCGGTGGGCTGCAAGGCTACTGCCGATAAGGAATATGGCAATACGGAAGAAGAGTTGAAGCAAGTGACGCGTGCGCCCCGCGAGGACGGCGAAGGGATCCACATGGATCATCCGCACCTGGTGAGCGATGCGGCGACGTGGAAGCGGGCACAGTTTAAGGCCCTGCCCCCCAAGGTTGGAGTGACGCTGGAAGGCGGGGTTTTCCAGACGGCGATGGAGAACAACATTCAATACTTGTTGAACTCCTATTCGGTGGAGGAATTGCTGCGGCAGTTCTACGAGAGGACCGGGAAGGTGAAGGGCTTTAAGCCTACCGGGTCGCAGGTTTTCTGGGAAGAGGACCTGGCTGGCTCGAACGCGGGACGGTTCCTGATGGGCGCGGGCAACACGGTGCGCTGGATCGACAACCCCGAACTGCGGCGGCGGGTGAATGCCGTAGTGGACGGGATCGAAGAATGCAAGCAGCCGAACGGATACATCATGGCGTATCCGGAAGACACTATTTTCTATTCGGAACGGGCAGCCTATACGCGCGCGTGGCTGACACATGGGCTGCTGGAGGCCGCATACGCGGGCAATCCGAAAGCCCTGCCCATGCTGCGCGGATACTACGACTGGTTCAATCAGCAATCGTTCCTCCCGGAGATGCTGCGCGGAGCGATCCAGGGCGGCCAGGGGATGGTTGCCAACACACGCGTGAGTTTGAGCCCGGTGGGGAAACCGGCCGACGCGCAGGTGATCCAGCGGTATTACCAGGAGGATGCGTGGCTGAACGGGCTGGCCAAGCGGGAGATAGAGCAGGTGTGGCAGTATCCGTATGACCGGCCGCACTGCTATCTGCTGACTAATCTCGAAGCCTATCTGGATATGTATCTTGTGACCGGCCAGAAGCTTTATTACGATGCGGTGCTTGGAGCATGGGAGTTATATCGCGCGCACTGGCAGCAGGCGGGCGGAAGTATCTCCATCATCGAGTTCCAAAAGGATCCGCCGGATAGTAACTATCTACACCAGGAACTCGGAGAGCTTTGCGGCAGCGCCTTCTGGGTGTTCCTGAGCCAGCGCTTCCAAATGCTTCATCCGGACGACGAACGCTTTGCAACGGAAATCGAGAAGTCGATTTATAACGTGGGAATCGCTAACCAGGACGGCACTTCCGGGCTGCGCTACCACACCGAGATGCAGGGCAAGAAGGAAAAGTCGACGCACGAGAACACCTGCTGCGAGGGCCAGGGCACACGGTTGCTCGGCTCCCTGGCAGAGCATATTTACTCCATTGCGCCGGACGGGATCTTTGTGCATCTCTACGAACCGTCCACGATTCAGTGGCAACAGAACGGCCAACCGCTGGCGCTGACAGTCAAGACGCGGTTCCCGCTGGAGACGGGAGTGAAGGCCACGGTGAAGGCCGCAGTGGCGACACAGGCAAAGATTCGTATCCGGGTGCCGTCGTGGGCCAGCGGCGAGATGGCGATTTCAGTCAACGGCAAGAGCGCAGGGAGCGGCAAGCCGGGCTCCTATGTTGCGCTGGACCGTAAGTGGGCAGATGGGGACAGCATCGAGTTCACGCTGCCGGCGTCGATCCGTGTGAAGCGCTACAACGGAGCGGACCAGATCCCGGGCAAATCCACCTACTCAGTTGAGTACGGGCCGATTCTTCTGGCCGCGGTTGGATCTTCCAAGGTCGATCTCGCAGTGGAGAAAGGAAAAGGGGCGGCGTCTCTGGCCGACCACCTGGAACCAGTCGCCGGATCGCCACTGCACTTTACGGTGCGGGGTAACCCAGGCCAGAGCTTTATGCCCTACTGGCAGATTTCGGCGGAGGAATTTACCTGCTATCCGTCGATCAGCGAGACGGCTTGAGCGCGATGGGGAAGGGTGCTTCCCTTCCCCGACGCACTGAGTGCGTGAGCTTTTGTGTGCACTTCTTTGGGAGAGTTTTGCCTGAGGAATGCTGCTATCGGCCAACTTCCTGATCAAGAGCTGGGACGATGAGATTCCGGTTCACCAGGAAACGGACAAGACGACGACTTCGGACTCCGTGCAGATAGCGGAAGGGCGAGGCTTGAATTGATTCTGGATCAATTTGCTTTGCACGGGAAGACGGCGCTCGTGACCGGTTCTTCGCGGGGCCTGGGCGCGGGCATTGCGTTGGCTCTAGCCGAAGCCGGCGCCCAGGTCGCGTTGCACGGATCGCACTCTGTGCCGGACGCAACGGCGAAGCTGCTGGCGGAGACAGGAAACAAATCGTTCGCGGTAACCGGGGACGTGAGCGACCCCGACGCATGCTCGGCGATGATTGCCGAGGTGGTGGCGAAGTTCGGCAGGATCGACATCCTGGTGAACAATGCCGGAACCATCCGGCGGGCGCCGGCTGCCGACTACTCATTGGAAGACTGGCATACAGTTCTGGAAACCAATCTCTCCAGCGTCTTTCGGCTCACCCAACTGGCTGGGAAACACATGCTGGCGCAGGGCAGCGGGAAAATCATCAATATCGCATCGGTGCTTACATTTCAGGGCGGCGTGTTTGTACCGGCATACGCGGCCGCCAAGGGCGCGGTGGGCCAACTAACCAAGGCGTTTGCCAATGAATGGGCCGCCAAGGGAATCAATGTGAACGCAATTGCGCCGGGATATATGGCCACAGACAACACCAAGGCGTTACGCGCGAACGCGACTCGCTCACGGCAAATCCTCGAACGCATTCCGGCCGGGCGCTGGGGAACCGCGTCGGACCTGGGAGGGGCGGCGGTATTTCTGGCGTCGCGCGCCAGCGACTATATCCATGGCCACATCCTGGTGGTCGATGGGGGATGGCTGAGCCGCTGAGTGGTGCGGTGGACTATGAGACAACATCGCGCGCATTTCCGCGGCGCAATTGTTGGCACATCTCATTGCCGGTGTGTGCCCGTATACTTCTCAGCAATAGAAGATCGATCTGCACAGATGGCTGTCGCGGGGATGGCAGAGATATTCTTGCAAAGACTGGTTGAGCCAGCCGGAATGTGGCCCGCAGAGCGATGCAAGAGCGGGCGGGGGTAAGCGATGAAGTTGCGGGCTTTTCCAGTGTTTCTGGCCTTCCTGGTGATGGGCTTTCTCGATGCCGTGGGGCCGTTTGTCAGCCTAGCCAAAAAAGACTTTCAACTGAGTAACGCGGTGGCGTCGCTGATTCCCTTTGTCGGGCTGAGCATGTTTGGTCTGCTCTCAGTCCCTACGGGGCTATTCCAGAGCAGGCATGGAAAGAAGACCGTGCTGATGACGGGTCTCGCATTTTCGCTGGCCGGCGTGTTACTGGCCTCGATCGGGCTGAACTCCTTCCCGCGCTTCCTGGTGACGATTGTGCTGCTCGGCGCGGGGACTGCGATTCTGCAGGTGGCGGGCAATCCGATCATGCGCGATGTGTCGCGCGCGGGAAAGTACGCGCGCAACCTGACGCTCGCCCAGTTTGTGAAGGCTATCGGGTCGCTCTCCGGCCCGGTTCTTCCGGTGATGCTGGCGCGCTATTTCGGGGCGAGCTGGACGATGATATTTCCCATCTACAGCGTGGCGCTGATTGTGGCGCTGCTGGCAGCGGGAATACTGAAGGTGCCTGCCGAAAAGGAGACAGCGACCGTGGCCACGCTGCGTTCGTGCGCAAGCCTGCTGCGCAATCCCTTTATGCTGGCGATGACCTGCGCCATCTTTCTGTACGTGGGCGCCGAAGTTTCAGTGAGCGCGGGGATTCCGCTGTTTCTGAAGGAGCGTTTCGGACTGGATGTAGGCCGGATCGGGCTGCTTGGCACAGGACTGTTTTTCCTGGCCCTGACGATCGGAAGATTCTGCGGAGGAATGATACTGAACTGGGTTAAACCAGCGAAGTTTCTGGTGGCAACTTGCGTGGTTTCACTGGCTGGGTTTTTGGCCATTCTGATTCCGGTGGGCGGAGTGGCAGCCGTGGGATTCTTTGTGGTGGGAGTCGGCTTTGCCAACATTTTTCCGCTTGTCTTTTCCACTGCGGTGGAACGCCTGCCGGAGCGGGCCAATGAGATTTCAGGTTTGCTGGTGACGGCGATCGTGGGCGGGGCGTTTCTGCCGCTGCTGATGGGGTTGGTGGCGGATCACAGCAGTGTGCGGATCTCGCTGGCAGTGCCAATTGCGGCAATTCTTTATGTATCGGTGATGGCCCTGGTGCAGTTGCGCTCGGTGACAGGCAACCGGCAAAAGGAGATTGTCGTTTCTGAGGCATGATTGGGGCGGCCGATTGCGAAGGGCGGCAGCGGTTCACAGCATCGTTCGCAAGCGGAGTTTGACCTGCGATTGCTGCACAAAGGCAATAGACAAAGGAAGACCGAGCGGTGAGTAGAGATATTTTGGCGGGCGTGGATATTGGCGGAACAAAGACCGCCGTGGTGCTTTCGCGCACTCCACCGGAAACGTTGTGCCGCACTGAGTTTGCCACGCTGCCGGCGCATGGGCCGCAAGCGGCGATCGACCAGATTCTGGGAGCACTGCGCCACATGCTGGCGGAATTGAAGACCGGCAAAGAATCCTTGCGTGGAATCGGCGTGAGTTGCGGTGGTCCGCTGGATCGCCACACCGGGGTGATCCAAGCGCCGCCGAACCTGGCCACATGGATTGACGTTCCCATCGTGGAAATTCTGAAAAGGGAATTCAAATGCCCTGTGACCCTGGAAAACGATGCCAACGCTGGAGCGCTGGCCGAGCATCGGTATGGAGCGGGAAAGGGCGCGCACAACGTCATCTTCCTGACCATGGGCACCGGGTTGGGCGCGGGGATCATTATCGATGACAAGTTGTATCGCGGGACCAATGACATGGCCGGGGAGATCGGGCATGTACGACTGACGGCGAAAGGTCCTGTGGGCTACAACAAGGCCGGCTCTGCAGAGGGCTGGGCCAGCGGCGGGGGAATGGCGCAGATTGCCGAAGCCGTGCTGGAAGAAGCGCGCAAGAAGGGGCGCAAGACGCTGCTGCTGGAGTTGCCGCAAGGGCACAAGGTGACAGCAAAAGACGTGGGAGTGGCCGCGGAACAAGGGGACGCTGTGGCTCGCCGCATTATCAACACGTGCGGAAAGAAGTTTGGACTGGCGCTGGCTGTGCTGGTGGATGTATTGAATCCGGAGCGCATTGTGATTGGGGGACTGGCGATGCGGATGGGCGATCTGCTGCTGAATCCGGCGCGAAGATCTCTGCACAATGAGGCATTGCCGCAAGCAAGGGCGGTTTGCAGCATTGTGCCCGCGACACTAGGTGAGCGCATTGGCGATGTGGCAGCGCTGTGCGTGGCCATGGACGCGGGCGCTGGTTGGGATGCCAAAACAGGGAAAGAGGCAGCAACAGCATGAGCAACTATTTGCAATCGTTGCAGGAATGTTTGACGGTGCTGGCGTCACTGCAAGGGCTGGAGAACGAGTTGGGGCGCGCGGCCGAACGATGCGCGGCCAGTCTGAACAGCGGCGGCAAACTGCTGCTTTGCGGCAACGGCGGCAGCGCCGCGGAAGCGATGCACCTGGCCGGCGAGCTGGTGGGGCGCTACAAGACGGACCGGGCGCCGCTGGCGGCAATCACGCTGGGAACCGATCCGGTGATTGCGAGCTGCGTGGGGAACGATTACAAGTTTGACGAAGTATTTTCGCGGCAAGTACGGGCGTTGGGGCGGCGCGGCGATGTGCTGATCGCGTTCAGCACCAGCGGGCGCTCGCCCAACATACTTGAGGCTCTTAGAGCAGCCAAAGAAATGGGTATTGCCTCCATCGCCTTTCTGGGCAAGGATGGCGGCACCGCGCTGGCGCTGGCGGACCAGGCCCTGGTGGTACGGCACACGGACACAGCCCGCATTCAGGAGGGACACCAGTTCCTGATGCACAGCCTGATGGACCAGCTGGAGATTGCAGCAGCGAAGCCCGGCGTGGATCGACCGTGATGCTCGGAGTCGAACCCACAGCCGAATCCAGCGGAGGATCGATGAAGATCGGGAATGAAACGGGTAGTTTCAGGGATGCACGCGGTTCAGGTTGGAGCGACAGCTTATGCGGAGCAATACGTAGCTGTTTGGTATTTGCCGTTTGCCTGGGGTCTCTTATGAATGCCAATGCACAAACTCCAACTGCCGGCGGGCAAGCGGGCCGGGCTGACGCGATCGAGTCGTATTTGCAGGGCCTGGTGAACAATCACACCCTGGCGGGCGCAGTGACGCTGGTGGCGGACAAGGACCACACGGTGTATCTGAAGGCTGTAGGCTTTCGCGATTTGTCGGCGAAGGCTCAGATGCCTACGAATGCGATGTTCTGGATTGCATCGACGACCAAGCCAATGACGGCGACGGCCCTGATGATGCTGGTGGACGAAGGCAAGGTGCATCTTGACGATGCGGTGGAAGCGTATCTGCCGGAGTTCAAAGGGCAGATGGTCAGGGTGAAACATGGCGACGCGGCGCAGAAGGGACCGGCGACTTTGGGGACGGCGGACGCTCCGGAACTCGTTCCTGCCCGGCATCCCATTCGCATCCGCGAGATTCTGAGCCATACGAGCGGACTGCCTTTCAAGTCGACGGCGCAACCGGGCGCGCTGGATCTGTTGCCGTCGGCTGAAGCTGTAGCCTCGTTTGCCGCGGAGCCGTTGATGTTCCAGCCGGGCACGGACTACTCCTACTCCAATGAAGGACTGAATACGGCAGCGCGGATTATTGAAGTGGTGACCGGGATGCCGTATGAGCAATTCATCCAGGAGCGACTATTCGATCCGCTGGGAATGAAGGACACGACGTTCTGGCCCAATGCGGAGCAGGTTTCAAGGCTGGCGAAATCGTACAAGCTGGATGAATCGACGAAGGATTTGAAGGAAGTTCCAATCGACCAGCTTACGTATCCGCTGGACGACAGGGTGCACCGCCATCCGATGGCCGCGGGAGGACTTTTCTCGACAGCCAGCGATGTGTCGATCTTCTGCCAGATGCTGCTGAATGGTGGAACGTACCATGGCAAGCGCATCCTTTCAGAAGCCGCGATCCACGAGATGACCACCGCGCAGAACGGCGGACACGGCAAGGGTGGATACGGATTGGGCTTGTCGGTGGACAAGGGCAGCTTTGGCCACGGCGGTGCGTTCAAGAATGCGATGGATGTTGACACCGCAACCGGGCGGATTCTGGTTTTCATGGTGCAGCAGGATGGGCCATGGGGAACAGCGGACGGCGATGCGATTAATACGACGCTGCAGGGGCTGGCGAACACGCTCGTGACCGGCGAATCTTCCGTGCAGAAATAGTTTGTATCCCAGAGCTCAAGACCGAGAACTGGTCCACCCGTCAAAGGTGTTACAACTGGGCGCTGCCCATCCTCCGGGTTTTACTCCCTTTCTCGGCCACATAACTGCGGGATGAATCCCATGTCTCAAAATCTAGACATGGGGCATCCGCCAGTAGAGATGGAGATTTGTGGTTTCCCACCCTTGTCGCGATGAAACTGCGACAAGAATGGGGCACCCATTTCAGTGCTGAATTCAGTGAGAACGAAGGAACATGAGCGTTCGTGGTTTCCCATTCCGGCACTCTACTTTACTTCGATCAGAGCGATGGAGCGCGGCTCCATTTCGAGGTCGATTACCGTGGGCAGATGCAGGGTGCGCTCCGTCTTCACGCCGTCGAGATACAACGTTACGTTTTTCTCGCCTTCGCCTTGTAACTCGACGCGCGGAGATTCGCCGAGGTCGGCAAAGTTTGTGAGCACCACGCCGATTCGCCCATCGGGCGCTTGCCATGTCGCGGAAGGCACCAGCGGTTCCCTGCCCCATCCCAGATCGCGCTCGGTGACATTGGTGACAGCCCACGGCCGCAACATGCGCCCGTAGATCAAGTAATCCTTCGCTACTCCGGCACGGAACTGGTTGAGCCGCCTGGTCCAGTCGTAGATGGCTTGCTGGTCGGGAATGGCGCGGCTCCAAGTCTGGTCCCAGTCGTATTCAATCAGGCCCTTGTCGCGCAGAGTCATGATCATCATGTACCCGGTGACGATGGCGCGGGCCAGCGAGGCGCGCAAGGCTTCGTCGCTTACGCGGTTGGTGTAGAAGCCCTGCATACCGTTGGCATACTCGTGGAAAAGGAATGAGTACAAAGGACACAGACTGACACGCGCATCCCAGAATTGAAAATCCTGGAGGCCGATCTCCGGCGGCGCACCTTCGCAGGACATGGCCACGCCGGGACTGGCAGAAAGAGCCGTTTCCCTGTCAACCTTGAGCATGCTCTTGAAACCCGTGGTCATCCAGGGACCGGGAACGGGAGGGTGGCCGTGGCCGGTTGCGTAACAGGCGCGTGGTCCGGGGCCCTGGTCGAACTGCTGGACGATGTCGGGATGCAGATCGGCCATGCCGCGGGTCATGCCGAGGATTGCCTCGCGGCCCTTGTCTGCCGCCACACAGACTACGTAGTTCTTGCGCCACGGCCAAGTGTCTTCAATCAGCTTTCCATCCCATGAGCGCGCTGCGGACTGTTCACCCTGGTGATCGCGGAAATAGGACATGCCGTCGTAGCCGGTGTTCTTTTGCGATGTGACCCAGCAGAGGCCGTCCCCATAGATCATGGGGTGCCAGCCTTTCTCTTTGGTGGCGGCCATGAACTCGCGCATGGGCGCATCGCCGCCGACAGGCGGAAACGCATCGGGCTGCACCCACGGGCCACCCTTCTCCCAGTTGAAGACGATGGGGATCAAGGGGCTTTCAAACTCGTGAGCCAGTTTGTCGAGGAATGGAAGCGCATTGGTCACCGGGACGTAGTCGGGATTCGGGGTGGCGGGACCATCCCAGTCGCCATGCCCCTGCATGGGAAAGGCTATGGCCACAGGAGACTGCGCCATCCATTTTGGAATGTCGCTGCGCTCGGTCATCTTCCTGCTGCAGAATGGCTGCTCCGATGTCCAATTCCTGTAGATCTCGGCGGCCGCATACCAATCGCCCTGAAAGGAACCGAGGACGACGTTATAGGACATGCGGGTGCGGGAGGGGCCGCGCGTGCCGGGGAAATGGCCCAGACCGATGGTGACGCCATCGTCCTCAGTCAACGGACTGAGAAACTTCGGCAATCCCGTGGGGTCGTCGCAGGCAATGTAGAGCCCGCCCGCGCTGTTGTAGTGGGCCATTAACTGGGTCGATGTCCATTGGCCCGGATAGTTATTGGTGCGCCAAACTTCAGGGGTATTGCTCTCTCTTCCTCCCCAGGCGGACATGGCCGTGGAAGGAATTATCGGAGTGGCAAGCTGGCCATCCTGATTGGAGAAGAGGATGTATCCAGCGTCGGCGCCGGGTTGATCGTAGGGCACCTCAATCACGGGAAATTGTATGTGCCCGATCCACTCCGTGTTGCGATGGTCGAGTTCGAGATTCCAATAAGTCAGCGACTGATGAGCAGGACAACGAATGGTGACGCGCGCATCGAGGGGCAGATCGGCGATGCCCGTGAAGTCAATGGTGATGGTGTGCTCGCCGGCCTTGTTCTCCTTCTTGACCGCTACATGCTTTGCTTCAGCCGCGGTGACCGTCCTGAACGCGAAGTGGTCATCCATGAACTCGATTTTGAAAAGCGGCAGGCTTGCCTGGTTGGGAATCAATAGCTCGCGACCCGCTCCGTGATTGGATCGAAATGAAAGAATGGAGCCCTTGACGGGATCGATCATCAGCCGGTAGCCAGGATTCTCAACCACTACCGGAGCCGGCGCCGCAACTTCGCGGGAAGCATCCACGTGGGTGTACTGGGCAGACGCCTCGGCGGCATCGGCGGCAAGAATTATGGCACCAGTGGCGGGAATGCAGGTGGTGGCGGCGGTGGTGGCAGCGGCGGAAAGGAATCGCCGGCGGGAAATCTTCTGGCTGTCGTCCATGGCTTTGGCGTTCTCCTCTTTCACTCGATCGCGAATCCAGGAAGGGCAAGCCAGCTATGAATTTAAGTGGATGCTTCCCGGACTCCTATTTCGATTCGCATTGCATTCTACCCCTTGCGGGCTGGTCCTAATAAGAAACAGGATGAGAATGGGCCGATGGTTGGCCTTTGTGGCCGCCCACCCATCGAGCAAAAGGACGCTCGATGGATGGGGCACAATTTCATCTTCCGTGGGTCGGCTTTGGCCAGTGGGAGACTAGACCGGAATCGAAAGTGACAGCCTTCATTGACAAGGTCGCGGCGCCTTGGGGAAGATGGAGCGTTTGAGCCGGTATCCTTTCTGATCCGCGTGTTGGCGAGGAAGGCGTGGCGGCGGTAAGGTGAACAGATGGCCGGCAAAACTGCTTCAGGGGTGGAGAGCGACCTAGACTCCCAACCCGGCGGACGGTTGGGACGCGTGCGGTGGACGATCTGCGCCATGCTGTTCGTCGCTACGACGATCAACTACATGGATCGCCAGGTGATTGCGATTCTGGCGCCCACGCTGCAACACAGCATCGGCATGACGGAAGCGGACTACGGTCACGTGGTGGCCGCGTTTCAAATTGCCTATGCACTGGGCCTTCTGGTTGCCGGGCGGTTTGTGGACAAGGTGGGCACGCGCATTGGCTACATGGTCATCATGGCGGTCTGGAGCCTCTCCGCGATGGGCCACGCGCTGGCCAACTCAGTGCTGGAGTTCGGCATTGCGCGTTTCTGCCTGGGACTGGGCGAATCGGGTAACTTTCCCGCGGCCATCAAGACTGTGGCCGAGTGGTTTCCGCAGAGCGAGCGCTCTCTGGCCACGGGCATCTTCAACTCAGGAACCAACGTGGGCGCGGTGCTGGCCCCGCTGATTGTGCCCTGGATTGCGCTGCACTATGGCTGGCACGCAGCCTTTCTTCTGACCGGCGGCTTTAGCGCGGCGTGGATTCTGTTGTGGTTTACCACCTACCGCAAGCCCACGGAACACGCCTCGTTGAGTGGCGCGGAACTTCGCCACATCAATCAGGAAGTGGCCGAGAAAGCGGGCCCGTCGACGCCGTGGGTCAAATTGCTGGGCTATCGCCAGACGTGGGGATTTTCAATTGCCAAGTTTCTTACCGATCCCATCTGGTGGTTCTACCTGTTCTGGATGCCGAAATACTTCAGCGCGAATTTTCACCTGGATTTATCGCACCTGGGACTGCCGCTAATCATTATCTATAATGCTTCGGCGGTGGGCAGCATCGGTGGAGGCTGGCTGCCCGCACCGTTCCAGCGGATGGGGCTTTCGCCGGGCAAGGCGCGGCTCGCGGCGATGCTGCTGTGCGCCTGCTGCGTCGTGCCCATTGTGACGACCACCTATCTGCAGTCGGAGTGGGCGGCCATCGGGCTGCTGAGCCTGGCCACGGCCGCGCACCAGGGCTGGTCGGCCAATCTTTTCACTACGACTTCAGATATGTTTCCGCGCAGCGCGGTGGGGTCGGTGACGGGCATCGGCGGCATGGCTGGATCGGCGGGGGGTGCGTTGCTGGCCTTCTACGCAGGACACATTCTGCAACTGACGCATAGCTACACAACCCTGTTTGCCATTGCGGGCAGTGCCTATCTGCTGGCCCTTGGCATTTTGTATTGGCTCGCGCCGGGATTGAAGAGAGTTGAATTCTCTGTTTGACGCTTGTTTGTGCCGCAGGGAGCGCAAAACCTCTTCGAACCTCGATGCTGCTGGAGGATCCGCCGGATGTGGGCGAACGAAGGATTGGCGGGCGGAGCCGGTTCTACAATAGGAGATCATGGGAAACAATGGTTTGAAACTCAGCAAGTATTCGGTGGGAACCGGGGACAGGTTCGCGCACCAGGCCAAGGCTCAACTGCAAGCCTGCATCAAGGCCCTGGAGAACGGGGTTGAGGTTGTTCCGGTGTGGAACAAGTCAAACCGCGAACATACGATCATCGGCTCGGAGCCATTGTCGGTGCGGCAGGCAGCGGATGCAGCCGTGAAGGCGCTGGGCTGGAAGCTGCCGTACTTCTGCGATGCCGATCACATCACGGTGAAGACTGTCGGGCGTTTCCTGGATTCGAGCGATTTCTACACCATCGATGTGGCCGACTACATTGGCCAACCGGCGAAGGAAGAAGATATTGAAGCCTTCGCGAAGCGGCACCCGGAACTGCTGGGACGCATCCGGCTCGAAGACACCGACGAGGCCTTCGAAATTACAGCGCAGAGTCTTCGCCAGACAACCCGGAAGTACCTGGCCGCAGTGAAACAGGCGGGCGAGGTCTACCGCATCATCGTGCAGGCCAAGGGCGAGGGAAACTTTGTCCCCGAGGTCTCGATGGACGAGACAGACAGCGCGCAGAGCCCTCTGGAGCTACTCATTATTCTGGCCGCGATTGCCGATGAAGGCATCCCGGTGCAAACTATCGCGCCGAAATTCAGCGGACGGTTCAACAAGGGCGTGGACTACGTGGGAGACCTGGCGCAGTTCGAGAGCGAGTTTGCGCTCGATGTGGCGGCAATCGACTACGCGGTGAGCCACTTTGGATTGCCGGATAACCTGAAGCTGAGCGTGCACTCGGGCAGCGACAAGTTTTCGATTTACCCCTTAATTCACGCCGCCATGGAGCGCTTCAATGCCGGCGTGCATTTGAAGACGGCGGGAACTAGCTGGCTGGAAGAGCTGATCGGCCTGGCCGAAGCAGGAGGCGATGGGCTGGCGCTGGCCAAGGAGATTTATGGCGAAGCATTTGCCCACCGCGAAGAGCTTTGCGCACCCTATGCGACGGTGATCGACATCGATACCGCCAAGTTGCCCTCTCCGGAAGAGGTTCGTGACTGGTCGGCGGAGGAGTACACTTCGGCGTTGCGGCACGTGCGCGGAGCGGCGGCCTACAACAGCAGCCTTCGCCAGTTGCTGCACGTTGGATTCAAGGTCGCGGCGAAGATGGGACCGCGGTACCTGGATCTGCTGGATGCCAATGAAGCGGTGATTGCGCGCAACGTGACGGAGAACCTCTACCACCGCCATATCGCTCCCGTGTTCCTGGGACGCAAGAGATAACCGGGTCGCGCAGATTTGTTTGCAACAGGAATGGAGTCACGATGAGTACGCAGATTCTTAGCCTTGAAGGCAAGGTTGCAGTGATTACCGGAGGCACCTCCGGAATTGGACGCGCCATGAGCCTTGGCCTGGCCGACGCGGGCGCAGACGTGATTGCCACAGCACGCCGTCCGCAGCAGGTGAACGAAACGGCAGACGAGATCAGGGCACGGGGACGCAAGACGCTGAGCCTGGCTTCAGATGTATGCGACCGGGCATCGCTGGAAAAATTGCTTGCCGCCACACTCGACGGATTTGGCAAAGTAGACATCCTGATCAATTGCGCCGGAAAAATCAAGCGCACACCGACGCTGACGGTGCCGGAAGAAGAGTGGGACGACATCCTGAACACGAATCTCACAGGGACGCTGCGCGCCTGCCAGATCTTTGGCAAGCACATGCTGGACCGCGGGTATGGTCGCATTATCAACATCGCCTCGCTGAACAGTTTTGTGGCGCTGAACGAAGTGGCCGCGTACGCCGCGAGCAAGGCCGGCGTGTCGTCGCTGACGCGTTCGCTGGCGGTGGAGTGGTCAAAGAAAGGCGTCACGGTGAACGCAATTGCTCCGGGGGTCTTCCGCACCAACCTGAACGGTGCTTTGCTTGACGGTACACCGCGGGGACACGAGTTGCTGATGCGCACACCCATGGGACGCTTTGGCAAGACCGAGGAACTGGTGGGAGCCGCGATTTATCTGGCCTCCGACGCCGCTTCGTTCGTGACCGGACAGACGCTGGTTGTGGATGGAGGATTTCTGGCCAGCGGCGTGAACCAGTAATGTAGATGCCCGAACTATAGAATCGATGACAAGCGGATGGCCGCAAGGTGATGCAGATGAAAACCCAATTCGCATTTGGCAAGAATGGCATTGAGGTTGCAGTTCCGGAAGGCTTCGAGTACCAGGTGATCCGGAGCCGCGGAGCCAAGGGCTTGAGCGATGTGCAGGCTGCCCTGAACGCCGCACTGGACAATCCGATCGGCTGCAAACCGCTTTCGGTGCTTGCAGCGGGCAAGAAGACGGCCGCGATCTCAGTCTGCGACATCACGCGGCCGGCGCCAAACTCAGTGACCCTGCCACCGCTGCTGGCGCGTCTTCACGCAGCCGGAATTCCCGTGGAGGGCATCACCATCCTGATTGCGACCGGACTGCACCGGCCGGCGCCGCAGGAGGAGATTGAACGCATTGTGGGGCCGCAGATCGCGGCGGGCTATCGGATTGTGAATCACGATGCGCGGATGCTCGCGCAACATCGCGCGCTGGGATCGACAAAGAGAGGAACGCCGGTCTATATCGATGAACGATTCATGGCCGCTGACCTGCATATCACGCTCGGCTTTATCGAGCAGCATTTGATGCTGGGTTTCTCAGGCGGGCGCAAGCTCATCGCGCCGGGACTGGCGGCGCAGGAGACCATCAAGGTGATTCACTCGCCGGGGTTCATGCGTGAGCCGCTGGCCACCGAGGGGTCGATCGCGGGCAATCCGCTGCATGCGGAACTGCTGGAGATCGCGGCCATGGCGCGGCACGACTTCATTCTGGATGTGACCCTGACACAGGCCAGAGAAATCTCCGCGGTCTTTGCCGGCGATCCGCGCAAGGCCCATGCCGCCGGCGTGGAGTTTCTTGAGGAGACTTCGCTGGAACGGCTGCCGGAGGCGGCGGACGCGGTGATTACGAGCGCGGCAGGCTATCCGCTGGACCTGACGTTCTACCAGTCCACCAAGGGGCTTACCGCGGCCCAGCATATCGTGAAAACGGGGGGCAGGATTCTGCTGCTTGGAGAGTGCGCGGAGGGAGCCGGGTCGCCGGAGTTTGCGCGCAAGCTGCAGGCGTTCTCAGGATGCGAAAGCTATCTGGATGAGATTCGCGAGACCGCGGTAGAGATCGACCAGTGGCAGTTGGAGAAGGTGGCCCTGACCGGGCTGAAACATAAGCTGGTGTTTTACACACCGGGAGTTTCTGCCACGCAACTCGGCAGCCTGGGAGCACAGGCTTTCGCGGATCTGGATGAAGCTGTCGCTTGCCTGCTGGATGGGCTTCCCGCGGGCGCGCAGGTGGCGCTGGTTCCTGAAGGCCCCTACACATTTGCACGGGCGTTTTAGCCAGAGCTGTTTCGGCTTGACTGCTTACAGCCGAGACGAAGGTATGGGGTCTCCCACCCTTTCCGCGAAAAGTCACTCCACGGACGAAGACCTGTCCGCGGGGACCCCGACGGAGCGCGGAAAGGATGGGGCAACCAGATTCATTGGTTATAGTTAGAAAATCTCAAGGTCACAACACTAGCCAGACGACCGCTCACACTTTCTCTTTCGCCAGCAGGCTCTCGATCTCTTCGAGGGTGCGGTTCTTGGTCTCGGGCAGCGCGAAGAAGATATAGGCAAACGACAGAGCGCAAATCACCGCGTATCCGACAAAGACAGTAGGCGCGGAAAACATCTTGATAAGGCTCAGGAAGGTCGCCATCACGCAGGAGACCGCGATCCACAGCGCCAGGTTGGCGATGGACATGGCACGACCGCGAATGCGGTTGGGAAAAAGCTCTGCCATGCAGACCCAGACGGCGGTGCCCAGCCCGAAAGCAAAACAGGCTACGTAGCCCAGCACCGGGACCAGGAGCAACAACGGGCGGCCAGGGAGCAGGTGCATCATGACGGCGAAAGCCACCAGGCACGCGCCCATGCCGGCGGTGGCTGCCAGCAGCAACGGGCGGCGGCCCAGGCGGTCGATGAGCAGGAGGCCGACGATGGTGCAAACCAGGTTGACTACTCCCACCAGCACATTCATACCGATGGCCTGGGAAGCGCTGGCGCCGGCGTGTTCGGCAAAGAGGATGGAGCCATAAAACAGCACCGTGTTTACCCCGGTGACCTGCTGGATGATGGCCAACATCACAGCCAGCACGAGCGGCCTGCGGAGTGCGCGGCCCAGCAATTCGCGATAGGTGCCCGACTCCTCGCGGATGGCACGGCCGATCTCAGCGAGCGCGGCGTCGACCTCGCTCTCGGGCGTGATCTTGCGCAGGACTGCCGCGGCACGCTCTTTGCGGCCCATCTGCAACAGCCATCGGGGACTCTCCGGGATCCACAGCAGCAGGGCGCACAAGGCAAGCGACGGCAGCGAGTCGAGGACGAACATCCAGCGCCAATTGTCGTGCGGCAGCTTGGCCAACTCGTAGTTGCACACGAACCCAATCAGGATTCCGGTGACGATGGCGAGTTGGTTGAGCGTGACCAACCTGCCGCGCATCGATGCCGGGGAAACTTCTGCAATGTAGAGGGGGCCGATCAGCAAGGCCGCCCCTGCGGCCACACCGGCAAGCAGACGCGCGGCCAGCAGTTGGCTGACGTGGGTAGACGTGGCGGCGCAGAACGCTGCGGCGAAGAACACAGCACCAGCGCTGAACAGCACTGCACGGCGTCCGAAGCGGTCACTGCCCCACCCGCCCAAGAGCGCTCCGACGGCGCAGCCCCAGAACAGCATGGACGTAACCAGCCCGGTGGCCACGGTGCCCAGTTGGAAGGCGGTCCGCAGGAAGACCAGCGCGGTGTTGACGACAGCCACGTCGTATCCGTAAATCAAGCCCGCAGTTGCCGCACTGGCGGCCACCAGAATGACAAAGAAAGAAGACTTACCGCCTTGCTGCATGATCGTCACGTCCAAGAAAGCCTAATTGCGGAGCCCGCACAGGAACAAATCTGCACACCAAAAGCAGAAGGAAACGGGACAGATTTCCCGAAAGCCGCGATTGCGTATTTTTGCAGATTATACACGCCGATGCGTCATGCTCATGCTCCTTTGTATTGAAAAGGCGCATTTTTATGCCTATAATGAAGCTTCATGAGCACACAATTTGAAGCGTATCCACAGCCGACTTTTGTGGATTGGAGCACCGGCGACCTCTCCGGAGAGGGGATCGAGGAGACGGTGAAGACCCTGGGCCAGTTGGCCGGCATGTTCAAGGACGAGGTGGCGTGGCGGAGTATGGATCCGGCCACCGAGGTCTACCGGGTCAAGTTCTGGAGGCCGGTTCCGGAGGGGACCAGCGGCGGACTCTTCTGGGGCGCGACAATTCTGCAGCCGGGCCGGGTGGGGGACGAGTATTTCATGACCCACGGCCACTTCCATGCTATCCGCGACCGGGCGGAGTATTACGCTACCGTGAGGGGTACGGGCGCGATGCTGTTTATGGACGAGGAGGCGCACACCTGGAGCCAGGCCATGAAGCCGGGAACGGTTCACTACATTCCTGGCAAGGTCGCGCATCGGGTAGTGAATACAGGCCGTGAACCCCTGGTAATTCTGGCCAGCTGGCACAGCGATGCGGGACACGATTACGCAAGCATTCGCACCAAGGGATTTGGCAAACGCATGGTGGAGCGGGAGGGTGAGCCTTGCCTGGTTTGACGGCGTTGGCCATTGACCTTGGCGGCTCGCATGCTGCGTGCGCGGTGGTGCGCGATGGCAGCATTCTTGCCAGCCGCAGCGTGCCCGCCGACGGCGCTTCAGGCATGGCCGGCCTGCTGCCTGCGCTGAGAGACACCCTGTTTGAAGTGCTGCGCACCGCGCAAATAGATCGCGCCGAGTGCTCGGCCGTGGTGCTGGCGTTTTGCGGCATTGTGAGTGCGCGGGAAAAACGCGTGCTGGCCACCAATGCCAAGTTCAACGACGCCACTCGCCTGGATTTGGAAGGGTGGTTCAAGCAGGCCTTCGGGTTGCCTTTCCTGATTGAAAATGACGCCCGGCTCGCGCTGCTGGGGGAGCACAGCTTTGGTGCGGCACGCGGCACCGAGGATGCGGTGATGGTGACCCTGGGCAGCGGCATTGGCGGCGCGGCGCTGCTGGGCGGCCGCCTGTTGCAGAGCAAGCACGGACTGGCTGGAACCATTGGAGGGCATATGCCCGTAGTGCTCGGCGGTCGGCTTTGCTCCTGCGGCAATCGTGGCTGCGCCGAGGCAGAAGGCTCAACGGTCTTCCTGCCTGAGATTTATCGCCAACAGCACGGCGGCGCGGAGGGGATGCTGAGCAACAGAGAGACGATGGGCTTTGCGGAACTTTTTGCGGCCATCGAAGCAGGCGACAAGCCCGCGATTGCCGCGCTCGAACACTGCCTGCAGGTGTGGTCGGCGCTGACCGTCGCGTTGATTCACGCATACGACCCGGAGGTGGTGGTCTTTGGAGGATCGGTGCTGAAGCGTGAAGCGGAGATTCTGCCCCGCCTGCAAGAGCATGTTGCGGCGCACGCGTGGACTCCGGGGCGCACCGTGCCGCTGCGGCCCGCGGCTCTGGGCTCGAATGCGGCGCTTCTCGGAGCCATTCCACTGATGGAGTACAGCCTTTGACTCGGCCTTTGGGTTTCGACAAACATCCATCCGTAACCATCTCAGACACAGAGGGTGAGTGTGCTCTAGGGTGGCGCGAGATTCTCGATCGATTGCATGCACACGGCGATGCGCGGCGTATTGCCATTGAATGCTATCCCGGTGTGCTGCTGGAGCCTTTGCGACGCGAACTAGTCGCTCGCCTGGCTCCGGATTTGCTGTTGGAGAGCGCGGAAGCCCTGTTGACCGCGCCGGAGATTGAAGCAAAATTTGCTGAGCGGCTGGGCGATGACCCGGTGTTTGGCCGCATGATCCCTGTCGCGCTGGAGGAGTTTTTCGACCCGGCCAAGCTCGACCGGACGCGCCGCACGGACGAGAACGCACGCGGCCGGGTGATAGCCATTGGCGCCGGCGCCACGCTGCTGCTGCCCGCGTGGGACTTGCTGATCTATGTCGATGTGGCTCGCTGGGAGATTCAGCAACGGCAGCGCCGGGGGCAGGCGCCCAGCCTGGGACTTGCCAATGCAGATGCGTCGCCGGGGCAGCTTTACAAGCGAGGGTTCTTTCTGGACTGGCGCGCCGCTGACACCAAGCGGCACGAGATTTATGACAAGGTGGACTTCTGGATCGACGGCAATGTGCCCGATCAGCCGAAGATGCTGCGCGGAGACACGCTGCGCGCCGCGCTGACCACGGTGAGCCGGCGGCCATTTAGCCTGGTGCCCTTCTTCGATCCCGGTCCGTGGGGCGGGCAGTGGATGAGGCGCCGATTTGATCTTCCCGATGGTCCCAAGAATTATGCGTGGGGCTTCAACTGCGTGCCCGAAGAGAACAGCCTGGTGCTTCGCTTCGGGTCACGCGAGTATGAACTGCCGGCGCAAATGCTGGTGCATGAACAACCGGAGCAATTGCTGGGCGCACACGTCCTCAACCAGTTTGGCGCGGAATTTCCCATCCGTTTCGACTTTCTCGACACCATGGAGGGGGGCAATCTTTCGCTGCAGGTACATCCCTTGCCGAGTTATATCAAGGAGCAGTTCGGCATGGCGTATACGCAGGATGAAAGCTACTACATGCTGGACGCTGCGCCAGACGCGACTGTGTTCCTGGGCCTGCGCGAGGAGATCGACCCACAGGCGATGGCCGCCGACCTGCACGCCGCGCAGGCAGGTGGACCGGCTTTTCCCGCCGAGACGTATGTGAATGTGTGGCCAGCCCGCAAGCATGACCACTTTCTCATTCCCGCTGGAACCATCCACTGCTCGGGCCGCAACAGCGTGGTCCTGGAGATTAGCGCAACTCCCTACATCTTCACCTTCAAGCTGTGGGATTGGGGGCGCCTGGGCCTGGATGGCCGGCCGCGCCCGATCTATCTGGAACATGGCCTCAAAAACATCCAGTGGAACCGCACCACATCGTGGGTACGAGAGCACCTGATCAACCAGGAAACGCCCATCGCCGCGGGAGAGGGTTGGCGCGAAGAACGCACTGGACTACACCCGCTCGAGTTTATTGAGACGCGCCGTCACTGGTTTAGCGTCCCGGTGCATCACGACACGCAAGGAAACGTGAACGTGCTCAACCTGGTTGAAGGAGGCTCCGCAATTGTAGAAAGCCCCGCCGATGCGTTTCCACCGTTGACCGTGCACTACGCCGAGACCTTCGTGGTTCCTGCCGCTGTCGGTCCGTATACGATTCGCCCTGCCACGGCGAGCGCAAAACCGCTGGCCACCATCAAGGCCTATGTAAGGAGAGGCGCATAATGCCGGTGCCGCTGGAGTTCTATCCTGACCTGCCACTCTGTCTTTCAGAGACCGGACTGGCGATTGAGTACGGATGCGGCGTCTTTGGCCCCCAGCCGGAGATGCGGCGCCTGGATGCGATTCGTCCCAGCCTGCGCGACCCCCAATGTAGCGGGCCCGATCCCGTTTACGGAATCGCGATGGACATCGGACGCGAATCCGACCGTGCGCTGCTGGAGGAGCGCATGCTGCTGTTTGGCGCGGTGGTGTATGCCGCGGGCGCACTGGGCTCAGAGCCGGTGCGCTCCCAGGGCCACATTCACGCAATCTCTCCGCATAGCGGCTGGTCTGCACCAGAGATCTACGAGATCTGGAGCGGGAAGGCGATTGTGTATGCGCAGGAGCGGGCCGAAGACGACCCCGGGCGTTGCATCGCCGTGCTGGCAAAAGCCGGAGACAAGGTGGTGGTGCCACCCGGCTGGGCGCACTGCACCATCAACGCAGACCCCCACAGCCGCATGGCGTTCGGCGCCTGGTGCGATCGCCAATATGGCTTCGACTACACCGGAGTTCGCGCCCACCACGGACTCGCATGGTTTCCTATATTGAACGATTCAGGAGCGATTGAGTGGCAGCCAAATCCGCATTACTCTGCATCGGAGCTGGAGCAGCATGGACCGCGCACTTATCCGGAGCTGGGGCTGGCTGCCTCGCGCAGCATATACGGCCAGTTCATCGACGATCCTGATTCGATGATGTCAGTGGCCGATCCCCAGCGAGCCGCCGACCAATGGGCTACGCTTGCGCCTTGATCTTAGTTAGACTCGCCGGACCTCAATGCCCTTCTCTAAGAACGGCTCGATCAACTTATCCGTTGCATCGGCGTCTGTAATTAACGTGTCAATGTCGCCAGTGGGGCAGATAAGCCAGTTAGCAACTACGCCAAGCTTGCTGTGATCGGCTACGGCAATCTTCTTCTTGGCCTGGTGCACCATGCTGCGGTTGATATCCACCTCATCCTCATTGAAGCAGGTCAGGCCTCGTTGCGCATCGATACCGTTTACGCCAATAAATAAGATATCTACATAGACTCCACTCATAGTTGCGATCGCAGCCGGTCCCACCAGCGAGAACCAGTCTCCGCGCAGATGACCTCCGGTGACAAAGACATGCACATCTTTCCGGTTGCTTAGTTCCATCGCCACGTTCACATTGTGTGTCACGACGGTGATGCCGCCCAGTGCATGCAGACTGCGCGCGATCTCTGTAGTGGTGGTTCCTGCGGTCAGTGCGATTGTGTCCCCTGAAGAGATCAGCTCCGCAGCCGCAAGCGCGATCCTCCGCTTCTCATCGGAAAAGCTTCCCACCTGCTCCTGGAACGATCGGTCATGTCGAAAGGCCTCGTAGAATAACGGCTCGATCGGTATCGCACCTCCATGCGTCCGGCGCAACATCCCGGATTCTTCTAACTCCTGCAAGTCGCGGCGAACCGTGGCCAGTGACACTTGCAGCTTCTCGCTCAAAGCCTCTACCGAAGCGGAACCCGCCTGGCGCAGTTCCCGCAAAATAATCGCTGCGCGATTGGCTTGTTTCTCGCTGCGCTCGTTCATTTCTTACCCCCGCATAACATCGTGGCAATGAGTTCCCTGCTAAGACAACTTCCCTTGCCCGATTCTAATGGTGCGTCCAGAAAAAGCCTGCACAGGAATATATGCCTTACATCTGGTAAGTGCTTATCCGCCCATCGTGGTGGCTAACTCAAGCCTAAATCACGCTGAGCCTGTAAACGTGTTGAGGTGCTTCAAGCGGGGCCAGATGTGCCGCCCCTTGACCCATAATTGTCGCTGACACATAGTATTCGGCGATCGCGGTTCCCACCTCAAATGGACCCAGACGTGCTTCATAGACGTGACGGCCGGCCAGCTTTGCAGTCTGACTCGACCACTCGTTCCGTCCCTGGCGCCGGACATGCAAGAGAACGTCTGCCGCGGCCTCCTCGCCAGGGACCACGATGAAGACTCGAACCGTATCTCCAGCAGCCAGGAGCGATGGCCTTGTGGGCATAAAGACGCGAGTGGAGCACGCTGATTTCGCTGTTATCGCAGATTCATAGGCCTGATTCACCTCTGCTGAAAGCTCACCCAGGAATTCCTTGATTGAGAGGCGCAACCTTTCCAACGATATGCGCACAAACTTGTTTTGCATCGAAGCAAGCTGGCCCTGGTCATTGCGCGTGCTGACGATGTTTTGATAAGTAAGCATTGTTTGGCGCACTAAGGGGGCCATGGTTAGCCAAAGCGGCACACCTTTGCTCAACACCAGTTGTCGTGCATCGTCCTCTTTACCATCAGCGCGCAGCTTGGTTGCCTGAGTTAGCGTGTCGCCTAGCTTGTGCGCTAACTCCAACGCATCGCAGTAAGGCACCGTGAGGCCGACGAAGCCAGAGAAATATTCCAGGCGTTCCTTCTCGGTCGGGGATGACGCTTCGCCGGCAATCTCGCGAAACCCCTCCGCAATCTCCCGTTGCATGGGAAGAAGAGCCAGGTCCGGCTGGCTGGATTCGTAATTGAAAGCCTCGCTGTAATCACCGCTAAGTTCAGCCTGCACTGCGTGACCATCTTCCCCGTACTTACCACGAAACGTGGAGGAAATCTTGCGGTTCTGATCGCAGTCAATAAACAAGCCGGCCAAGCTTGCAACCCTCTCACCGGAAGCCTGCGCGGCGCTGAAGGATCGATAGTGTGTCGCGGCCGAGAGCGCGGGATTCCAGGCTGCACGCGCGAAGTAAGTCGCAGTCGGGTCCACGATGCGGTGCCGCCAATGAATCCCAAGCATTCCCTGGCAGCCGTAGGACTGGGCGCGCTTCATGTCGCTCTCAAAGCGGCTAGCGCGAAATTGCGGAAGCCACATCGAGGGATCATCTTCCAGCCATGGAATCGGCCAGCGTTCACGGCTTTCCAGTTTGCCAAACTCCTCGCTTACCGGGTCCCACCCCAGCGTGTCGCTCAAGGCCGCAAATACAATGTCCCCGGGCAAGCGTTGATGAAGCGACTGAAAATTGCGCACCACTCCACCCCAACCAGCTAGTACAAGTTGCTTTTGCGGGGCATTTCTTTGCAGAAAGTCGTGGGCTTGCTTGAAAGGCGTTACAGAAAGTGGAATATTCTTTTTGCGGCTATCCCAGTTTGCACCTTCATCTTCCCAAAGCCACACATAGTCAACCATTGGATAGCGTTCCAACAGGTCAGCAAGGCGCCGCTCTAACAGGTCCTTGCCCGTTGTGGATTCGATAAGTCCGCCTGGATGTAACTTAGCTTCCGGGGGAAGTGCGCGCAGCATCTCATTTGGAACTTGGTAAGGCTCAAAACCGATTCCTGTGCGAATCCCGAGCTTCGAGGCGTACGTGAAGGCTGACCGCAACATCTTTGTTGTGCGATCGGCGATCTCCCAGTTATCAGCAGCGAGCCTCGTAGCATCCGCTCCGAATGTTTCGGTATCAAAGAACTGTGGCGCTCCCATCTTGAAAGTCGAGGTTCGCTGGGGAAGATAGCCCCAACTCGCCATGGTCGTGTCCTCCAGAGCAGCACGATGGCCGGCGCCTGCGAAGTTGAAAGATAGGTATGCTTCCGCTATGGGATCGGTCTGCGTGTAGGCATGCATCCCGAACATATTGAAGCGCATCCGCATCATGTTCGCGAAGTAAGCCTTGAAATCCTCATCGTTATAGACACTAATGCAGTTCAGAAAGTCCGGCCAAGGCAGAAGCCCCCGTACAGGAAATCTCGGCATCGCTGTCCATGGTTGCCCGGGCTCGGGCAGATTGAGAGCGGCGGGCGGACTGAGAGGAATAGTCTCCCCATCCAAACCGAAAACAACGCCCTGACGTTCAAGAAAATCGAAGACGGCATAGAGTAGCGCCTGATCGCTGGCGGCAGTGAAATTCACTTGCCCGCTCATCGCGCCGATCTCATACTCTTCATGTCCCTTGAACCTGCCGGGGGCGATGGTCAGGACGCAATGAACAATCCCCTCGCCTGCGTGTGCCTCATCAGACAGCACGACCTCAGGAGCAATTCGCAGGGATCTCAATCCGCCGAGAAGCTCGGTTACGGCAAGCTTTGCTTGTGTCCTATCGGGGACCTTGCTCAGGATTGTGATTCGGCGAGGTGAATTAGCACTTTCTGTTTTCTCACCGTGCGCAATCAAGCTGCCCGTGGCTGCAAGTGTGCCAGCTTTCAAAAACTCTCTTCGGTCGATCATTCGCTACTCCCTGCTTCCTTGCCCCGTCATAAGTGGTGCGTGCACAAACACTGGAATCGCGCTCAGCCAACTTCACCACCAAGCTATTGGGACTAGCGCGTGACGGCGAGGTTGTCGAATTGCACTTTGTTCCATCCTGTTCCAATGGCAAACATCCCATGCGCGTGCGAGCTATCAATGATCTTTGCTAGCTGAACTCCATCAAGCGTGGCGGTAATCTGACTTCCATGAAAGGCCAAGGCAAAGCGATGCCACTTACCAGAGGAAAGATTTGTCGACCCCGATGCCAGTGAGACTGACGGTTTCTTATAGGTCGCAGACATCAGTTTCCACCCTCCGTCTGACTGCACGCTTAGGACATAGCCGCCGGGATAGACTGCATCTCCATCCTGGAACACATCGGATGAGTCGATTCTTCCCATCACCGTCGCCGCTCCGGAGTCATTCAACATGAAGTCCGCTGCGACTTCATAGTCTGTCCAAAGCACATCGCCGGCAATGGTGAATGGATCGGGCAACGGCCCCCATGGAATCGGCTTTTCCGTAATCACCTGGCCGAGGCAGCGGCCATTTCGGCCTGAGCAAGGCTGAACTTCAAACGCTCCATCCTGATCGGATAAATACCGTGCAGTGCGCCCAAGTGGCACGCTCTCAAAATCGTCAGCGTAAGGCATCGGAAAAGACTTCTGCGCCGGTGGCTGTGCCTTTCCCTTACCCTGGCCGGTGGTCGTTGTAAGCGAATAGATGGAGTCAGGCTCAAAGGTGAAGGTGAAGGCGCCATCTTTTGGCTTCACTTCTGCGATGTGTTCAAAGGTCTTGCTGTTGTTTGTTTCCCAAATGTGAACGATGTCTGCTGAGAGGCCGCCGGAGATGGTAAACCCAACTTGCTGCGGCTGCTTCGCATCGATCGATTCCAGAACCAGGCTCCAGTCCTTCCTATTGGGAGACTTAAAAGCTACATAAGTTCCCTTCTCGGGCAGGTAGCCAGCGGATAAGTCAAGATATTGCCATCCAGGTTGGGCAAACTGTGTTGTATGGGCTGTAACCCAGATTGCAGACTGCACATCGTAATATCCAGACCATGGTGTATTGGCATACATAAGTCCTGAATTTGGAGCGGCCAGGATATCGTAATACGAAGTAATCGGACTCCATATCTCGGTCTTGGTCATTGCCCCTTCGAGATAGTTCCTGTTATAGACAGTGGCGAGGATGCGCCCGCCGATCGGCCAGGCGCGAGAGAGAATGGGTCCGCCGCCGCTGTTCGGCTGATCTTCGCTCGACCATAGCGGTTTGCCACTTTTTCTTGCGGAGTCTGTGGTGGTAATTTTCCCATTGTCCAGCGGATAGTGGACGCCAATCACATCGACCGCAGCGTTCAACGAGGGATCCGCTCTAATCTCATCCGCGATGGCCCACTGCCCTTTGCCTTCCCCGATGTACTCATCGCAGCACACCACCTTTGTGCTCAGGTGCTGCTGCTGAAGTGCGCGATGCAGTTCTTTGACATACTCCGCGTCATAGACCTTCTCGTTCCACACTCCCACATAACTAATTGTGAGACCGTACTTATCCCGAGCAGCTTTGATAAAGTCGGCCATGTACTCGGCAGTATCACGAGAATAGAACTTGCCATTGCCCACCCATCCGGGCGCTCCCCAAGGAAGTATGTCGAGAATTATGTCAGGATTCCGCTTGTGCGCCTCGACCATCAGCCACCACTCGTAGCCACGGGTGTAGTCATGGTCGCTGCGGGTTCGCATGTGGCTTGGTTCTGAGCCGTCGGTAGAATTCACGTCTGCGCCGACTTCGACTTTTAGGTGCTGCAGAGCTGCCCCATAGCCCGGCTTGAACAGATAGTCGAGAATCTGGCTCCGCTGCGGCTCAGGATAGTCAACGAGAAGCCGGGAAGATGCTCCCGCACTAAGAGCGCCTAGTCCCTCAAACGTGCGGCCAGGACTTCGCCCGTCGATGACAATGGTTTTGTCTTGAGCGCGGCAAAACGTCGCGCCGAAAGCCAGAATCACCCCAAGAACAAGCCACCATATCAAACTAACTGCGCTCAGTCTGACTGCCCAATAACGATGAATGCTCATGAACGGCCCCATGACACGGTTGGTGCCCACGGTGCTCAAGATCCTTTGCGAAGTTCGCGGACCTACATGCGGATCAACTCTCTGGATCTATCGCTTCGGAAGCCACATCCACTTAGTGGCAGATGATCTGCATGATGCAGCACGCGCCAATCGACTTGCGCGGGCCGCAAGCCTTTGCTGTAGACCGGGAAGCGCATTTCATCAGGCGGCTTTGTCAGGATGGCAAAATTGCCTAGCCGTTACCACGGCCTGGCTTGCGTTCTCGCTGTAGCCGTCAGCGCCTATCTCGCGAGCGAACTCGGGCGTAACCGGCGCACCGCCCACCATCACCTTGACACTTTCGCGCAGCCCGGCTTGCTTCAATGCTTCGATCGTAACTCTCATTGAAGGGGCGGTCACCGTGAGCAGCGCTGACAGGCAGAGGAGATCCGGCTTCATTTCCCTAACGGTGGAAACAAACTTGTCGGGACTTACATCGGCGCCTAAATCGGTAACTTCGAAGCCGCCTCCCTCAAGCATCGAAGCTACCAGATTCTTGCCGATATCATGGAGGTCGCCTTTGACCGTGCCGATGACGACTTTTCCGGTGGGCTTGGTTCCAGAAGCGGCCAGGAGCGGACGCAGCAAGGCCAGTGACCCCTTCATTGCCCGTGCGGCGAGCAGGAGTTCCGGCACAAAGTACTCCTCACATTCATAGAGCCTGCCCACTTCTGCCATCGCCGGAATCATCGTGTCAGAGATCAACACCGCAGGATCCAGCTTCTCCGCGATGGCCTCCTGCGTAACTGCAACAGCGGTCTTGGCATCGCCGTTAAGGACGGCATCATATAACTTCTTGAGATCTGCCATTTACAATTCCTTCCTATCGGGCCCGTACAGTTATGTGGCAACTTTCTGTAACATTACCCGCGTTGATACAAATTTGACTCATGCGCCGAAACTGCGCAGCGCATCCACCATTGCGACGATGTTTTCCACCGGCGTCCCAGCCTGAATGTTATGAATCGTGTTGAAGACAAAGCCGCCGCCAGGGGAAAATATCTGGCAACGGCGCAACACCTGCTCACGTACTTCCTGGGGCGTTCCAAAAGGAAGCACCTGCTGCGTGTCCACGCCCCCGCCCCAAAACACGAGGCGCTCGCCATACTTCGACTTCAGATACTCTGGGTCCATTCCCGTTGCGGAGCATTGCACCGGATTTACGATGTCGATTCCAGCCTCAATGAAGGACTCATAGAATCTTTCTGAAGAGCCACAGCTATGCTTAAAGACTTTCCAGGATGTATGGCTGTGAATCCAATCGCACATCTGCTTGTAGTATGGCAGCCACAATTCGCGAAATGTGGGAACGGAGCAGAACGAGGAAGTTTGTGTACCGAAGTCGGTACCGCAGAGGAAGAGAACATCGATCGAGTTACCTATGCGTTGATAGATGCGCTCCAGATTCTCGATGGCAATCTCTACCTGGCGGGAAAATACCTGGTGTATATAATTCCGACGACTGCGGGTGGAGACGTACCACTCCGCCACATCGCGAATGCCGCGCGGGTCCTTGAGCGATATGGCCGGGACCAAAGCAATATCCCCCAGAGCGGTTCCGCCAAAGGATGCAAAGGTTGCGTACTCGCCGGTGTTGGCGGCCCGGGTCTTGACGGCAATGTCGTCCAGATCGGCCTGGCTTAGGAGCTCAAATTCCTGCAGATTGTCGGATGGGTCAAGGTGATCTGGATCGAAGTGGTTCTGCCGGATGATGGCGTCGAAGAAATGAAAACCCTTCGGCATGCGACCCGAAGGAAGGGCCGTAAGATCGCCCTCGGGATAGATCAGGGTATCTCCATTCTCGGCCACAGTTACATTGAAGTTACCGGGAACGAGCACCTCAAGACCATTAAGCGACCACGGCTTCCAGTTCTCGTTTGCAAACCCAAACATCGTTCTAGGCCCAGGGACGGGCGTCACATCCACGCCCAGCGCCAGCTTCAGGTCGTCCTCAACCTCACCCAGCATCTGGAATGGCTCAACAACCTTTACAGGATGTTTCTCTAGTCCGAAATGATCGCGGAGTTCCGCGACACAGCTCACATGAATCCCGGTTGTCGCGCTGCCTCCGAAATCAATCGGAATACGATCCGGCTGGCGATGGTTCAGAGATTCCAGGACGCGCTGACGGGATGTGTTTACTGCGCTTACAGTCGCCATATTTACTCTCTCAGCTTAGTACGTATAAGTCCCTGAGTAACTCGCTACCTATGGTAATGCTGCCAAGACTCATTACTGTCAACGCCCCGGGCACCTACCCCGCTAGCTCACATATTGGTCCTCGTTCAAGGCACAATTCATAAGATCGCAGGAACAATCTCGGCCAAAATGCTCGTTTTTGCTCGTGACAAGCATACGCCTTGTCTTTTCGATTGACAACGGACACGGGCAGCCGCGCAGAACCGTTTGCGGCTCTTACTTGCGCGGCTCGTCGATGGCTACTGCGCCGACTATCTGATCGTCATAGGTTGCAACGATCCGGTGATGCGGCGGCACTACCAAAAAATCGTCATTCCAGTCCCCGGCCAGCAGACGGTGAAAGAGCGTTGTGGAGCCAACAAACTCGTCGAATTTCCAGTTTTTCTCCGCAGCCTCGACTTGCGCCTTCTGCCTGAAGCTGTCATCCACCTCCAGGCCGGTCTTGATAAATGTGAGTCTGCTGTAGGAGTGCTTATAGCTCATCAATTCTTCATAAAGGTAGCGGCCGCTATCTTCGCCGTACTTCTCGATGAGTGCTTCAAGGCCGCATTCCAGGCCCATTCCCACAACCTGGTCCTGCAACTCGTCTGCCCGTTCGACCCAGCCGATAGATCGAAAGTAGGTACCTGGATTGGCGTTGAAATACTGCTTATATTTCTCGCGGCTGCCCATCAGCAGCGTAATGCAATCGTGGGCCCGAGGCAGCACAAGCGGCACGCTCCGTGCCTGGATATCTGCCAGCCCGGTGCCACAGAGGGCATAGCCTAACGCGATGGCGTCGTAGCCCTTGCCTTCCGCCGCGTCAATTGCTTCCTGAATGTGCTCGCGCATCTTCTTCAGGCCGGTATCGTGGAGGCCGGTTGGAAGAAACCGGACGTCGACCAGGTGTGGCGAATGCACGATCGCGTCACTCAGCTCGCGCAACAACAGTCCACATCCAACCAACAGCAGACGCATCGATTCCTCCTAATCGTCTGGATGCACACAGTTTGCCGCAACGGTTTCGCAGCCGTCGGGGAAACTCATGCAGTCCACGAATTTGTCCTCGAACTCCGGATCGGACGCGAGGGGAACATGTTCAATGATCCCAAGGACCGGAAACTGATCGACGCCAATGGAGAGCTTGGCGCCGCGCAGCGCCGAGTTGCCCGCGGCAATCAGGTGCTCGGCGGGAACCTCAAGAAGCCCGATTCTACACGCGCTCAGGGGGCGCACATAATTGCCGAACGCACCCGCCAGGTGCACACTTTCGATGTCATCGAGTTCCGCGCCCCAGTGTTCGAGCAGAATGCGAAGACCAGCCGCAATGGCTCCTTTGGCCAGTTGCAACTCGCGGATGTCAGCCTGGTAAAGCTCCACTGGAGGTTGCAGAGAGAGGACTTTGTCCCCGTTCGCCATCCGCCCGGAGGGCAGGATCGCGCCCATTTCCAGCCCAGCGGCCACAGCGTCGATTAACCCGCTGCCGCAAATTCCTCGCGGCTCCACGTCGCCGATCACGCCGCATTGCAGGCACGCGCCATCCCACGACACATGCGAGATTGCACCCACCGCCGCGCGCATCCCCATGCGGATCGCACCGGCTTCGAATGCCGTTCCCGCAGCCGTGGATGCGCACAGGATCCGGTCGCAGTTGCCCAGCGCAATCTCACCGTTGGTGCCCAAGTCAATCAGCGCCCGCAGTTGGTGGCCGGCATGCAAACCGGTGGCAAGAATTCCGGCCAGAATATCCGACCCGACAAAGCCGCCCAGGCAGGGCAGAAAACGAATCACCGCCGATGCAGGAAGGTTCCAGCCAAGCTGCTGCGGCGAGAAGCGCTGCTCGCCCAGACTTGGCGAGCGAAACGGAACGTGCGCAAGCGGTTCTGCGTCGAGGCCGCAGAAAAGATGGTGCATGACGGTGTTGCCCACCAGCACCACCTCGACGATTTCCGTTGCGCGCCCGTCGGCAAGATCGGCGATCATATCCACCAGGCAGCTTCGGATGAGGGTGGTGAGCTGGCCGCTGCTGAGAGAGAAGCGCACGCGGCTCATCACGTCGGCGCCATGAGCGCTTTGCGGATTCAGCGCCGTGCGCAACCCAAGCACCGCGCCTGTCTTCTGGTCGATAAGTTGGGCTGCCAAAGTGGTGGTGCCGAGGTCGATGGCGACAGCCAGGCCATGGCGCAATGCCCCTCCGCCTGCCGCGTCATCGCTCAGCACCGGCATGCTCCACTGGTCCACCTTCAGCTTAAGCGGGGAGTCTGCGCGAATGCGGCATGCAAGGCGATATCCGGCGGCCAATTCGGCATCGGTGAGTACGAGAAGATCGGCCTCCTGCGGCTCAGCCGCACCCGCAAGCACTTGCACCCGACATCCTCCACAGGTGCCCGCACCGCCACAGGGGAACTCGACTCCGTGCATGGCCAGGATGCTTTCCAGCGTTGAGCCCTGCTCTGCATTGAGAACAATGCCCAGGGGATCGAGTTCAATTCGCACCGTTGCGCCCATCGCGTGTGCCGCCGTCGCCGGTCTGTGCTCGCCCAATCAGGACCGAGCGAGTCAGCCAGCAAAAACTCAACTCGTTATTCGAGCGAGGTCAGGCTCCATAGTATCGGCCACGCCAGTTATCCATCAAGCAAACGTCGGCGAACAACGCAGCCAGTAAGGGACGAAAAGACGCATCCTTTCCAGAGTGGTACACTTCGTGCGATTCGGAGAACGAAGGGAATCTCGTATGAAGCGTCGCGATTTTGTAAAGTCCGTCACCGCCGTGGGAACCGGCCTGTTGCTGCGGCCTGCGTCTACATACATGCTCCATGCCGACGAAGTGAAGCCGGACCCCGCGGTCAAGCGCGTGATGGTGGTGTTCAAGTGTCATTTTGACGCGGGATTCATCGATACCCAGGCCAACGTGGTGCACAAGTACTTCACCCAATATTTTCCCCAGGCGATCGAGATTGCCCGCGCCCAGAATGCGCAGGGGAAGCGCCGCTATGTTTGGACCACTGGATCATGGCTGCTACTCGAATACCTTGAGCAAGCTTCGCCCGCGGAGCGCGCGACGATGGAACAGGCGATCGCCCGCGGCGACATCGCGTGGCACGCCCTTCCCTTCACCTGGCAGACAGAGATGATGAGCCAATCCATGATCGAAGGCAGCCTGGCCCTGTCGCAAACGCTCGATCGCCGCTTCGGCGTGGTCACCAACGGCGCCAAGATGACCGACGTTCCGGGCCACACACGCGGCATCATTCCACCGCTTGCGAAACACGGCATCAAGTTCCTTGAAATCGGCGTGAATGGCGGTAGCACCGTGGCGCAGCTGCCGCCGCTCTTTCTATGGAAGGATCCCTCGGGCGCGAGCCTTCCGGTGATGTATCACTGGGACTACAGTGGAATCGCGCGTGTTCCCGGCTCCGACCTGGCGGTAGTAACCAGCGTGCGCGGAGATAACAGCGGGCCGCACACCGCGGAAGAAATCGCCGCTGTGTACGCCGATCTCGGCCAGCGGTTTCCCCAGGCGGAGATCACCGCTTGCACCCTGTCTGAGATGGCCAACGCGATCGAACCGCATCGCGACGCGCTGCCGGTCGTAACTGAGGAGATGGGCGATACGTGGATCTATGGAGTTCCCAGCGACCCGCTGAAAGTTGCCCGCTATCGCGAAGTATCGCGTCTGCGGGATGGATGGCTGGCACGGGGCAGCTTTCAAACCGGAGACGCGACCGACCTGGCGCTGCTTCGCCACGTGCTGCTCGAAGCCGAGCACACCTGGGGAGCCGACACCAAGACCTGGCTGGATTTTGACAATTACAAGCCTGCGGATCTGGCACGGATGCTGGATACGAAGAACTACAAGGTTGTCCAGTTCAGTTGGCATGAGAAACGGCAGGACCTGCTGGACGGCATTGCCACGTTGCCCGCGACTTTGCGCGAAGAGGCTCAGCATGCGATCCAAAACCTGAACCCGGCCGAGCCAAAACTTCCTGCCGATTCTGCCGTACATCCCGCAGGAGCGCCAATCGAGACGGCTCATTACGTGGTCGGAATCGATCCGCACACCGGGGCCATCACTCAGCTCAAAAACAAGACGACCGGCCGCGATTGGGCGAGCCGCAGCAACCCCATCGCGCTGTTTACCTACCAGACGCTGTCGCCGCAAGACTATGACCGATTTCTTGCCAGCTATCTGACCACTGATTCGGATTGGGCAAAGAAAGACTTTGGCAAACCGAACATTGAGAGGTTCGGAGCCAGGAATCAGGATTGGCAAGCTGCATCAACCACTGTGTATATGGAAGAGACGGCCAGGGAACATCGCATTCTGGCCCATCTTCAACTACAAGACGAAGAGGCATTTCGATCCGGCCGCGCTTCGTTTCCGCGCAAAGTTTTTGTTGAGCTCTTGCTGCCCAAAGCTGAGCCGGTGATCTATCTCAATGTGTCGTGGTTCCAGAAGCCCGCGACCCGGCTTCCTGAGGCTCTCTGGCTTACCTTCAATCCCATAGTCGAAGACCAGAAGGGCTGGATGCTGGAAAAATCCGGCGAGCGCATCTCACCTTTTGACGTTGTCGCTTCAGGCAATCGCCACATGCATTCTCTGTCAACGGGATTCGAATACAGCCAGGGCAGCCATAGGTTCGCGGTGGAGACGATCGATGCGCCGGTGGTCGCGCTGGGTCAAAGGATGCCGCTCGCGTTCTCAAATACTCAGCCCGACTTGAGTAACGGAATCCACTCTAGCCTCTACAACAACGCCTGGGGCACTAACTACATCATGTGGTTCGGCGAAGATATGCGGTTCCGCTATGTCTTGCGAGCCTGAGAGAGCGACTAGGTCAATTCCGCGCCCCCGTGACTTATCTTGATATAAGTGGCGGGCCGCAACTTATTCAGGTTTGTGGGTCAGGGCATACTCCTGCAGCTTTGCCATATTTGCGATCGGAGTCTCGCGCGGCACCTCGCATCCCGCTCCGATCACAAACCGGGGCCCGGCATCCACATGGCACTGCGTAACTGCTCTTGTCACGTCGTCGCTGTTTCCGCGCTGCATGACATCGACAGTTGCCACGTTCCCGAGGATGATTTGGTCGGGGCCCATCTTGGTGCGCGCAGCAGCAATGGGCACCATGGTGTCCACGTCCACGATGTCGTATCCCAACATGGCACGAAGGTCTGAGATATTACTGGTGCTGCCGCAGATGTGGGAACGAGTGGGCAGACCGAGCGCCTTGAGCCCGTTGACCAGCGCCAGCTGATGGGGAAAGACAAACTCGGCAAAGATTTTGCGACCTACCAGAGAGGCTGCAGGGTCGCCGACACCCATCAATTCCGCGCCCGCGTCGCGTTGCGCACGAGCAAACTCCAGCTCCATCTCCACCACGAAGGCCAGTAGGTCGCGAACGAACTGCGGATCATCATAAAAATCGAGCATCAGCGTATTGATGCCGCGCAGATTCGCCGCCTGCCCGCACGGGCCCTCGATCCAGCCTTCCACGATCCTCTCTCCCGCGACCTTTTCTTTCAGCAGGGCCGCTGCCTTCACGCGATCGTGCATGCGGCCGCCGCCCAGGGGATCGGGAATCTTGAGCCGGGAAAGAACGCTCTTGTCCGCGAGCAGCGCCTGCGACTCGACCATCGCCGGAGGCTGATCGTCGAAGAATTGCACCGTCGCTCCCAAGTCTGTGGCTTCGCGGGTGGGATCGGAGATACAGCTCACCTGATCGAGATCAAATCGCTCCGCTGTACGCAGTTGGGCCTCAGCCATGACCCGGAAATCCGTAACGTACTGCTGGTATTTCGCGCCAATCTGATCGCAGGCAAACATCATTGTGATGGGCATAAGGGGAACACGATCCACCTGCTTTCCGTCCATCATCGCCAATATGCGTTCGCGGCCGTTCATAATGTTGCACTCTCCATCAAGTGTCCACAGGGGGCACGGTTTTGCACGCCAAGCAGGTTCATCGCTACGCCGATAATCCTGGCGCCAGGGAAGAACCGATTCCGGCGCCCATGCAATCCTAACGCGCCAGTCTTGGGTGCGGAGATTCCCGATGCTCCGAATACAATGGATTCGGGTTTCACCGCGATGGAAAGTCTTCTGTCCGGAAAGTCCGGAGTGTACTCATTTGACCTGGAACCAGACTTATCTTCTCTTCGGTCACGGCCTCGGCTTCTCGTGCCTGCTGGCAGCGCTCCCTATCCTGACATTGCTGGTGATGGTGGCCGTGTGGCGCAAGCCCGCGTGGATTGCAGGCTTGGCTGGACTTGCAGTTACATTTTTGCTGGCCATGCTGGGCTATCATATGCCCCTCGGCCCAGCGTTGAGTGCCGCAGCCAATGGCGCTGTCTTCGGACTCTTTCCCATTACGTGGATTATTTTTTGGGCCATCGCGCTTTTCCGTGTGACGGTCGAGACCGGGCAGTTTGAGATCATCAAGGATTCCATTGGCAAACTGACGCCAGACCGGCGCATTCAGGCCCTGCTCATCGCCTTTTGCTTCGGAGCATTTCTTGAAGGCGCGGCTGGATTTGGCACCCCCGTGGCCATCGCCGCCACCATGCTCATCGGCCTTGGCTTCTCGCCCTTCAGGGCTTCTGCCATCTGCCTGCTGGCCAATACGGCTCCCGTAGCATTCGGCTCGATTGGCATTCCCATCGTCACCCTGGCGGGCATCACCGGGCTTCCCCTGGATAAGTTAAGCACCGCAATCGGACTTATCTCCACGCCCTTAACTCTTCTTATCCCTATCTATATTGTGGTCGCGGTGGGCGGCCTGGGCGCAATGAGTGGAATCTGGCTGCCCGTTTTGCTCACCAGCTTCGTATATTCCGCGGTTCAGTTAGCCGTATCTGTCTATCTCGGACCGCAGTTGACAGATATTCTTGCGTCTCTGGCATCCATTGTCGCGTTGGTAGTTCTTCTCCGGAACTGGAAAGTCCGGTTGCCCGGGAGTTACCCAGGCGCAGCCACCAGCGCGGCACTCATGCGCTTCGCGGGCGTTGCACCGGACGTGGCCAGCGCGCCGGAACCTTCCGTGAAGGAAGGAGACATCCCTCAGCATTCGCTGCGCACGCTGGTGCACGCGTGGACGCCCTATGGCCTCCTGGTAGCCTGCGTGCTTTTGTGGGGATGGACTCCGGTACAAAAGACTCTGAGCCGTGCCACCATAGTGATTCACTGGCCGTTTCTGCATGACGTGGTGCAGCGCATGCCGCCTATTGTTCCCGCTGCCTCGCCCTATCACGCCCTGTTCACGCTCAACTGGCTGGCTGCTGCCGGAACCGCCTGCATGTTCGCCACGCTTCTCTCGGTAGCCTATCTTCGCTTCAGCCTGGGCGCCTTTTTGCGCATTCTGTTGGGCATTGTCAGGCAACTCGCTCTTCCCACCGCTACGGTTTCGTCGGTTCTGGCCATCGCATTCTTGATGAATTACTGCGGTGCGACGGCCACGTTGGGACTCGGCTTCGCCGCTGCCGGAGCATTGTTCCCGTTCTTCAGCGCCCTGCTTGGCTGGGTCGGCGTCTTCCTCACCGGTTCTGACACATCGTCGAATGCGCTGTTTGGAAACCTGCAGGTGGTGACGGCGATGAAACTTGGCTTCAGCCCCGTGATGATGGCCGGCGCAAACTCCGTTGGCGGGGTAATGGGGAAAATGATCAGCCTGCAGACTATCGCCATCGCCGCCGCGGCCACCGGGCTCACCCAGCTTGAGCAGGTCAAGCTCTTCCGCTTCACTCTTCGACATAGCCTTTTACTCGCGTTCCTCACCGGCGGCGTCAGCCTGCTCTACGCCTACGCCTTTCATTTCAGATAGCAATGAAGTTATCGTGATCTAACTCGCAGATAATTCAATAAGGTACTTAGTTACTTATTAATTCTGTCCGGCATGCAGACGACCCGGATCGATCAGCAGCCATAGGAGCGCGGCAGCAATCGCCAGTATGGCCGCGGCAAGAAAAGCGGAGCTCCAGCCATAGCGGCTGCCAATGTAGGGCGTAAGAGACGCGGTTACAGCGCCTCCAATCTGACATCCGGTATTCATCAAACCGGAAACCACCCCCGAGCGCTTATCGGAGATGTCCGCGCTGACCGCCCAGAACGAACTCTGGGATAGATACAATGCGCCCGCGCCTCCGGCAAGAATAATTCCGGCGAGGTATGGGCCGCGGACATGGGATCCAAGTAGAAGAAACACGGCAGTGAGCGCAAAGGAGAGTACCGCAATCCCGCACCGTCCGCGGCGCAACCCATACTTCTTTGACAGCCAATCGCTTGCTATCCCGCCGCCCAGGCAACAGACCGTCATGGCTAGAAATGGAGTCATCGAAAGAAAGGCATTGGCCCTCAGATTCAGTCCTCGCTGCTGGGCAAGATAAATAAAGAACCAGCTGAAAAATATCCAGGCAACATAGCCGAAGCTGAAATAGCTCAGGGTCAGGGCGATCACATTACGGTTGAGGATGAGAACACGCCACGTGGACGAGGGCGCCAATCCCTGCTCCGTCTCGATGGAGCGCGTGGCCTGAATATGCCGCAACTCTTCCGCCGAAACCAGCGGGTGCTGTTCCGGCTCGTCACGCGCCAGCAGGTACCACCCCAGCCCCACCACAACCCCGGTCGCCGCGCTAAACCAGAACGAAGCGCGCCAGCCATAATGGCTGATGATCCATGTGAGCACGGGAAGCGACAACCCCGCGCCCGCGCCGACTCCGGCGAAAATCCAGCCGTTTGCCCTGCCCCGCTCGGCAACAGGAATCCAGCGAGCGACAAACTGGTTCGACGCCGGATACATCACGGCTTCTCCCGCTCCCAGGGAGAAGCGAATCAGAATCAGCAGCACCAGGACGTGCGCCATGCGGGGACTGATCAACGTGGTCAGTGCCGTAAACGCGCCCCACCACAGGACGCCGGCAGCCAGCACGCGCCGGGGTCCAAAGCGAATGGCCAGCCAGCCGCCTGCGACCTGAAAAACCGCATACCCAAGCAGGAACGAGCTGAATACCCACCCCAGGCGCACATTATCGATATGGAGTTCGTCCAGGATCGCCAGGCCAGCGATGGAAATATTGGTCCGATCCATGAAGGCCACGGCGCTGAGCAGGAATATCCAGACGATCAGAATGCTTCGAATTTGAAAGCGCCGCGTCAGGGCCATCCCTCTCCTCATTCGTGCAAGCTACCCGTGGCTCATGAATCGGGAAAGCCGTGAGGCGGATTCAGCCCGCCGCCGCGACCACTTTCGCTGCTTGCTTTTTCTTCGTCGCGGTCCGGGCGGTCTTCTTCGGCACTGGCGCAGCGCCCAGGAACGCCGACCAGCGCAGTTCGGGCAAGCGGGGCGCCAACCTGGCTTTGGCAATGGCCAGGTCGGCCACTTCTTTCACGATCCAATCGAAGTTGGCCTGGCCTACGGAGTGCAAGTCCGCGTCCGGCGCGGGATTCATGAAGTCGATAGCATAGGGAATGCCTTTCTCCACCGCAAACTCGACGGTGTTGAGGTCGTAGCCCAGCGCGCGGCAAAGCTTCAGGGCGTCGCGCTCCACACGGCGCAGCAGCCTGGGGCTGTAGGCAGGCGGGTCCTGCAGGTAGCGCTCAGCGTGCGGCTTGCGCGGGTCGTAGGGCATGACGTGCACTCTTTTCTGGCCCACGACATAGCAGCGGAAGTACTGATTAAAGTCCACTGCTTTCTGGTACATCATGCACAGGTCGCGCGACTGATCGTATGCCTTGAAAAACTCGTCGCGATTGTGCACGTGGTACACGTCGCGCCATCCGCCACCATTTACGGGCTTCAGAAAACCATGCTCTCCCACGTAGGCGAAGACGCCTTCCCAATCCAAGGGATATTCCAGGTTGCGCATGGAGCGGCTGGTGGTGCCTTCAGGATGCTGTTTGTGAGGCAGGATGACCGTGGGCGGCACGGCTACGCCCAGCTTGGCAGCGAGCGTGTAGTTGAAGAATTTGTCGTCTGCCGACCACCAGAAAGGATTGTTGATGATGAGCGTGCCGTGGAGAGCGGCATGCTTGAGAAAGGCACGATAGAAGGGGATGTCGTGGGAGATGCGGTCCACAATGACGGCGTAGCGCGGGGACTGGTCAAGATGCACGGCGCCAGTCTCGACAAACTCGGCGGTCACGTCCGCGATGTTGCGCGCGTTGATGTGCTCCACCAGCGCACCGGGGAAGCTGTTCTCCATGCCGAACAGAACGCCGATCTTCTTCATGCCGCAACCTCCTTGGAATGAGAGCCGTAGAATAAAAAACAACGCTGCCGTTCCCGGTCTGTCACCAGTGTAAGGCAAATAAAGACTTTAGAGCGGAACCAGCGACCGTGGCCTATGTCACTGCATCGAACTGATGATACGAGTACCGTTTTAGCGGTCAGCAGCGCGGGAGGAAAGTGTGGAATACCGACTATTGACAGTCAACAGGGAATTTGGAAGCGGTGGAGGCCGAATCGCGCAGACCATTGCCAAGTGGTTGGGCTGGAAGTTGCTTGATCGCGACATTATCGACGCCATTGCCTACGCGGCCCACGTGGATGCCAATGTGGTCCGCCATTACGATGAGCACGTCGACTCATGGTTGCGCCGCATCAACCAGCAGGCCATGCGTTCGGCTGCCCTGGCCGCAGGCCTGGAGTTGGCAGAAAACTCAGTGTTCGACGCCGACGAGATGGTGAAGATTTCGCAGAAGATCATCGAGAAAGCCTATACCGATGGAAATTGCGTGATAGTTGGCCGCGGCGCCCAGTGCGTGCTTCAGCACAAGCCCGATGTCTTTCACGTCTTTATCTACGCGCCGTTGAAAGAGCGCATCCTGCGCCTGCGCAAGCGCCTGGAGAAGGGCGTCGACATCGAGCAGCGCATCCGTACCGTTGACGGAGAACGCGCCAAGTATCTGCAGCAGTATTTCGGGAAAAGCTGGTGCAATGCGCACCTCTACGACCTGATGATTTCGTCGCACGAGGATGAGGACGATACCGCCAGGGTGATCGCGTACGCCATGACCGGACGGCCGCAAGCCTGAACGCCGATTTCCCAGACCTCAAGCACGAACCTGAGGCACGCGGAACAGTTTCCTCTTACCGCTTCAACGCACTGCCCACCTGGTTGCTCTGGATGACGGCGTCGAGATCGGTGTCGAAGGATAGCTGCGCGATGATGTCTTCAAGATGCGCCCGCGCCGCATCGCGGTCTTTCTCCAGGCTGGTCTGAGCAGTGCGCTCCGCCTGGATCGCGTCTTCGGCGCGGTTCAGTTCCTCCACAAACCGTTTGCCAGCGTCGTTGCCCTTCAGAGCGGTCAGGTTTTCGCGGTCACGCGCCTCGTCATCGGCCAACGTTTTCTGCTTCTGCTGGCTTTCCTCTATCTTGCGGTTGAGATTGCTGAGCGCAACCTCGGCGTCGATCAGCGGACGAAGCTTTTCTTCGAGAGCCGGCGTGGACTTGCTGATGGAGATCAGATAGGCGCTGCGATCGTCGCTGGGATTAATGCGAACCTGCTGCGACAGCGTGGCGCGTTCGCGCACTTTCAGATCGGCGGATTGGTGTGGCTCGACGGCCACCCGGAAGCGATAGGCCGTGGGTGTGGTCTCCGCAGGCTTGGTGTCGGAAATCAGCTCGGCATTGCCGTTGCGGAGGTGCTCGACGATCACCGTGCGCGCATCACTGGCGGCGTTGGTCACGGTGTAAGTGCTCTCGGTGACCTCGCTGGTGGATTCGACCATCACGCCCTGGTGCAGGCCGATGTGGTGTAGAGTGCGCGTGTCCTGGAAGCCGCCGCGATGCACTTTGACAGCCTGGTCGGCGGCGTAGGACAGCAGCCGCTTTTCGCCTGGATGGATGGGATCAAGCAAACCTTCGCCCGCAAACTCGCCGCTCTCGAAGATGGAGAAACTGCCCGCATCGAGGGTGAGCGTGGAAGTGTTTTCAAGCCACACCGCACGCAGCGGCGAACGATCCCGCTGGCTCCACAGGGTCACGTGCTCCGCCGGCAACTCCTGCTGCAGGATCGGCACCATGGCCGACTCATTCTTGTGGATGGTGACCGGCTGCGCCAGCGCGTACTCAAAAAAGTCGTCGAACGCGTTGGTGGAGACATCGCCTTCTTGGATCGCGTCAGAGGCGCGATAGATGCCACCGCCGACACCGTAGCCCATGCCACTCCCCGAACCTAGACCACCGCCTCCGCCGCCGCCCGCCCCCGCTGAGTACGGCCCGCTCATCACGGCGACAGTTTGATTCACTGACTTGGCCATGGCCCTCGGAACCGCCGCGGGCGAAGGCACTGCCTGCAGTTCCGCGGCTTCATGCGTTTGCGGCGCGGTCTGCTCGTTGGTGGCGATGGGAATCTCAGGCCGCTTGGTGTAGAGCGGCTGTGAAAGCGGCTGGATGAAACTCTGCGGCGCACCGGCTACCAGCGCCAGTTGCACGTTGTCCCAGTCCGCGCCAACAGTGTTATCGACTACGGCCCAGCCCTGCACGGTAGCCTTGTTGCCCGTTGCCTGTTGAGTTTCGTGCGGGAAGACGATGCGATAGGTGGACTTCCACACCGGCACTTCGCTGATGTAGCTCACGCGCAGTTCGCGCTGCCCCTGCCCGAGCGCATCGAGCGTCAGGTGGCGCAGGCCGTTGGCGTGGGTGGTGCTCAGCAGTTCCAGATACCGGTCAAGCTGTCCCTGCAAATTGGCGTCGAGCGGGTGCACGCTCAGCGCAGGGGTCAGCTCGATCACTCGCACCGCGCCCGAGGTGGCCACCAGCGTCAGATAAAACTTGTCTACCGTGGCGTCGCCTGTGCCGGACTTCTCGCTTCGAGACTCAATGGACATCAACCGGCCTGTGATCGCACCGCCCGGGCCTCCGGTAACCTCAACGCGCTGCCCGCGAAGAGCCTGGAATAGCTCGGTCGAGGTGGGGTCATCGCTCATGCCCAGGGAGAGCGACTTGAGCTGCTCCGCCAGCGGCGTGGTGGAGTTGTAGTTGACCCCGGCGATACGTCCGCCGCCCTCGTCCAGCACGGTGAGCGACTGCAACACGTCGTTGAGCTGCGACGAGGTGAAGTCGATGGCCACGCGCTGATTGCCGCTGACCATACCGGCATGCTCAAAGTAGCCCACACCGTTTTTGTAGAGCACGACTTTGCGTACCGGCAGATTCTGCAGATCCAGAGAAGAGGCGCCGACGGCTGTTGTTGCGGGCGATTTTGGCTTCGGCAGGGGTGTTAGAGCAGTTTGGGCAAAAACAGGCAAGGTGAAAGCGGCAAGGCAAAAAGCGATCAGTAAGCGGCGCACGAATCCTCCTGAAACAGAAAGGAATGCTACATCCTTGGACCCCGTAACCGGCGAAAAGGTTCCCGCCACGCAGGAAGATTCACGAAGGCCGCTACTGGGCTCTTTGTGGCAATCAAATTGCCAAAGGAGGAAAATAGGAAGTGTGGAATCACGATCGCCCAAAGCTACGGCGCGAGGCGATCCACGGGGAGAGCAATTCATGAATGCGAGTCCGACCAAAGTTGTTGCGCTGAATGGAAGCGCCCGCAAGAACGGCAATACGGCTATTTTGCTTCGCTACGTGCTGAAGGAACTTGAAAAAGAGGGCATCGAAACCGAACTCATCGAGCTCAGCGGCAGCAAGATTCACGGCTGCCTGTCGTGCCGCAAGTGCTCCACCCGAAAGGACCACCGCTGTTCGCAAACCGGCGACATGGGCAATCTGCTGATTGAAAAGATGGAGAAGGCGGACGGCATCCTGCTCGGCTCTCCCACCTACGTGACAGATGTGTCGCCGGAAATCAAAGCTCTGATGGATCGCGCCTGCCTGGTTTCAAAGGCCAACGGCGGCATGTTCCGCCACAAAGTGGGCGCGGCTGTGGTTGCAGTGCGGCGCGCTGGAGCGATGCATGCGTTCGACACCCTGAACCACTTCTTCCTCATCAGCGAGATGATCATTCCCGGCTCGTCCTATTGGAACATCGGCATCGGCCGCGAAATCGGCGATGTGGAGAAGGACGAAGAGGGCATCCAGACCATGAAGACTCTGGGCCAAAACATGGCGTGGCTCTTGAAAAGGACCAAAGACTAGAACTGGCGGAAAAAATCTGCGCGTTCAGGAAGTGCGCGAATCCTGAAACCGCTCTACCCCACTTGAAAAAGGCCGGGCAACACTTCGCCGGCTTTGCCTTCCACTACGTGGGTAAAGGCTGAGGCGTTCAGCGGCGGTTCCGGGCCTACGTAGACGGTGCGCGCGCCGCCCTGCCGCGCCCAATGAACAAAGTTCGCCGCGGGATACACAGAGCCGGACGTGCCGACAACGACCATCAGCGATGCTTTCGCAATCTCCCGCTCAATGTGCTCCATCTCCAGCGGAATCTCGCCAAAGAAAACGATATGCGGGCGCAACCGGCCACCACAGGGGCAGCGGCCTACTTCGTCCAGGCTGCGATAAATGGTGCGGTCTTCGACCGGCGGGCGTCCGCACTCGCGTTCGCAGCGCGCTTTGGCGAGTTCGCCGTGCATGTGCACCAGCCGCACCGAACCGGCCCGCTCATGCAGGTCGTCCACATTCTGGGTGCAGAGAAAGCAGCGGTCGCCGAGACGCGCCTCCAACTGTGCAAGCGCGATGTGCCCAGGATTGGGCTCAGCCTTCAGACCCGCCGCACGGCGCGCCGCATAAAACGCCCACACGCCTGCGGGATCGCGCTTCCAAGCCTCCGGAGTACATACATCCTCGACACTGTATCCTGCCCAGAGACCGTCTTCAGCACGAAAGGTGGGCAGACCACTTTCTGCACTGATACCCGCACCCGTGAGTACGAAAACCCTGTCCACCGGTGCGACGGAAATGCTTGCCATTTTCTTGCTCCGTTTGCGTTACGGCTCCAGCAGAATCTTGCCCGTTGTTTTGCGCGCTTCGAGATCCGAATGCGCCTGCGCCGCATCGGCCATCGGGTATATGTGCTCCATGCGCAATTTCAGCTTGCCCTTCGCAGCCCAGCCGAGCACATCGCCGGCACGCCATTCCAACTCCGCTCGTGTAGCCAGGTAGTGCCACATGGTGGGCCGGGTAACAAACAACGACCCTTTGCCGCTGAGATGGATCAGGTCAAAGGGCGGCACCGGCCCGCTCGACGCGCCAAACAGCGCCAGCAACCCGCGCGGCCGCAAGCAATCCAGGCTGCCTTCAAAAGTCGTCTTGCCCACCGAATCGTAGACTACGTCGACGCCCTTGCCACCAGTCAGGCGCTTGACCTCCGTCACAAAGTCCTGCTTGGTGTAAAGAATTACGTCGGATGCACCGGCCTCGCGCGAGAGCTCCGCCTTCTCAGGCGTGGAGACGGTGGTGATCACGCGCGCACCGATCCTGGTGGCTATCTGCGTCAGCAGCAGCCCCACTCCGCCAGCCCCGGCATGGACCAGTGCTGTATTGCCCGCCTTGAGCGGAAAAGTCGAATATGCAAGGTAATGCGCAGTCATGCCCTGCAACATGGCGGCAGCGGCCTGCTCAGGGCTCACGCTCGTGGGAACCTTGATCAATTGCGCGGCGAGAACGAGCGCGTACTCCGCATAGCTACCCAGCACACTCACAGAGGCTACGGCCTCGCCCTCAGCAAAGCCTGTAACGCCGGGCCCCAGCTTCTCCACCGTTCCCGCGGCCTCACTGCCCGGGGTCAGCGGCATGGTCGCCTTGTACACGCCCTTGCGGAAATAGACATCGATGAAGTTGACCCCGATGGCTTCGACACGGATCAACACCTGCCCCGGTCCCGGCTCGGGAATGGGCAACTCGGCCAGTTGGAGAACTTCCGGCCCGCCTGTTGAGTGAATCTGAATCGCTTTCATCTCAAGGGCAAGAATGCACCTTGAGACCGGGTCACTGCAAGGGGCATGAATAGCGATGCAAATGTTGACCGCTCGGAAGGCCCCAAGTGAATGCCGACACAGTCGCGGACCTTTTCGACAAAAAAATCAAGCCCCGTCCGGACGAGGCCGGGACGAGGCTGATGTCTTTCTGATCTCTGACTTCTGCTGTTCAGCTAGAAATTTCCATCTCGTCCATCTGACAAGATGCTCGGCTCCTCAGGCGAACGCAAGCGCACTAACCGGTCGATGGTGTAAGGCGCGCGCTGCTGGCTGGTGTAGTAATGGCGCACCTGCAACTCGCCCAGCAAACCAATGGCAAGCATCTGAATGCCGGCGAGAATGAGCACTCCGGCAATCACGAACAGCGGACCATGCTGATCCATCACACTCTGATGGGGGTGCATGATCTTCATCGCCAGCAGAATGGACGAAATAAAACTGCCCGCTAGAATTCCCAGTGCGCCAAAGCTGCCGAAGAAGTGCAGCGGGCGGCTCATATACTTGAGCAGAAAGCGGATGGTGAGCAGGTCAAAGAAGACGCGGAAGGTGCGGCCGATGCCGTAGTGGCTCTTGCCTCGCTCACGGTTCACGTTCCTGATGGGAATCTCGCAGATCGACGCGCCGTACCAACTGGCCAGTGCAGGAATGAAGCGATGCATCTCACCGTAGAGGGGAATGTTGGTGATAACCTCGCGGCGATAGGCCTTGAAGGTGGTGCCAAAGTCGTGGATGTCAACACCGGAGAGCTTGGCCATCAACCAGTTGGCGCAACGCGAAGGAAAACGCCGCATGACAAAGTTGTCGATGCGTTCCTTGCGCCATCCCGATACAACGTCATAGCCTTCTTCAAGTTTCTCGATGAAGCTGGGAATGTCATTAGGATCGTGCTGCAGGTCGCCGTCCATGGCAAAGATGAATTCGCCTGAGGCGTGATCGAACCCGGCCGCCAGGGCCGACGTCTGACCGAAGTTGCGGCGCAGCTTGACGACCAATACGCGGCTATCCACCGCGGCAATCTCTTCCAACAGCTTATAAGTGCGGTCGCTGGAGCCGTCGTCAACTAATACCAGCTCAAAGCTATCGCCTACCTGCTCCATCACCTGTTTCAGGCGGGCGTATAAGACCGTCACGTTTTCCTCTTCGTTGTGAAAAGGAACAACGATTGAGTATTTCGGCATACCAATAGTATAGACGGGGTTCGGTTAAAAACGACGCAAACAATTCCCACAGAATCCGCGATGATACGCGCATCGGTAACGCGCGAAATCCACAGCGCCCTGGTGGTTCTCAGCGATCCAGCGCGTCCAGCATAGCCTGCATCTCGCTGAGGGCATGGCGGTTTCCGGTACGCGTGGCAGAGGCGATGCCGGCTTTGAGCCGCTCCACGGCCTCGGAGTTACGTTCGGCGTTCGCAAGTGTCTGCGCCGACATAAAATAGCCGGCCGTATAGTCGGGATCGTTGGCCAGCAGCAGGTCAAACTCTTTAATCGCCTCATCGGTATCGCCGCGGTCAGCCAGCGCCATGGCCAAGCCGTATCGGGCAAAACTGCTCTTCGGGTCCAGTGCCAGAATCTCTTTCAATCCTGCGATCTTATCCATTGTGCTCGTCTCGGGCGGCATGCACCCTGAAGGGATTTGCTTAATTGGCGGGGATTGCCGAAACTGGAAGTGTGTGCTTTTCAGCACGGCCCCGCCTGCTTCATTGTATCCAGCGGTGGACAGGTTTGAGAGGCGCGCCAGAAAACGGAGCAGCCAGAACATGAGTTCCAACGGGACCACTCCCGCAGCACGCACGGTGGCCAGCACGCAGTCGGAGATGACCGAGATCATCCTGCCCAATGACACCAACACTCTGGGTAATCTGCTGGGCGGCCGACTGATGCACTTCATCGATCTGACCGGCGCCATGGCCGCCTACCGGCACTCGCGCACGCACGTGGTAACCGCCGCAATGGACCATATCGATTTCATTCAGCCGGTCCACGTGGGGGACCTGCTGATCCTCAAGTCCAGCGTCAACCGGGCGTTCAACACTTCGCTGGAGGTGGGTGTGAAAGTGTGGGTTGAGCATCCGCAGACTGGTGTGCTGCTCCACGTGGCCAGCGCTTACCTGGTCTTTGTGGCCATTGATAAGAATGGTCAGCGCATGCACGTGCCTCAACTTTTGCCGGAGACCGCCGACGAACAACGCCGCTTTGCAGACGCTCTGCTGCGGCGCGAACATCGTGAGGCCGAGGCTGTCCGCCGCAAAAAGGCGCGACTGGTCGCTGCCGCGCTGGATGAGACCGCCGGCGCTCGTCCGCAATGAAAATTGACTTCGTCCCTAAACGGAAGAGTTTCTGAAAAGGAGTAACAAGACCCAATGGCTCATTCTCATGCCATGCCTTCGCCCGTCGCTCTGCCGGGCGTGTCTAAAATCGTCGCAGTGGGTTCCGGCAAGGGGGGAGTCGGCAAGACCACCGTGGCCGTGAACCTGGCCATTGCGTTGTCGCGGCTCGGACAGCGTGTGGGACTTATCGACGCCGACGTGTACGGTCCCAATGTGCCCATGATGATGGGCTCAAGCCAGCAGCCGCGAATCGGTGCGGACAACCAGATTCAGCCCAACGACACGCACGGCATCAAGACCATCTCCATCGGCTACATCTCGCCCGGCGACAAGCCGATGGTGATGCGCGGACCCATGCTGCACCAGATCATCCGCCAGTTTCTGCAGCAGGTGGACTGGGGAGAACTCGACTACCTGATCGTCGATCTGCCTCCGGGCACCGGCGACGTGGTGATCTCGCTGGTGCAAACAGTGCCCCTGACCGGCGCCGTTGTTGTCTCCACGCCCAGCGACGTGAGCCTGCAGGATGCGCGCAAGGCACTGGAGATGTTTGCCCAGGTGAACGTGGAGGTGCTGGGGATCGTGGAAAACATGAGTCACTTCACTTGCCCGCACTGTCACCAGGAGATCGACATCTTCTCCAGAGGCGGCGCAGAGCGTACCGCAGCGCAATTCGGCGTTCCCTTCCTGGGCTCGATCGAGCTGGTGCCCGCCATTCGCGAGGGTGGCGATCGCGGGCTGCCCGTGGCGCTGGCCGGCCCCAAGAGCCCGAATGCCGCGGAGTTCTATGCTGTGGCGCAAAAGCTGATGGAGCGCGCCGAAGCGGCCGCTGCCTCTGCCACCGACGTAATCGAGATCAGATAAGCCAGCAGATTTCAAACGAGTAATACAACAAAGGCCGGGTTCGCGCCCGGCCTTCTTTGTGAATTTTTGTTCTACCGCTAGGGTCCCTCAACCAATACCCATCCGCAATTGCGAAATGAGCACTGGCAAAACCTACGCGTGCGTCTGCGGGACAAGAGCCGGCGTCTCAATCTCTTCGGTGAGCGCCTCCGCAGCGGACACGCAGGCGGCGCGATCGACATCGTGATGAGTGACCAGGCGGATGGCGTCAGCACCAACTGTGCTGGCCAGAATGCCGCGAGCCTTGAGCCGCGTCACCAACTCCGCCGCAGACAATCCACCCGTCAGGCGGAAGATCACGATGTTGGTCTCAACTGCATCAAGATCTATGGCCACATTTTCCATGTGCGCCAACGCCTCGGCCAGCAGGCGTGCATTGGCGTGATCCTCGCGGAGCCGGGCAGGCATCTCCTCCAGTGCAATCAGTCCCGCGGCCGCCAGAATTCCGGCTTGCCTCATGCCGCCGCCCAGCGCTTTACGGTAGAGCCTGGCCTGATCAATCAACTCCGCCGAGCCGGTCAGCATTGATCCCACGGGCGCGCAAAGCCCCTTCGACAGGCAGAACATCACGGTGTCGAATCCGCGCGTAAGAGTCTTTACATCCACGCCGAGCACGGTGGCCGCATTGAAGATGCGCGCTCCGTCAAGATGCACGGGCAGATTGCGCTCCTTGGCCCCGGCCCAAATCTCTTCCAGCACCGGCAGCGGCGTGACGCTGCCACCGGCAAGGTTGGCGGTGTTCTCAATTTCAATCAGGCCGGTAGCGGCGCGAAAGGCTCCCCGCGCATAGATCGCGGGCTCAATATGCTTCCAGGTCAGGATGCCGCGCTCAGCGAGAACGGCACGCACAAGGCAGCCTGAAAACACGGCGGTCGTCGCCATCTCCCAGTCCAGGATATGCGCGCGCGATTCGGCGATGACTTCCTGCCCCGGCCGGGTGTGGACGCGGATCGCAATCTGGTTGCCCATGGTGCCGGTGGGCACAAACAGCGCCGCTTCGCGGCCGAAGACCTGCGCCGCGCGCTGCTCCAGCAGGTTGACCGTAGGGTCCTCGCCGTAGACATCGTCGCCCACCTCCGCCGCCGCCATCGCAGCGCGCATCTCCGGAGTGGGCCGCGTTACCGTATCCGAACGCAGATCAATGATTGCCGCCAATGTTTTTTCCTCAGTGAACAGTTGAAAGTGGTCAGTGATTAAGCGCTCGTCTTCCAAGGCATTCCATCGCGCTTTTTCCGGCAGTGATAGCATCCGCTGGTTTGATTATCGATGTTATATCAGTCAAGTTTCCCGCCAACGGCCTCGCAGTTCTTGTTCTTTTCGAGGAGCTAAGCGAACGGGCGCGGCAAGATGATGCGAAGATTGGTTCGCCATCGATACGGTTCCTTCCAATCGAAACGCCTTGGAGAACACATTACCAAGTTCCTATCCCGCCCAAGTCATCGACATACTGACCACCGCTCACCGACCACTGTCCGCTGCCTCTACGGAATCTGCGCCATCGGCAGCTCGATCACCGGCGTCACCTTGCCATCTTTTGAAGCAAAGGCCCATAGCCCATGAAAATTCTCCCTGAGCCCGGGCTGCGACTTGAGCAGGGCGCTCAGCACCGCCATCGCCTCGGTGTGCGCGGCAGCCGGATCGGCAATGCCCAGCGACTCGTAAGTCACGGCTAGGTCGGCCTCATGCAGGGTAGTATCGACGCGCACCGCATCAACCTTCCAGGTTCGCGCGCCATCCACAAGAGTGTAGGGAAAAGCGTCCTGCGGCGATCCCTTGATTTGCGATTGTTCGAGGCCAAGTTTTTCCAGGTTCGGAGAGGATAGAAAATCCACCGGAAGCAGCAGGTAGCGCGCGGCCTCGTAGCAAAACCAAGCGCTCCACGACGCATTTTCCCGGGCCAGATCGCGCGCATGTGTCCAATACCAGATGCCATCGTGGCCGTCGATTGCCCCCTGCCGCACCGAGACACCGCCAAGTTTCCAACCCGGAGTGGAGCCGCTCGCATCCCAGACGAGGACAAATCCCAACTGGCCGGCCAGAGGCGCACCGACCGCATCGGCAAGGATCACCGCATACCGCCCCGGCGGCAAGGCGCGCATGGAGATGGTCACAGTGAGCGTGCCGCTCGCGTTGGAGCAGAAAAATTGAGCATCGGAGGTCGCAGTCTGCGTGGATGCGTCCAGCAGATATATGGCCCGCAGTTGGACCTTCCCACCCTTGACCAGCGCTGCTCCCTGCTCAAGGGCCCCGTGAATCCCTTCCCAATCCTGAGACATAGCGGGCAGCAAAGCAGCCTGGAGAGAGGAATAGTCCTGCTGAAACACAGCCGCCGAGAACCGCTCTCCAGAAGCCGCAAGAGCGGCGCGATCCTGGGGCAAAAGCTCGGCCTGCGTGGTGCAATTCGCCGCCCAGCCTGCCACCGGCAATGCCAGCAATAGAGCTGCCATCCAAACCTTCCCGCATAGGCGCATCGGCTGTAGTTCCTTTTCTGCCCCGGATATTGTTTTGTGAGCGTCCGTGGGCCACTGCTAGTCTAGTACAGTGGAGCGCGAGCCGAGTCCGGCCGTTGCTTCATCTACGGGTCAAGAGCGGCCCGGGCGGAGAGAAGCCGATTCCAATGTTCACCACGGTCATGCTTGGAATGCCCGCCACGCCACGCTTATTGCGCGGGTATGCACTGCGTTGCGCTGCGGTCACGGCGCTGCTGACTGCGAGCCTGCTCGCCGCGCAGACACCGGCGGCATCTGCTTCTGCGGGGACCCACAGAGCAACTCCCCACCGAACCCATGCCAAATCAACTCACCCGACCGTCGCCCCGAGCCAGCCGGCCACCGCGACTCCAGCAGCGCCTGCGACTCCCAACTGGCCTGTGAACGACCACCCTGTCCCAGCCGCTGTCACCTGGGACAGCCACGGCCTGCGCATCGATGCTCAAAATTCCAGCCTGCAACAGATTCTCCACGACTTGTCGGCGGCTTCCGGAGTCAAAGTGGAAGGCATGGGATCAGATCAGCGGGTATTCGGCGTCTACGGCCCGGGCCAGGCGCGCGACGTACTCTCCCAGCTCCTGCAGGGTTCCGGCTACAACATCATGTTGATCGGAGATCAGGGGGAGGGTATGCCGCGCCAGATTGTGCTCAGTTCCCGCCAAACCGGCAACGCTCCCGAAGTTGCCAATGGGGGAGCTGCGGAAAGCGTCGACGAGGACGTCCAGGAAAACGACGTCGAGGAGCAACCGCCGCCGGTGCCGGCCACGGCGCGCCCAGGTTTCGGCCAAGGCGAATCAGTGCGCACGCCACAGCAAGTGATGCAGGAGATGCAACAGCGCCAGCAGCAAATGCAGCGCAACAGTCCGCCCAACCAGTGATTCGCCTTTGAAATAGAAGAAGACGGCGAGCAATCTGCTGCGATCCAGGGCGGCGCGCGTAGCTCTATTTTGATACCGGTACCCGATCCGCACGAGGCTTGTGATCGCCGGTGTTTCAGTCGCGATGACTTCCGATTCGCGGGGCTACAGCGGTTCCACAATTGCTGTACCCCGGGCCCAATGCTCTCAAGTGGCGTTTTCCTTAAGAAAAGGCCACCCTGCACGATGCCAACTAGGGCACGTGAATTGTGGAACTGCTCTAGCTGTTCTCCAATTGCTGTAGAGCGAAGCCGCGTCGGCTAGATGGCTTTTTTATCACCGGGGACCCCGGCGACAAGCCCTCGTCGCTGGGGTGGAAGAAAGACACATCTGCGGAGCTCAAAATGCCAAGCACAAATTGAAGAACATATCTACGGTGTGTTCACGGGAATCAGCCGCGGTCGCGTAAACGAATTCGCCACCTGTTTGAATATCCCCGCCAGAGACAAGGTTGGATTCTCCGTTGATATGCACTGGCCCTTGTTTTGTGATGCAGTAGCGTCGGAGTAGAAATCCGCCGGAGTGGAAGCCATTTCCTCAAGCTCTGTGCATGGGTCCAGGGACGGATCTGTCGTGCATTGCGCTTTCCCACCCTGGTTCGACGCACCATAGGCAATTGTGTAGACGGTGGTGTCGGGCACATTATTTGTTACCCACTGGGCTGCTGTGACCGACTGTTGGCACTGATCTATCAATGATGGGTATACGCCGGTTTTGGTCAAGGTTCCTGACATTTTGCTGGTGTTTGCTGCGCCATCTGAAAGCACAATCAGCGCGTTTTTTGAGCCCGGATAGAGTGCCTGCTGGGCCACGAGCGATGACGCAGCCGAATAAATTGCGCCGGCAAGGTAGGTTCCATCACCACCCGGAGTCTGCAGACCCTGGCAGGGGTGATTCTTTGTGCCCGTGCCTCCCCCGGTCGCGACTACGATGGCGGAGTTGGGACTCAACGAACCACCTTTTTGGTTGGTAGAACTGAAATCGCTGAGGTAACCCGTGATCTGGTACGTCCCAGTGGTGGTGGCGGGGTTGGGCGCCACCCAAGTTGACCCGGGCGTAGGAACGACGTAGGGCACAATCTGGGGACTGCTGGTGGGGCATGTGGTGTCGTCGCTCACCGTGTTCGCCTGCATGGGGGGAAAAGTAAGCAGGCTCGCCTGGTCGAACGGTATGCAATTTGTGGATGTGCTTTGCGCCGTGCAAGGCGTCAGCAGTCCCAGCAGGGTTTGGACCCCTTCTAACGCGCAAAATTCTCTTGTATTGCCACAATTCGCGTCCGTGTCTTGTTGGCCCATCGAATTCGTGGTGTCGAGGACAATGGCCACGTTGTATTTCGCGTTTACTTCACCCCTCATCGAGGCGGCTGAAGTGACAACCAGATTCATGGTCGGCATACCGACGATTCCGGCGAAATACGTCGGTATAGTTGCCGTCTCGGTAACAAAGACGGCATTCGCGGCAGCGGCTCCTGCACAGGGCTCTCCCCAGCCTTGCAGGGTGGTGAGGCACTTCGCGGTAATGCTCTCTGACCGATTGATGGCTTCCGCAAGCATGGGCGTGTAATTGCTGCCTGTCGGAGTTGCGCCGTATTCCTGGGCGATGGTGCGGTAAGAACTGTCAGGAAGAGCATAGGCGCCGGCCATAGCAACCGCATCGGCCGCCGACTGTAGCTGGCGGTAGCACACCATTGCACGGCCAATGTCTACTACCAGTGCGGACATGCCGAGGAATAGAACCATCAGGAGTGCGACCCATGGGACGATTTGCCCACTCTGGTCGCTCAGCACCCTGCATTCTGTTTTCACTTTATTCAGATTCATCTCAGGACCCCCTGGGCTGTTATTGGACAAGTTCAGTGGTCGAGGCTGTCAAAGTACATTTCTTATTCCACAATGCAAAAACATTGAGTTGGCATGGATAAGTAGCTGTCACCGAAACAGTCGTGCCGCTCGCCAGGCTGCCTGACCCGGTTGCTGGGACGCCGTTGCAGGTCGTTCCCGAATAGGGAGACCCGCCGATCACATACGAGTAGGAGAGACCCTTGCTTGACAGGGTCGGCGCCGAGGAGAGAATTTGCGTTGAAGCTGTGCTGCACGGGTCAGTGGTCTGCTGAGCACTCACCGCAAGAAGCCGGGCACCGGTATCTACAGCATGAGTCAAGACGAGGTATTGGTTCAGTATGATTCCAAACGAGAACATACCCGTGATGAGAACCATCATCATCGGGAGGGTCAGGGCAAACTCGACCAGCGACCCGCCCTCATCTCCGACACATGCAATGGCTAGAATCCGGCTGGCGGGTAACCACTTCCTGCCGCTCATTCGGCGGGCTGCTGAAGCACTTTGCCTTGCAGGTGCACTTGATCGGACTTGCCCGTCCGCAGCCAGTACGATTTTCATGATCGTCGGACCTCCATCCTCGGTTCCAGGCGACCCGTCGTTCGCAACGTGTCTATTTGCAAGAAATTGCGAGTCCGGGCTGCACGCCTGTAGACCTAATCTTCAACGCACTCAGTGTGGAAAACAAATAAAGTCCTGATTAAGCGCCATGACGGCCGTACTTGAACTCCTTATTACTCGTACCTTGCGTGATGTTACCAACTATGTAATTAATTTATAAGGAAAAACAGTAACAATTGGTGTTTTTGCTCTTACCGGATTAGTGATCCGGGCCCCCACAGATGGCGACTTGTACCACCAAGGTTTTGAGAAAAGGTTACCTTCGTTGTAAGTTACCATCAGATAGCAGGGAAGAATAAGCGAAAAGTACAATTTCTTGATCTATCGGCTATCGCCAGCACTTCTATGTTTAGGACTTTTCTTTTGCTTGTTTCGAAGCCTGAATATCGAGTTCCGTCTACAGAACTCTTGCCGTCTCCTGGCGCACCTTTACCGCAGCTTTGGGCCTCTGAGGCCGCATGAGCGCGAAGGCAGTGCGAAGAATTCCGTAGGCTGCCAGAACTCCAAACACCATCGAGCCCACCGAAGCGCACAGCAACATCGCCAAATTCAGAAAATCCGTCATCAATTCCGCCTCAACTCAATAGCCTGGAATCTGAAATGCCCATCGCGTTCTGGCGTCTCCGACCCCATGAATGCCACCGGAACGGCGCCAAAAGCATTTCTGCGATTCTCGCAGAAAATCCACTACGTTGACCCTTGATTCTATTAATCAATAGAATACCCCCAGAGTGTTGCGATCCGGTGAAAGGCCGGGTACGCAACCCGCAAGTCCCCACCGTAGACCTTTTTTACTTCATCATGCCCATCACTCACATATCGGTGCGCGGGGCGCGCCAGCATAACTTACGCGACATCAGCGTGCACATCCCCCGCAACACCCTCACGGTGGTGACCGGTCTCTCCGGCTCGGGAAAAAGCTCGCTCGCCTTTGACACCATCTATGCCGAAGGCCAGCGCCGTTACGTTGAAACGCTCTCAGCCTATGCGCGGCAGTTTCTTGACCAGATCGAGCGGCCCGATGTGGATTCAATCGAGGGGCTTAGCCCGGCAATCTCCATCGAACAGAAGACCACCAGCCGCAGCCCTCGCTCCACAGTAGGCACCATTACCGAGATATACGACTACCTGCGCCTGCTCTACGCGTCGGTGGGCACACCCCACTGCCCCAACTGCGGCCGTCCCATTGCCCGCCAGACGGCAGATCAGATAGTGCAGCGCATTCTGCAACTTGGCAGCGGTGAACGCGTCACGGTGATGGCGCCCGTTGTGCGCGGACGTAAGGGTGAATTCAAAGACCTTCTCGACCAGCTTGACCAGCAGGGCTTTCGCGCGCGGGTAGACGGCGAAATGTGCGATCTTTCAGAGCCGCTGCAGCTCGACAAGCGCAAGAACCACACCATCGAGGCAGTCGTTGACCGCATCTTGCTGAAGACCATACCCAGCGAGGTCGCTGCTGTACCGGGCGGCAAGCCCTCCGTGGAGAAGCGCCTGGAGGCGGCCGTTACCAAGGCCCTGCAACTGGCCAATGGGTTGGCCCTCATAGTTCTTGCGGGCGGCGACGAACAGCTTTTCTCCTCCTCCATGGCCTGCCCGGATTGCGGACTCGATGTGCCTAAACTGGAGCCGCGCAGCTTCTCGTTCAACTCCACCTTCGGTGCATGCCCGGAGTGCCATGGGCTGGGCTCGCTCTATGATCTCGACCCGGCCAAGGTCATCAACGACTGGTCCAAGCCGCTTCTCGATGGCGGCCTCGGTCCCGGTTCCAGCTCGCAATACTTGATCCGGCTCATCCAGCTGGCCGCGGACCGCTACAAGATCGACCTGAAAACCCCGTTCGAGGAGCTGCCCCCAAAGCAGCAGCACATCCTGGTCTACGGCCCTCCAAAAAACGAGGCCCCGCGCACCGGATTCCACGGCGTTCTTGCCTATCTCCGCGACACTGTTACTGAGGCTCGAAGCGACGGCTATCGCGACTACATGATGAACTACATGTCGGCGACGCCCTGCCCAATCTGCCGGGGCAAGCGCCTGCGCCCAGAGTCGCTTGCAGTCAAAGTTGGCGGGCTCTCTATCGCAGACTTCACTACCCTGCCACTCAATCGCGCGCTGTCGGCAGCGTATGAACTCAGCTTTACGGCGCGCGAGGCCCTGGTAGCTGACCGCATCCGCCGCGAGATTGTGGAGCGGCTCGAATTCCTCTGCGCTGTCGGCCTCGGGTATCTCTCGCTCAACCGCAACGCCGCCACGCTCTCCGGCGGCGAAGGTCAGCGCATCCGTCTCGCCACTCAGATCGGTTCGCGGCTGCGCGGGGTGCTTTACGTGCTCGACGAACCTTCCATCGGCCTGCACCAGCGTGACAACTCGCGCCTGATCCACGCGCTCGAACAACTGCGCGACCTGGGCAACACCGTCCTGGTGGTGGAGCACGACGAGGACACTATTCGCCACGCCGACTACGTGCTCGATTTAGGACCGGGAGCCGGACGGCTGGGCGGGCGGGTTGTGGCTGAAGGCACACCGGCGCAGATTATGGCGTGTCCGGAGTCGCTGACCGGGCGTTACCTTTCAGGAGCCGCAGGTATTTTGCAACGTGAGCATCCGCGCGCACTCACCGGCAAGTGGCTCACGGTGACCGGGGCACGCGAGCACAACCTGCAGGACATCACTATCCGCGTTCCCCTGGGGGTGATGACCGTGGTGACAGGGGTGAGCGGCAGCGGCAAAAGCACGCTGATCAACGACATCCTCTACCGATCGCTGGCCAAGGATCTCTACGGCTCCCGCGAGGAACCCGGGGCGCACGAATCCCTTAGCGGCGGCGAGCAGATTGACAAGGTGATTCGCATCGACCAGTCGCCGATCGGGCGCACGCCGCGCTCCAACCCGGCCACGTATACCCAGGTCTTCGCGCCCATCCGCGACCTGTTTGCGATGCTGCCCGAGGCTCGGGAACGAGGTTACAAACCGGGCCGGTTCAGCTTCAACGTCAGCGGCGGCCGCTGTGAAGCCTGCCAGGGCGACGGCCAGCGCCGCATCGAAATGAACTTTATGCCCGATGTGTATGTCCAGTGCGAGGTGTGCAATGGGCGGCGTTACAACCAGGAGACACTGGCGGTGAAGTTTCACGGCCACTCCATCGCCGACATTCTGGACCTGACCATCGAGGACGCTCTAAGCGTGCTGGATAACGTGCCGCAGTTGAAACAGAAGCTGCAAACCCTGGTCGACGTGGGACTGGGCTATGTTCACCTGGGGCAGAGCGCCACCACGCTCTCCGGCGGCGAGGCGCAGCGCATGAAGCTGGCGCGCGAACTGAGCAAGCGGCAGACAGGCCGGACACTCTATCTGCTGGACGAGCCTACCACAGGCCTGCACTTCGACGACGTGCGTAAGCTGCTTGAAGTTCTGCACCGGCTCACCGATCTGGGCAACTCGGTGATCATTATCGAGCACAACCTGGACGTGATCCGCAACGCCGACTGGATTCTGGATTTAGGCCCGGAAGGCGGCGAAGACGGGGGCCGCGTGGTGGCCCAGGGCCGTCCCGCAAAGGTTGCCGCCACCCCCGCCTCCTACACCGGCCAGTTTCTGGCTCGCTATTACACCTCCAGCAACGGCCATCTGGCGCCGTTGGACCTGGACGACGACCCTGGTTCCGGCGACAGCGGAGGGACAACAACGGAGACCGCGGTACAGGTTGACGTGCCGAAAAGCGATGATCCGAAGCCGACGAAGGCCAGGCGGCCGGCGGCAAAGCGTGCTGCGTCTCGCGCCGGCAAGCCGGTGGTCTCATGAGCAGCCTGCCGGAGCAAGAGCCCTCCGATGCTGCGAATCTACCCCTGCCGCCAGAAGAGACTCTGCGCGAACCGCTGCTGTTGGGGCCCTGGACGACAGAGACCGCTGCACCATCGGTGGAGGACGAACCACGTCCTCCCGCGGATTCTTATGCCAGTTGGGCAGGCGAGGAGCGGCCACTATTTCGGGAGTTCTACAGGCCTGTGGTTGCGGCCCAGGAACGAATCCCGAACTTCGGACATCTCTCAATCCTCGGCGTGCTTGCGTTGTGCGGCTTTGTTGGCGCGGGCGTGCTGACCCGCGCGGCCCTCCACTTTCACCTTTTCGGCGTCAAGACCCTGGATCAGGCGGTCGGCGACATCCACTACACCCTGGGTAGCGAGGCAGCTTTTTATCTGCTGACCTTTTTGTGCTGCCTGCTGGTCTTTCCCTTGATCTGGCGACAGGGATTCTTTGCGGGTTTGCATTGGCGCGGAGCGGTCGCACTGCATCTGGGCGGGAAACTCATGAGCGCAGCCGCGCTCTGTTTTGTGCTGGCCCTGGTGAACGGCCTGCTGATGCCGGGTCCTTCCGACACACCGATTGACGAGATGTTTCGCGCGCCTGGTGCGGCGTGGCTGCTATTCGCCTTTGGCGTAACCATGGCGCCGTTCTTTGAGGAGCTGGCGTTTCGAGGATTTCTACTGCCCGCCCTGTGTACAGCCTGGGACTGGGCCGCCGACAGGGCTGCGGATCAGCCAGCCAGACCGCTGGATGAAAACGGGAACCCCCAGTGGTCCCCGGCCGCAATGTGCTTAGCGTCGGTGGTGACCAGCGTGGTCTTCGCACTGATGCACGCCGACCAGACCGGCTATTCCCTGGGCCCGTTTCTGCTGCTTCTTTGCGTCAGCCTGGTTCTCTGCTGGGCGCGGCTCAGCGCGCGCTCCCTGGCCGCCAGCGTGTTGGTCCACGCCTGCTATAACTTCATGCTCTTCTCGCTGATGCTGCTTGGGACGGGCGGGTTCAAGCATCTGGAAAAAATGTGAGAGGCAGAGATTTAGGGAGCCCAAAAAGCGTCGGAATCATGCCTGTTTTTTGAGGTTTCGAGCCGCCGACAAGTTCCGCTATCCCCGTTCCCTTTACAATCTCCAGTGATGCCCACAACCACTTACGCTCAGCAGTTGCTCTCACTTCTGGCCCGCACCAGCTTCCGGCTTGGCCAATTCAAACTCTCCTCGGGGGGCAGCAGCGACTACTACATCGACTGCCGCACCACCACCCTGCACGCCGAGGGTGGACGATTGACAGGTCACTCCATCCTTGAACTTCTTGAAGAGAATCACGTGGATGCGGAGGCCGTAGGCGGACTCACGCTAGGCGCGGACCCGATTGTCTCCAATGTGGCCACGGCCAGCGCCTGGCGCGCTCTCTCGCACCCCGGGGCACCGCTGCTGCACGGATTTCTGGTGCGCAAAGCGGAGAAGGCCCACGGTACCGGCCGTCGCATTGAAGGCTTTTGCCGCGAAGGAGCCCGGGTGGTGATTGTGGACGACGTCTGTACCACGGGTGCGTCGACCATCAACGCCATCGAGGCGGCACGCGAAGCCGGCATGACCGTCGCGGCAGTGGTGTGCATTGTGGAACGGGAAGAGGCCAACGGCCGCCCTGCCGTCGAAGCCGCAGCCAGCGGCGCACCGTTCCTGCGCCTGTTCACCGCGAATGAAGTGCGGGCGGAACACGTGAAGCAGCTCGCGGCATCCAGTTCATAGACCGAATCTCGTGCGATCGACGGGCGGCCACCTTGCCTGCATCGAGAGAAATGCACCCAGCACGCATTCAGGCCATCCGGAGGAAATCCCGGATGGCCTGCTTGTTTCAAGGTTTTGCGCAACGGCTATTGGCGCGATACGAGGACCTGGAGACCTAATTGCCCGAGCCCGTTGTTGAAGGCGCAGACGCGGTCTGCTGATCGCCGCTCATGTTAGTGAGCAACTGCACTTCCACGCGACGATTCTGCTTGCGTCCGTCCGCAGAGGTGTTGGGTGCCACCGCATTGTCCTTGCCAATGCCGATCAGATAGAAGCGATGGGCCGCAACGCCATACTTCGAGGCCAGATACTGCACCACGGCGTCTGCCCTGCGCTGGCTCAGGTCGTAGTTGTACTGCGCCGGACCAGTGGAGTCGGTTCCGCCAGTGACCTCGAGGATGTAGCTCTTGGCCGAGCCGAGTTGGGCGGCGAAGGTGTCGAGTTGCTCCTTGTCATCCTTGGTAAGGACGGCCTTGTCGAAGCCGAAGTTGACGGTGACGTTGGCCATTGACTTGTAGTTGTCCAAGCCCTTCACCACGCTGTCGAGCGAGTCGGCGCGATGTACAGCGTCGTTAGCCGCGGTTTCAGCATCCCCGGCTGACTTGGTGGCGGCCTGCGCATTCTGGGTGGCGCTGTCGGCCGCACCCTGTGCCTGCTTGATGCCGGCCTGAGCGCGGTCATCCGTTTCGCGGATGGCGCGGTTGTTGGCTGCCGTCTTTTCTTCCAATTGATTGGTGTGCTCGATGATGGGCGCCGTCTCAGTGCGTACGTAGTTCTTGGTGGCGCAACCCGTCACACCGGCGACCGCCATTGCCGTTGCTACTAACAACCCGAACCGATGCGTCATAATTAACCCCACTTTTCCCGCCGCCTGAACCTGACCGGGACCTGGACGGCGCACAACAATCCCGTTCTGCCACTTTGTGTATGGCATTCCACGAGCCAAACCGCATTGATCTTCTAACTGAATGAAAATAATAGCTTTGATCGAACTCTAACGGATCACAGAAAGTGTACTGACCGTGTAATTCTTACCTGACTCGGTAAGGATTTCTTCCCTTTCTGTTCGCCGGACCCACTCTGGCAGCGTACCCGCTATGCTAGAAACTGGCACTGTTGCTGCCGATCGACCCCATCCGCGCCATGGACCTCTACGAAAAAATCCGCACCTTGCCCACCCAGCCAGGCGTGTACCTCTACAAAAACGCCGAGGGTGAGGTCATCTACGTGGGCAAGGCCAACAACCTGCGCTCACGGGTGCGGTCGTACCTGCTGGAAGCATCACAGGCCAACGCGAAGACCGGCTCGCTGATGCGCGAAGCCGTGGATATTGACTACATCCTGGTGGCCAACGAGCACGAGGCGCTGGCCCTTGAAAACAATCTAATCAAGCAGCGCAAGCCGCGCTTCAACATTCTGCTGCGCGACGACAAGACGTACCCCTATGTGAAGCTGACTCTGGCAGACCGGTTCCCCAAAGTGTTTGTGACGCGGCGTCTGCGCAAGGACGGCTC
>Ga0181520_10000140_pt1 | contig 145564 bp, 126 predicted proteins | sample PEATcosm2014_Bin_29_FD_132451 | JGI IMG/M metagenome (GOLD analysis project Ga0181520, IMG submission 132451) | Peatland microbial communities from MTU Mesocosm Facility, Houghton, MI, USA - PEATcosm2014_Bin02_30_metaG | ecosystem: Environmental > Terrestrial > Soil > Wetlands > Peat | place... | reverse complement strand
TGCGATCGGTACGCTGAAGATCGATCCGGCAAAGCCGACTTTATCTCTCACCTGCGCAGAGGTCCCTTACGATGGGAACGCTCACTTCTGCGTTGGGGCGGCCACGGGCATCGGCGGAGTCACGGTCAGCGGCACATGGAGCTACTCGCCAACGAGCGTGACGGGGGCGGGCAGCACGCTGGTTACCGGAACCTTCACTAGCAGCAACTCCGACTACGCAGGCGGCACAGCCAGCGGTACGCTGAAGATCGATCAGGTGACGCCGACTTTATCTCTTGCCTGCCCTGAGGTCATCTACGATGGCAATGCGCACTCCTGCGTTGGAACGGCAACAGGCATCGGCGGAATCGCCGTCAGCGGCACATGGAGCTACTCGCCGGCGAGCGTGACGGCAGCCGGCAGCACACCGGTCATCGGCACCTTCATCAGCAGCAACCCAAACTACGCCAGCGGAACAGCCAGCGGAACGCTGACGATCGATCCAGCGGCGCCGGCGATCAGCAGCATATCGCCGGCTTTCATGGCGGCAGGAAGCGCAGCTTTCACGCTCACGGTTAACGGGTCGGGGTTCACAGCAAACTCGACCATCTATTGGGGCACATCGGCTGTGGCCACGCAATACGGGAACGCGGCCCAACTAACGGCACAGGTCACAGCGGCCGACATTGCCGCCTCCGGCACCAGCATGATCACAGTGCAAACTCCAGCCCCAGGCGGAGGTACCTCCAACTCGCTGTACTTCGAGATCGATTCAACCGGCTCCGGAGCAACGGCTCCGACGATGACCTCAACCACGGCGACCGTGCCTGCCGGTTCAACCGCCAGCTACCCGGTCGTGTTTCCTGCCTCCGTGATCAGCGCTTCACTCTCCTGCCTCAACCTTCCGAGCGGGGCGAGTTGCGGCTATTCCTCTTCATCTAACACTGTGACGATTACCACATCTTCGACAACGCCTGCGGGAACCTATCAGATCACTCTTGTCTTTGCCGAGACTATCTCCGGACCGGCTACCGCGGGCTTTTTTCTGCCAGTTCTCTTGCTGCCCCTCGCGCTTCTGAGAAGAAAGCTGGGTGCGCGAAAAGCCTGGATGAGCGCTTGTGCGGGACTTGTTCTGATGGCCGCTTCGGCTTTCTGTTCCGGCTGCGGGGGAAGATCCAGTCCCTCAACTCCTCCAGTGAATCCGACTCACCAGGTAATGTCCTCGAGCGTAGTCAGTCTCATTGTGCAATAGGGGCAACAAACAGATCGCCCACTCCAGTTGCTGCTCAACCGGCTCGAGCGAATGGTTGTGCGACAAGTATGGTGGTACTTTGTCGTGGATTTCCGTGGGCGGTGCAGCCTGGCGACTGGACGAATAGAAGCTATGTCTCGCATGGCTTACAAATCCAGATTAAATAACCCAAAGGATTTGTATCGGTCAAATAGGTTACTTATTGCCAAAAGTCATTCGCGGCCTGTGCGTCATGAGAATCATCTGAACAGCCAATTCTAGTTAACTTGGGAGCCGCGCTGCTATCGGTCACCGCAGATTTGCCGATGAACGAATCGGGCGCTCCTGAAGCGTGCGCTCGGAGCTTAGAGTCGAGGCGAGGAGAGGAGTTAATCTGTATGTCTGTATTGCGTGACCTTTCGATCGCCAAAAAGCTTTGCCTCTCGTTTGGCGGAGTTTGCCTTTTCTGCGCACTGCTTGGGGCAGGAGCGCTGATCGGTTATTTCAAGGTCAGCGGATCGGTCGACGAGATCGTCAACAATTCCATGGCTTCGATCAAGGTACTTGGAGACGTTCGCTACGCGGTAGCCACCATTCGCCGGACCGACTCGCTTCTCTTGCTGTGCACAACGGACGAATGCACGAAGCGGCTCAGGCTGAAGCGGCAAAGCTACATCGAGATCTACAACACGGCGATCGACAAGTACGGCCCGATGGTTTCGCACCCGGGAGAGAAGGAGCTTTACGGAACGATCCGGGACGATGCAAAAGCATATATCGAGATCAGCAACCAAAGCCGCCGTCTTGCCGAAGATGGAAAGCCTGCAGAGGCTTCGAAGTTATTGCTCGAGGGAAACGCGATAAAGCTATACAATGCAGCGGCCGACGCGGTGGAGGCCGACGTTGCCTTGAACAACCGGATGGGAAGTGAAAAGGGCCAAAGCACCATCGCTCTCACCCGCAGATTGCAGCAAATCACCGGAGTTCTGATCGTTCTTGCGGTGTCTCTGTGTGCCGCGGTGGGGCTCATACTTTCCCGGTCGATTGTGCCAGCCGTGGTAGCGGTGACCAATGCGCTGGAACAGGTCGCCGAGCGAAACCTGACAGTCTCAGTTGAAGCGACGGGCAAGGACGAGATTGGACGGCTTTCGACGGCGCTCAACAGTACGGTTGAATCCATGCGCCGTGTGTTGCAATCGGTCGCGCAGAATGCGGACTCTGTCTCTTCGGCCGCCGCCGAACTCTCGATTCAATCGGAGCAGACGAGGAAGAACACCGAGATGCAAGCCATCAAGACCAACCAGATCGCCTCGGCGGCGCAACAAATGACATCCACAATCGGGGAGATTAGTCACAATGCGGAATCGGCTGCGGCTTCCGGCCGTGATTCCGCGGAAGAGGCTGCACAGGGTGGCACTGTCATGCAAACCATGACCGCAACGATGGAGCGGATCGTGGCAGCCACGACTACAGTTTCTGAGAAGATGAACTCGCTTGCCAGACGATCCGACGAGATCGGCAAGGTAGTCAACGTAATTCAGGAGATCAGCGAGCAAACGAATCTGCTGGCTTTGAATGCTGCAATCGAGGCAGCCCGAGCCGGGGAACAGGGCCGTGGATTTGCCGTGGTGGCAGGCGAAGTCCGCCGCTTGGCCGAGCGCACCAAGGGCGCCACAGAGGGAATAGCAGGAACGATTCGAAGTATTCAGAATGAGACGCGAGACACCATTGAAGTGATGTCGCAAAGCCGCGGCTCCATAGAGACGGGAATGAACGCAGCGGCAGATGCGAGAAGCAGCCTAGAGTTACTGATCCAATCATCGAAAGAAGTCGAAACGCAGATTGCAACGATTGCCACGGCAGCAATCGAGCAAACAGCAGCCTCTAACGATATTACCGAATCGGCAAGCGATCTTTCGGGGCTGGCGACAGCGAATCATGGGGCTGCCGAGGAATCAGCTTCGGCCTGCAAGCATCTCTCCGAGTTGGCGAATCACCTGGAAGGCATCATTCAACGATTTACCTTCGACGAGGCACAGACTACAGTAACCCTCAGAGCCCTTCCGGGGACGAGTGGCCCCCACGCGCTGCGGGAGCCTCTTCCCATCGCCCACTGATTGCTCACCAAATTCCCTTTTCGTCACCAGGAGTGCATTTGCGGACGGCGAGGTGGCGGGCCGCAGCACTTGAGTCGAGTTCTTCCAGCACTTTTATGACAATGTTAAGACACCCCGGCGACATCTCGGGCGTGTGGCCGGTGCACTAATGAATACACGGTGCGGCCCCGAATGCGCTTCGAGTCCGGTAAAGATTCATAAGGGCCCGGAACTCGACGACGCGAACGGGGCATCATCGAAGATGGCGCAGCGGAATGATTACCACTACCGATGAGACTGAAATGGAAGTATCTTAGCAATCCCTTCAGAACCATGTGCTCCGCAGCGGCGCAGCTGATGGACCGATGGAAGAGGGTGCGCCTCATCCGTCGCGGCAGACGCCGATTTCGCGGCGACATCCGCTACGATCTAGACAACGTGAGCCGAGGGTTTGCTCCTCGCCTGCCGAATCGTTACTCCGACGAGATCTTGCTCGACAGGATCTGCACGGCTTATATCCGCGCTGTCGAACGGCAGCAAGAAGCGCAATCGGTGTATGCGCCGACACCATGGTGGCAAGAGCAGACGAAGGGCTCTCTCAAGCCGGTCATGGAGGCCTTGAGAACACGCGATCTCCAGGCTCTTCAACGCATGTACGAAAACTTTTTCCGTGATCCATGCTCTGCCGGTCTCATTGCCCCGCGGCGCATGTCAAAAGACTATTTTGGCGCGACCATCGAGGATGCTCATCGGCAGCATTATCTGATCGATTCTCTCTATCGCATTGAGCATTGGAAGCACAAGACAGGCGGATGCTATAAAATCAACGATCTGGCCGGGCCCGCGATCGGCAATCCCTTCGGAGTCATGTTCGATGGAACTCTCATCAGAATGGGCTCGGACTATCAACACTATTGCGCGCACAGGATCCGCCATTTACTTGCGCCCGGCCCCGCAACGGTTATGGAGATCGGGGGCGGATATGGCGGGCTGGCCTATTATCTGTTGCGAGATCGACCGCGCACCAGCTATATCGATTTCGATTTGCCCGAGAGCTGCGCACTCACGGCCTACTACATTCTCAAGGCCTTTCCAGAGTTGAAGGTTCTTCTCTACGGTGAGGCGAGGACCGCAAGCTGTGCGATGTCAGGAACCGACGTCGCGCTGCTGCCGGTCTTCGAACTGGCGAAGATGCCGGGAGGATCTGCCGATCTTGTCTTCAGTTCTCATTCGATGTCCGATCTTCCGACAGTCGCGATGGACTCGTACATGAGCGAAATTGCTCGTGTCTCACGCGGGCACTTTCTTTACATCGGCAACAGCTCGTCGGGCCGGACGATTTCCATGCTGGCTGAGAAGCGGAAGCGGTCGTTCCAATTCGCCTACCGGCGGCCGTCTGGATGGTATCGCCACGTTGTGCCTGGCGCCTCCGATATGGAGATTCTCTTCGAGATCGAATCACTTGAGGAGGTGGCATGTGAAAGCAGAAGTGCATGATAAAGCGCCGCTTCAGCGTGTCCGCAGCTTGATCCGAAAGATCGTCTTTGGAGAGACTCTGCTTCCTCAGGAGTTCACGATCGGCATGATCGACCCGCAAGCGGAAATCTCAGTGTGGCTTCATGGGATGGGCGATCCGATCGATGTCACAAACCGAATGTCCACGGCGTGCGCCGCGCCGTTCATCATCTGCATTGCGGTCGATGAGACGCGTGTTCCAGATAAACAGAAGCTGAGCGGGCTGTCTCTCAGATTCTGCGAGCGGAGAGGTTGCAAACGTCTTCTGGGCAAGATTGGTTTGCAATTTCGATCGGAAGGCGAAATCGGGAAGCTCAACCTTATCTTCTTCACACCGCGAAGCGCGGCTAACTACTGCCTGCCCCGAGCACGCCTATGGGCTCACTATCTATGGCGCCTCTATCAGAAGTGGAGATTTGTCAACACGACCAACGTGAAGATGTCGTTTCTCGAATATCGCGCCGCATGGGTTACGTATATTCGCCCCCATCCCAAGGGATTGATGAGTGCCAACGGCGAGCTTGCCGCCAACATCTTCCCGGTACTTATGACTGGCGAGATAGGCCAGGGCCGGTTCGGTTTTGGTCTCAATGCCGAGTGGGCTACGGCCCGCCTGGTGGAAAACACACGCAAAGTGGCCCTCTGCAGCGTGCCGACGCGATATGCCCCGCTGGTATACCAGTTTGCTGCCCACCATTACAAAGATTCGATCGCGTGGAATCAAATCTCACTCAGCCTCGTAAGGTCGAGAACGTTGGGAATCCCAATACCTGACTTCGCCCTGAGAGTTAGAGAGATGGAAGTAGAGCGGATTTATAACTTCGGCAGCCATGTTTTCTTTGTTGCCAGAGTTCTCTCCGACGAGGCGGCAGCTCACGATGAGGAGCTATGTGTGATCCACGGCATGTATCAGGCGTGGCGGCTCAAGGGAAACAGCTCTAGATTGAAGGCTTCGTTGGAGAGGCACCTGCTTCAAAAGAATGGACCAATCCCGCCGTGCAACGATAATGTTCCCAGCGGGTCGCAACCCGCTTAGTAACCCGGTTAGTAACCCGGTTAGAGATTACATTCAGCTGACAATTACGGGACAACTGGCCGCATCAAGCAGAGCTATCTTGAGTCGTAAGAGACTGGAGTACCGCTTGCGACGATCCAAGAAGATCGTATTCTTCTTCCCATCCTTCGCCAGTTCCGAGGCGACCGCGCCACTTGGGATCCTGGCGGTTGCTACGCCATTGAAGCGTGCAGGGTTCGAAGTGGTCCTGGTCGACTCCACCATAACTCCAAATTTCAAACAGCGTGTATTGTCTGAGGTGCGCGACGCACTATGCCTCGGCATCTCGCTTGTCACTGGCCCCATGATCCGAGAGACGGTAGATATTGCCAAGTCGATTAAAGAGTGGAATCCGGAGTTTCCGATCATTCTTGGTGGGTGGCACCCATCGCTCTTGCCAAAGCAGACGCTGGAAGCGCCGTACATCGATTACATCGTTCGCGGGCAGGGTGAGTATGCGCTACTGGAACTTGTGCAGCATATTCAAGCGGGCGCTGCTCCCGATCTGATCCCAGGCATCGGATTCAAACGCGATGGACGGCTGATCATGACTCCGGAGCGTCCGCTGAAACCGCTCGTCGAGATGCCGCCAAAGGCATACGAAATGGCCGACTTCGACGCTTATGAGCGTGGCTGCGGGCGGCGCTGGGCGATGTATACATCGAGTCTGGCGTGCCCGTTCAACTGCGCCTATTGCACGAACTCGGGAGTGTATGGGCGAAAGTGGAATGCACTGCCACCCGAGCAGTTTGTCGAGGAGACAGTCGACCTGAGCCGCCGATACTCGCTCGAGATGCTCTGGATCGTCGATGACAATTTTCTAGTCGATCTGGATCGTGCTCGTGGAATCGCAGAGGGTCTGGTGAGGGAGAATTCGCATTATCGGTGGAGCATCCAGGCTACAACGAACATGACTTCGCGCTTGACTCCCGAAGATCTGAAGCTGCTTCATCGAGCCGGCCTTCACCAGATCTGCCAGGGCGTGGACTCCGGTTCGCACGCCGTATTGAAGGCCATGCACAAGGATTGGCAGGACTTCGAGTCTATCTATGAAAGCGCAGCGCGCTGCCTCGAAGCAGGGATTCGTCCTTCCTTCAACATCATCTTTGCATTCCCAGGAGAGACGAGGAAAGAACGGCGCGAGACGATCAGCTTCATGATGGATGTCTGCAGAAGATTCCCTGGAAGCGAGTTTTGGACCAATATCTTTACGCCTTATCCTGGTTCTCCGATCTTTGAGCGAACCACTGAACTGGGGATCGATATGCCAACCTCGCTGGAGGGATGGTCTGATTTCTTTCCGAGATATACCCGGCTTCCATGGCTAAATGGAGCCGAGCACAAGCGTCTCCAGGTCATACGGGACTATCTGCGCATTGCATTCGACCGGATTCCGATCCGGGCTGATAATCGCGGCAAGATCACACGCCTGGCGCAGAAGGCGATTTCGTTTCCGGCGCGCTGGAGACTTGATCACGACGTTTATCAGCTGCCCGTCGAGCTGTGGCTAAATGCCCAGATGAAAAAGATCGTGGAAATGAAACCAGCTGTGGATGCAAAGCGTCTGGCGCGAACACCGGCCGAAGCCGCTTGCTGAACCAGCCTGCGCACAAGCTTCGAGGTGAACCTTGGCAGATGTACTGCTGACACACTCGTATCATCTCCCGTTCGACGCGAAGCAGTTGCGCAAGATGCAGCCCTACACGCCGATCGGGACGCTCTACGCCGCAAGTGCGCTGCGGCAGCACGGCATCTCTGTGGTGGCGTTCGACACGATGCTGGAAGAGCCGGGTGCGAATTTCGCGGCGATACTCAAGCGGCATCGCCCTAAGGTGGTGGCGGTCTACGAAGACGATTTCAATTTTCTGTCTAAGATGTGCCTGACCCGTATGAGGGAGGTGGCGCGGGAGATTTCGGTGGCGGCCAAGGCGATCGACGCTGTTGTGGTGGTGCACGGCTCTGACTCGACCGACAATCCTGAAACGTTCTTAGAAAATGGATTCGATTATGTGCTGTGCGGTGAAGCGGAGGAGACGCTCGCGCAGCTTTGTTCCTCTGTGATTCATCGTAGGGAAGTGCCCGATATCGATGGTATGGTGAGACTCGATCGGAGTGGCCGTCCGGTTCGAAGCGCGCAAAGGCTCTCGAAGAATCCAGCATGGGCTGATCTGCCCTTGCCTTCGCGCGATCTGATCGATCTGGAGCCGTACCGAGCATCCTGGATAAAAGCTCATGGATATTTTTCAGCAAATATGGTTTCGAGCCGCGGGTGCCCTTACCACTGTAACTGGTGTGCGAAGCCGATCTCAGGAAATAAGTTTCATCTGCGAGCGGCATCGGCTGTGGCCGAAGAAATGAGACTGCTAAAGGTGAATGCGGGAGTGCAGCACATCTGGTTTGGCGACGATGTGTTCGCGCTGAATCAACACTGGGTGGCAGAGTTCGTCGAAGAAGTCAGAAAGCGAGACGCGGTTGTTCCCTTCAAAATACAATCACGCGCCGACTTGATGAGCGAGAAGACTGTCCAGGATCTTAGAGAGGCGGGTTGTGCCGAGGTGTGGATGGGAGTTGAATCCGGATCGCAGCTTGTGCTTGACGCCATGGACAAGGGGTTGCGGATCTCAGCTGTTGTCACTGCGCGGAATAGGCTCAAAGAGGCAGGCATCCGTGCGTGCTATTTTCTGCAGTTTGGTTATCCCAGCGAAACCTGGACGGAGTTGCAGGAGACGATCGCATTTGTTCGTGAAACACGTCCAGACGACATTGGCATCTCGTTTTCATATCCTCTTCCGCGCACCGTGTTTCACGAGCGCGTGCAAGCGCAACTTGGACGCAAGCGGAACTGGAAGGATAGCGACGATCTCTGCATCATGTTCAAGGGAGCTTACACGACCGATTTCTATCGCGCTGTCCGCGAGGCGCTGCACGCCGAGGTCGACTCGTGGGTTGAGGCGAGGAGTCCATACGAATCGAACTCCCAGATCGAAGCCTTGTGGCGCAGAGTGAGCGAACTCGAGCCGGTGAGTCGGAATGCGGATTCGCTAATGGTTTTGGAAGAAGGGATAGCCGCCACGAACTCTTCGGTCATCGTGCCTCTTCATGAGTTGACTCTGGCCCGGGAGGTATAGATGCGAGAACTTCTCCTGACCCACGGCTATTTTCTCTTTGATGATCCGAAAGAGCGGCAGATCATGAAGCCCTATGCGCCGCTTGGAATCCTTTACCTCTGCTCGCATCTTCGCAAAAAAGGATTCGATGTTGACGTCTTCGATACCACCTTTGCCAGCCGCGAAGACCTCTCCCGCTACCTGCGCTCCGAGAAGCCATCGGTTCTGGGAGTTTACGCGAACCTGATGACTCGCGGCAATGTGATCGAGATTCTGAAAGTCGCACGCGAAGCCGGATGGAAGACTGTGGTAGGAGGTCCTGAGCCCGGAGCCTATACGCTGGAGTATCTCCAGTCCGGCGCCGATTTCGTCGTCTCAGGAGAAGGCGAAATCACGATGGAGGAGCTGCTGGAAGCTTTGCGTTGCGATGAGCCTGATTTATCGAAGGTCGCGGGGCTTTCGTGGTTGGACGAGGGCTCCAGAATGGTTCAGGGCACGCCACGTGGCCAGATTGCAAACCTCGACCTGCAGCCGTGGCCAGCGAGGGACGCTATCGATATTCAGAGATATGTTGACACATGGCGGTCGCATCACGGCAGCGGGTCTGTCAATTTCATTACGGCCCGCGGCTGCCCCTTTCGCTGCAACTGGTGTAGCCATCAAGTCTACGGTCAATCGCACCGGCGCCGTGATCCCGTGCTGGTGGTCGACGAGGTGGAGTGGCTGCTCGGTAAGTACTCACCCGAGATGGTCTGGATCTCCGACGACGTCTTCACAATCAATCATGGATGGATTCGCACTTATGCCGCCGAGATGAAACGCAGAGGCCTTCGCATCCCCTTTGAATGTATATCTCGCGCGGACAGATTGAATGCCGAGATGCTCGATTTGCTGGCGGAGTTAGGTTGTTTTCGGCTCTGGATCGGCTCAGAGAGCGGATCGCAGCGCATTCTCGACGCGATGGATCGCGGTGTGAAGGTAGAGCAAGTGCAGGACGCGGTGCGCATGAGCCGTGAGCGCGGCATACAGAGCGGCATGTTTCTCATGTGGGGATATGAGGGCGAGGAATTGGAAGATATCGAAGCGACGATCAGTCATGTGCGGACATCCAATCCCGATATCTTTTTCACTACAGTTTCGTACCCGATCAAGGGAACGCACTACTACAACAAAATAGCCGACCGTCTCGTGCAGCTGGAGCCGTGGAGCAAGACATCCGATCGGGAGCTCAAGATTAAGGGAAAACACACTCGCCAGTTCTATGCGCACGTGGACAGGCTCTTGCGAGATGAAGTGGAGCGTGCTCGCCTGCTCAAGATGAATGCGGGTCAGGATGAATTTGCATTGGAGAGCCTAGCGCAAGAGATCTCTGAAGCCAGGGCGGGAATGCTGGCCACTTACGCCGAGGTGGAGCAATGACTTCCCTTACTCACGATCCGGTGAGCAGCGCCTGCGATTCTGATCCAGAGCTGGAGCGCGAATGAGTCTAGCCACGATTCAAAACACATCTAATAACGCAGCCTCCGCTCAAGTGGGGGTCTTGCTGAAGTGCCCTCGGTGCCGGAACAACGCGACAGGTTTGGATTGCGCACACTGCGGATTTGAAATGAAGATTGTCGATGGCATCATGCATGCGCTGCCTCCGGAGAGAGCGGCGCACTACGCGCAGTTTGTGCGGGACTACGAGCACATACGAATGGCGGAGGGTAGAGGCAGCGAAAACGAAGAATTCTATCTAAGTCTGCCCTATAAGGATCTCTCGGCAAAGAATTCGAGGCAATGGCAGATCCGGGCACACAGCTATGACTATCTGATTCGGTATGTGCTGAGTAAAGGCGAACAGCAGAAAGGCCGGAGGATTCTCGACTTAGGCGCCGGTAACTGCTGGATGAGTTATCGTCTGGTGTTGGCGGGCTTCGAGCCCGTCGCGGTAGATCTGCTCACGAACGATCACGATGGTCTCGGTGCGGCAATGCATTTTCAAAATCAGTTGCCGCAACTCTTCCCGCGATTTCAGGCGGCAATAGGAGATTTGCCATTCCGGGACGAGCAGTTCGATGCCGTCGTGTTCAACGCATCCTTCCATTACGCGGAGGATTCCGAAGCTACACTGCGCGAGGCGCTCCGCTGCGTCAGAAGCGGCGGCGTGTTAGCGATCTGCGATACACCGTGGTATTCGAGAGAAGAAAGCGGCAGGCAAATGGTAACGGAGCGGCGTGCCGCATTTCTTCGGAGTTATGGGACGGCTTCGGATTCCATCGAGAGTCTCGAGTTTCTTACAGACGCCCGGCTGCAAAACCTCGAAGAGAGATTGTCAATCCGGTGGACAATCCATTCTCCTCATTACGGCTTCAGATGGGCGATGCGCCCTCTCATAGCGCGGCTTCGCAGCAGACGCGAACCGTCCAGTTTTCGCATTTACGTCACCCGGAAAAGCGCATGATTATTCTCTTTCACCCTCGGGCTACAAGGCCTAAGAACTGCCGGCTTCCGCTCTCGGTGCTTGCATTGGCCGCGGCGCTCGAAGGCCGTGAAGAGTATGAGATTGTGGATGGAAACGTTGATGACAAGCCAGTAGATGCAATGTTGAAGCTGATCGACACGCGCGACGTCGAGCTACTCGGAGTCTCCGCCATGCCAGGACCTCAAATGGTCGCTGCTATGGAGGCGTCGCGGGAGATACGCCTGCTGCGGCCTCATGTGAAGATTGTTTGGGGTGGATATTTCCCGTCCATCTACCCGGATGCGGCTCTGAATGCGAAGTATGTCGATTTCGTCGTGCGCGGTCAGGGCGAAGATACTTTGCTCGAGCTACTCGATGCGTTGCGGGGAAAGCGACCATACGACTCGATTCTCGGCCTTTCTTACAAAGACTCATTTGGTCTGCACCGCAGCAATCACGAGAGGCCGATGAAAGGGCCGGACAGTTTTCCCTGGTCACCGTTTCACCGGATACAGGTTAAGAAGTATCTGCGCCCGTCGTTTTTTGGAAAGCGAACGGCAGTTCACCATGCAAGTATTGGTTGCCCATTCAATTGCAGTTTTTGCGGAGTGCATGCCGCATATGGACGCGATGAAAAGATGGAGTCGCCGCAGAGAACGTTCGCGATCCTCAAGCATCTGGTCGAAGATTACGGCGCAGACTCTGTGCAGTTCTATGACATGAACTTCTTTCTTCGAGAGGATCACGCGCGGGAGTTGCTTGAACTGCTCGTTCCGCTGAAACTGCGGTGGTGGTGCGAGGCTCGTGTCGACATTTTGTCGCGTTATTCCGACGCTACGATGGCCGCAATTCGGCGCGCCGGCTGCACCATGATCTTCTTTGGCGCCGAGTCGGGCTCGGACTGGGCGCTCAGGGAGATGCAGAAAGGCATCACGACTGAGCAGACTTTGACAATGGCTCGCCGCACACGCGAGTTTGACATCATTCCGGAATTCTCGTTCGTGGTAGGCAATCCAAAAGATCCAGAGCGAGACACGCGCGAAACGCTGCACTTCATCAGGAAGATTAAGAGCATCAATCCCGATTCGGAGATCATTGTGCAGCACTATACGCCGACGCCTCAGCCAGGATCGATGTACGGGGACGTCGACGGAAAAATTGCGTTTCCCGACACGCCGGCGCAGTGGGCGACAAAACAGTGGATGGATTTTACTTTGCGCATCGATACAAGCGCTCCGTGGCTCAAGAGGAAGACGAAGCGGCTCATTGATAATTTCGAGCTTGTCGTAGCATCTCGCTGGCCGACCGTGCAGGATATTCGCGCTCCGCGCTGGAGCCGGAAGCTGCTGCAATCCCTCAGTGCCTGGCGGTACGCGATGCAGGTCTACAGCTATCCCTTCGAGTTGCAGCTTGCGAACAGGTTCATCCAGTTGAGAAAGCCGAAGCGAGAGAGTCTATGAGTCAATTGACTCAAAGCACAAACGTACCCTTGCGCAAAGCTTCGCGCAACGATCGGCGATTCGACGCGTGGGCTGAGAGCTACGACACGCAAGCGAATCCGCTTTTGATGCTGGAAAAACGCTATCTGGAAACGATGCTCCCCGAGATAACTGGCCGAGATGTGCTGGACGCGGGTTGTGGATCGGGACGATGGCTGAGCTATTTCGCCAAGAGAAGCCCGCGCCGCTTGCGGGGAATTGATAGATCGTCTGCGATGCTTCAGGGTGCTTTGGGGAAGAAGATACCGGACGTGGAGCTTCTCCAGTGCTCGTGCGACGAGACTCCGTTTGAAGAGCGAAGCTTCGACCTGATCTTGTCGTCGTTTGTTCTAAGTTATGTCGAAGACATTTACGAATTCGCCGTGGAGACAGACCGTATCGCTCGAAATGGGTGCCACCTTTTCGTGTCGGATATGCATCCGGAGACGCAGGGCCGTTTGGGCTGGAGACGCAGCTTTAGAGACGGCGCGAACGAGATCGAGCTCAAAACCGTGCGGCACGAACTGCGAGAGATCGTCACGATCTTCACTTCTCTGGGATGGGAACTGTGTGCGGCGATCGAGCCTGGATTCGGAACTCCCGAACACGAGGTATTTGCCGATGCCGGCCGGCTCAATCGATTCGACGAAGCCGACGGTTGGCCAGCCATCTATCTATTGCATCTACGGAAATCTCGCGGAGGCGATACGGCAACTGAGCACCGAAGCCGCACAATCGTTCGCTGCGCCCGCTGCGCCCTAGGAGCAAAGGAAACCATAGACGCCTTAGTAGAAATCAGCGGCGAGCGAATCTCTCACATCCTCAGTGATCGGTTTTCTGCGCCTGGCGCCGCTTGCGGAGTGGAAATCGATCTGAGCGGTTATCTGATGATGCCCGGACTTATCAACGCACATGACCATCTAGAGTTTGCGCTCTTTCCAAGACTGGCAAATCCGGAGTACCCAAATGCCACCGCGTGGGCGCGGGATATACATGAGTGCTTTGCCGATGTGATCGCGGCGCACCGGGCGGTACCGAGGGATGTGCGGTTATGGTGGGGAGGGCTGCGAAACCTTCTGTGTGGAGTTACAACGGTATGCCATCACAACCCTCTGGAGGCCGAGCTGCAAAGGCAGGATTTTCCAGTGAGAGTCATTCAGGAATTCGGATGGGCGCACTCGTTGACTTTTGGCGGCGATCTTCGCGGGGCGCGCTCGGCTGCGCCGCATGGTAGCGCATTTATTGTTCATGCATGTGAGGGAGTTGACGACGAGGCTCGCAAGGAGATTTGGGAGCTTGACCGGCTGGGAATCCTGGATGCAGATACCGTGATCGTGCACGGACTGGCAATCGATCGAGAGGGGGCTGCGCTGATGCGCGAGCGCGGAGGATCGCTGATCGTCTGTCCGTCCTCGAACCATTTTCTCTTTGGAAGAGTGCCGGACTTGGCGATTCTTGAGCTTGCTGGACGACTAGCGTTGGGAAGCGACTCACCATTGACGGCTGTTGGCGATCTATTGGACGAAGTTCATTTCGCGGAGCGGTTTTGTGGCCTTCAATCGCAGGTTGCATATGACATGGTGACTGCGGCTCCCGCCGCAATCCTGCATCTCCCTGCGGCAGAGGGCTCGATCAGAATTGGCGGCAGGGGGGATCTGATCGCGGTGCGGGACACAGGCTGCGATGCAGCAGAGAGGTTGCATACGCTCTCCTCGGTGGACGTGGAGTTGGTAATGATTGGTGGGCGTGTTCATCTTGCTTCAGAAGCGGTGATGGAACGTCTGCCGGAATCAGTGAAGGAGGGGCTCGAGCCATTGGGTGTCGACGGAGCGATTCGATGGCTACGGGCTCCAACAAAGGGACTGATGAGAAGAGCCGAAGATGCGTTGGGCGCCGGCAATGTCCGGCTAGGTGGCAAGCCGATTCGCATTCCAGCGCGCGTGGAGGCTCAGCATGTCCGCTGAAGTTACATCGGAGACTCAGGTTTCAATCCACGGGGAAGAAGGACTGTTGAGAGGAACAGTTACCAGCCTTCCTATCCTCCTGTTGAACGTTCACGAGCACTGTAACTGCCGTTGCCTGATGTGCGACATCTGGCAGCGTAAGGACGGCAAGGAACTCGACATCGAGGATTTTACCCGTCATCGCGAGTCGCTTTTGCGGCTTGGCGTGGGTCAGGTGGTGCTTACCGGCGGAGAGCCGCTGCTACATCGGGAGATCAAGGGCCTTTGCAGTCTTCTCAAGGAGTGCGGTGTAAAGATAACTCTCCTGACTACGGGACTGCTGCTCTCACAGCGAGCGTCTGTGGTCGCCGAAGGAGTGGACGAAATCATTATCTCTCTCGATGGACCGGAGGAAGTGCACGATCAGGTGAGAAGAGTGAAGGGAGCTTATCGGCTCATCAACGAGGGCGTACAGATGGTAAGAGCGAAGAATCCCCGGATGCCTGTACATGGGCGCAGCACGGTGCAGAAGGCGAATCATGATCTGTTGCGCAAGACCGTGGACGGTGCCAAGACTCTATCCATGGATTCGATCTCGTTTCTGGCCGCGGATGTGACCTCGCACGCGTTCAATCGTGAGCTAGTGTGGCCTGGAGAGAGACAAAATCAGATCGCACTTACAAAGCAAGAGATTGAGGCGCTTGAGCAGGAGGCCGAAGCTTTGATTCGAGAGAATGCCGACGATATCCGGTCGGGGTATATCCGGGAATCGCAATCAAAGTTGAGACGAATCGTTCGGCGTTTTAGAGAGCAGTTAGGAGAGCTGGCTCCGATTGCTCCTATGTGCAATGCACCCTGGGTATCTGCGGTGATGGAAGTTGATGGCTCAGTTCGCCCGTGTTTCTTTCATAGGACAATCGGAAGTGCGCGTAAGCAAACTCTGGAGCAGGTCATCAACGGCGATGAGGCGCGAGAGTTTCGTGCATCGCTGAACATTGCGGAGAACCCAATATGCAGCCGATGCGTCTGCTCTTTGCATTACAGGCCCGCGTGAGGCAGGAGATCGAGGTGCGAGATGCTGGGCGCAGTGAATTCAGGCTTCAGAAGATATGCACCTGGTCTTCAACGCGCGATCAAACGCGGGGTTCAGCGAACGGGATTGCCATTACCAAAGATGCTTTGGGGAAGGCCTGTCTGGACGCATTTTGAGCTGTGGAATCGGGAGGTGTGGGGAGATAGTGTTCTTCGTTGGATCACGGAGCGGTTGAAGCCGGGCGATGTCTTTTTCGATGTTGGGGCGCACTACGGATGGATGTCGATGGTTGCGGCGCGCCGAACGGGTCCGAAGGGCAGAGTGGTGGCGTTCGAGCCATCACCCCCATCGGTCGATTATCTGCTCTATCACAAGCGCGTTAACCGGCTGACCCAGATGGAGATTGTAAGCAAAGCCGTGACTCGAGATAACGCGGCGGCTATGCCCTTCATTCTCGTGGGAACCGGCGATGCCGTGATGAACTCGCTGGTTGAGATTGAAGAGGTCAAAAGCGATATGCGAGGCACCACTACGATTCAGGTAGAGGCCGTCACTCTGGATTCTTATGCACAACAGACCGGGCTTGTACCCTCGATGATCAAGATCGATACCGAGGGAGCCGAACTGTGGGTGTGTGAGGGAGCGAGGCGCCTTCTGGCTGAGGTCCGTCCGGCACTGATCGTTGCAACTCATCCAACGTGGCTTCCAGAGGGCCAGAGGATCGAGGATCTTTTCGCGCTGTTGACCAGTTACGGTTATCGCACTGTCGCATCCGACATTTTCCGGTATAGAGACACCGACTTTGGAGACTTCCTGTCCATTGCCGAGTGAGCAATTATTGCTCTTTTATGGCGACTACACCTTGCTTTGCCTTCCGGTAGACGTTTGCCACGGCCAGCGTCCAGAGAGGAACGAGGTCGACTCCGGGTACTAGCTTGCCGAAAAAGGATGGCAGGAACTCCCAATGCCAGCCGAGTAGGTAGCTCAGCACCCCGGCCATTCCCAAGTCGAGTATGTCGTCATAGGGTGATCCCGCGCCTTCGACAAAAAGAGGGAAGATAATAATCTGCAGCAGGTCCGCGACGATGGCAAGAATCATGGCGGCTCGAAGGCGCGGACCCGGCGAAACTGTGATGACGTCGTGAGTCACATTAGCCTGCTGCAATCATTCTATTGCTTTATGGTCTATCCTGCGGTGAAGATGTTCGCAGGAATTCCATTCTCTCGCTATGATCGTGCGTGAGTAGAGAGGAGAATCTAGCGTGAAGGATCTCAAATGAGAGCAGCTATATTCGATGCCAGAGCGAGTGCTCCGGGTGGCTGGGTTTCGATCGAGGATATCCCCCGACCTCAAGCGCGAACCGGGGAGGTTCTGCTCAAAGTGATCGCCTGTGGCGTCTGCCGCACCGATCTGCACATCGTCGAAGGTGAGCTTCAGCCCATCAGGCCGCGGATCATTCCCGGCCATCAGATCGTCGGCGAGGTGGTCGAAAGCACGACTCGGGAGCTGGCTATCGGAAGCCGCGCCGGTGTCTCATGGATGGGCGGTGTCGACGGCGATTGCCGGTTTTGCCGGCAGGAGATGGAGAACCTCTGCGATCATCCCGTCTTTACCGGTTACTCGGTCAATGGCGGCTATGCGGAGTATGCAGCAGTTCGCGCTGACTTTGCCGTTCCATTGCCGGCGGGCTTGGATGCGTGCCAGGTTGCGCCCTTGCTGTGCGCGGGGGTCATCGGCTTCCGCAGCCTGCGCGTTGCCGGAGTCGAGCGCGGCGAGCGAGTCGGTCTATTCGGTTTTGGGAGTTCGGCATCGCTGGCAATTCGCGTTCTGCAATCGTGGGATTGCGAGGTCTACGTCGTGACCCGCGGCGAATCTCACCGAATGACCGCTCGGTCGCTCGGCGCCACGTGGGTCGGCGACGAGGGTGCTAAACCTCCCACCGAGCTCGATCGTGCCATCACCTTCGCACCTAGTGGGAAGGTCGTTGTCGGCGCACTCGCCGCGCTGCGCAAGGGCGGAGTGGTGGCCGTTAACGCCATTCACCTCGATCAGATGCCCGCCTTCGACTACGACAAGCTGCTCTGGGGCGAGCGCCAGATCCGCAGTGTAGCCAATATGACGCGGCAGGATGCGCGCGACTTTATCGCGCTGGCTCACGATCTGAAGATCCGCCCTCGGGTCGTCAAGTTCTCACTGGAGGACGCAAACAAGGCGCTCGAAGCAGTGAAGCATGAGACCGAAGATGGGTCGGCGGTGATTGTTCTTTGAGCCGCGCCGACTGGTATCCGATCTCTGCGCGGGAATCAATCCGCGCGACCTTTAGCATGCACGATCATCTTCCTAAGGCAAGGAGAACTCCTTCTCTTGAGCGCTGCTATCGAATTCCGCGACCTTTGTTTCGCGACGGGGCAAGGACAGCTGCTACTCGACTCGATTTCGCTATCGGTCGAAGAAGGGACCACAGTCGTTATTCTTGGGCGGAGCGGTTCGGGAAAGACGACGCTGCTCCGCACGGTCAATCGTATGGTTCAGCCGACGAGTGGCGAAATCCTGCTTTGTGGGAGGCGCATCGGCGACTTCGACCTCATCAGGCTGCGCCGAAACATGGGTTATGTGATCCAGGAGACGGGCCTCTTTCCGCATTTCACCGTCGAGCGTAACGTCGGTCTTGTTTTGGAAGCTGAAGGCCGTACGCTACAGGATCGCACGCGCCGCAGTCATGAACTGCTTGAAGCCGCCGGACTCGATCCCGGAAGCTTCGCGACGCGCTATCCGCATCAATTGTCGGGAGGCCAGCGCCAGCGTGTTGGCCTGGCTCGTGCGTTGGCCGCCGACCCCGATTTTCTTCTTATGGACGAACCATTCGGCGCGCTCGATCCGTTAACACGCGCGGAGATGCAGGAGATGCTTCGCGGCTTGCTGCGCCGTCTGAAGAAGACAGTTCTGCTGGTGACGCATGATCTGGACGAGGCACTTTACCTTGCCGATCGCATCGTGCTTCTCAGTGAAGGCAAGCTGCTCGCCTCTCTTGAACCGAAAGAGTTCCTCGCATCGCGATTGCCGTTGATCGAAGACTACATGCGAGCCTTTCATCGCGGCTGGCACAACGTGGCGCCGGAGACATGGCCTCAGGGGAGGGGAGTATGAACGCTGGCTTCTTTTCGCAATACGGCGGCGAAATTGCAACACTAACGATCGAACACCTCTGGCTCACAGGGGCGGCCATGGCCTTTGCCACAGCAATCGCCGTGCCTACCGGCGTCTGGCTTGTCCACTCGCCACGATGGGCCGAGCCAGTGATCGGGCTGGCGAATATTCTGCAGACCATCCCTTCCCTCGCGATGTTCGGCTTCCTATTACCGCTTCCCTGGTTGGGGGAGCGCGCCGCGCGCATTGCAATTGTCGCGCTCTCGGCCTATGCACTCCTGCCAATCCTGCGCAACACCTACGCGGGCATCCGAAGCATCGATCATTCCATTATTGAAGTCGCGCGTGCCATGGGACTCACCGATGGCCAGCGTCTCTTCAAGGTAGAACTGCCTCTGGCAGCGCCGTTCATACTTGCAGGCCTTAGAACTGCGACCGTTACCGCTATTGGCATCGCGACGATCGCGGCGGCGGTGGGCGCAGGCGGGCTAGGCGAACTCATCTTCCGAGGCGTCGCGTCGGTTGACAATCGGCTGGTTCTCGCCGGGGCCATACCCGCAGCACTGCTGGCTCTTGCGGCCGATGCCGCGCTCGGCCTGCTGGAACGCTGGTTCAAGGTTCCCGCTTCATGACGCGCATGCTCACCGCTGCTGTCGCGGTCGCCACGTGTGTGCTGCTCACATCGTGCTCTCCTCCGCGCGCCGATCATCCAGTGATCGGCGCGAAGAACTTTACCGAGCAGGTGATCCTTGGCGAACTTCTCGCGCAGGAGATTGAAGCTAATTCCGATCTCAAAGTTGAACGGCGCTTCTATCTGGCTGGCAGCTACATTTGCCAGCAGGCCTTAGTTGCAGGACGCATCGACGCGTATGTCGAATACACCGGCACGGCACTCACCGCGATCCTTAAGCAACCTCTCGACCGTGATCCTGACTCTGTTCTTCGCACAATTCGCCAACTCTATGAATCGCGATACGGCATCACGGTTGCCAAGCCGCTGGGATTCGAAGACACCTTCGCCATGGTGGTCCGTGGCGAGGATGCGCGGCGACTGCACCTCACGACGCTGAGTGAGGCCGCGATGTACACGCGAAAGTGGCGGCTCGGCGTAGGTTACGAGTTTGAACAGCGGCCGGACGGCCTGCCCGGGTTGAGCAATGCGTACGGACTCAGTTTCGCCAGTGCGCCCCGCACCATGGATCTGGGCCTGCTTTATCGCGCTCTCATCAATCATCAGGTCGATATGATCGCTGCTAACTCAACGGACGGACAGATCCAGGCTCTCGGTCTGACCGTGCTCCAGGACGACCGACACTACTTCCCTCCCTACCAAGCTGTTCCACTGGTGCGCGACGATGCGCTGAAGCGCTGGCCCGGGATGCAAAAAGCCCTGACCGCTCTTGCGGGAAGAGTCACAGCGGAGGACGTGCAGAAGATGAATGAGGCTGTTGACGAACAGCATCGCGATCCAGCCGAAGTGGTGCGCGAGTTCCGCATCCGCAAAGGACTCTGAAGAACTCGATCTCCGCCGCACTTCAATTGGTGAAGGAAGTTGCTCGCGGCGGGCTCAAGCCCCGGGTCGTGCTCTTCCCTACCGACTTCCTGGCGACTCACGCAGGCGCCGGTTTCGCCCGAGGATCCAGACAATCTGCCACGATGATCACTCGGGGCAATGTCTGTTTTTTCGCTCGCTGCCCCCTCAAGGCTCGCCGATCTCGGCTAAGTCTCAATGTCCAACGCGGAACTGAGTTAGGTAACCGTAAAGACCGAAGATTTTGAGAAGCCACAATACCACGGCAATCACCACGACCGCATTCAGTATCCCCTTGATCTGGCTCTGCATCGGAATGAAGCGGTTGACAAGCCAAAGCAGTACTCCCACTACACATAGCGTTAGAACGACAGTGACGAGGGGCATCTTTATTCTCCAGTTATTGTCCCTGCTTGCGAACCATCATCCCAAAGAACCTGAGCAAGTTGCTGAGCTAGAGTGCACACCCGAATGAACCGAGGGCGTCTCGATTTCGTCGCGATCCAGTGTAGGAATAATCCTACGGTTGACTCGCTCGAAATCCTACCCACCAAACAGTATTTACTGACTTGAGTTCCTCTTTCGCCACGGTATGATGAGTGCAAATTGCTCATTGCCGGTACCCAGAATAGTAGTTGAGACGATCGGCGAAGCGAGTGCCGTCGATCTCACGATGGCGAGCTTAGATCTGTGGAGAGTTGTATGCCCGAAAGCCGGCAACGGGTGCCGAATTTCGCTTTCATTTTCCCTTCCCCAGCCTGCGATGGCGGCGCCGAACTTGTGACAGCAGAATCAGCGAGCCGACGCAGTTTCTCATCGCCACACAAGAGTTACCATCGCCCGCGAAAGGGTGAATCCCGATGCGCATTCTGATCGCAGACGACCACATCGGTGTGCGCCAGGGCCTGAGGGAGATTCTGGCCGATGCGCTTCGGGGCGGAGAGTTCTTCGAGGCCTCTAACGGCGATGAGGTGTTCGGGTACCTCGAAGGACACGAGTTCGATCTAATTCTGCTTGACATCAACATGCCCGGACGGAGCGGGTTGCGCGTGCTTGAGGATGTGGTGCGTAATCATCCGACGGTTCCGGTGGTCATGGTGAGCGTGCAGCCGGAAGATCAGTATGCGGCGTGTTGCTTGCGGTCGGGCGCCGCTGCTTATGTCAATAAAGACAAAGCCATCGAAGAACTGCCGGCAGTTGTCAGAAAGATCTTGGCAGACAGGCACCCAGAGCCTGCGTTTTGAACGAGCGCTTCTCGATCGAAGACAACCTCTTGCGGTAGGAAAAATCCTACAGTCTGGCCGCGGAAAAACCTACAGAGAATCCAGCTTTCGCCTATAGCAACGAGGTTTTGGCTCCCTTACTTTCAAATCAGGTTCGCTCTCGGGATTTTGTGGAATCGTATCGTCTTTACCTGCAAACGCGCATTCCACGGAAGATGAATCGCAGATGATGTGCGGCAGATGAGCAGCGGGGCCAGGTCGACCTTCCGTTTTCCGGTACTCACAACACAGGAACCGAAAATGCAGATTGAACCATTAGTAAGGGGGAATGATGGCGACAGCACTTCTGCAAACGTTGCGGCGGGGTCCCGTAGGGACCTCTCTGACAGCAGCCAACCTCGCCGAGCGCGTGAAACTGATTTGTAAATCTCCTCTTTTCGAGGGATTGGCGACAGCTCAATGCGAAGACATTGCCCTGCAGGCGCGGCCCAAGGTCATTGGCCGCGATGAGATGCTGTTTATGCAGGGAGAGCCGGTTCGCAGCCTGGCGCTGATTCGCACCGGGAGCGTGAAGATCATGCAGCTGGCCCCGAATGGCAACGAGGTCATTCTCTGGATCTACGGTGTGGGTAATGTCGTGGGCGGGCTCTCTGAAGCCATGGGGGGCAACCACACCTGCTCGGCCCGCGCGATGGATCAGAGCACGGCGCTGATGTGGGATTCCTCAACTCTGCAGAATCTGATTTTGAAATATCCGCAGATTCGAAGCAATGCCAGTCATATTCTCTTTTCCAGGCTCAATGAACTGGAAGAGCGCTTTCGCGAGGTAGCGACGGAGAAGGTAGCCAAGCGTGTGGCTCTGGCGTTGCTGAGGCTCACCAAGCATATTGGCAAAAAGGTCGGCGGGGGGGTCGAGGTGTGTCTTTCGCGCGAGGAACTCGCGCAGATGACAGGTACGACACTCTTCACAACCAGTCGATTGCTGTCTCAGTGGGGCGAGAGGGGCCTCGTTCTGCCTCGTCGTGAATCCGTCGTGGTGCGCGACTTCTTTGGGCTTGAACAGGCCTGCGATAACCTCTAGGTCGGCGCTGCGCGGAACGATCCTCAAGCGACGCGGCCAAACAGCACGAAATCCAACTGAATTTACAAAAGACAATTGCCTTTGCCAACAGCGTTTATCCGCTCCTGATGTCACGAAAGATCGGAGGATGGACCGAATGATCAATGTGGAAGAATATGCTACGCCGCAGGCCATGCCTTGCCACAATCACGGACTATTCACAGAAGCTGAAAAGGAGCTGTCGGCATTTCTCACCGCGGTCACAGAGCTTCGCGGACAACATTGCGTGACAGCTGCCGCCTCGCATTGGATGCGGGCTCTGGACGAGGTGTGCCCGTTCACCTTCGCAACGAGAGAGTCCTTTCGCAAAGTCTCCCTCGCGGCCGCAATCTCGCTCAGTCATCTCCCAGCACAGTTGGAGAAATCGGCCTGTAACTAGCCAGAGGTCCTCCGGTTCAGTCTGCGCTCTTCACAGTTTGCACGATGGGCAGACCAAGTTCAGAGGCAGACGGCAGCGGCTTCCCACCCTCCAGATCTCTCGTTGCTTCGGCAAAGCGCTCTGCGCGGCGCTGCCACTCTTCGATCCTCAGGTCGTATCGCACAATAACATTGCCAAGCCAATAGGGCCGGTTCTCGCTGAGCCACACGGAAGAGTATTCGCTCTTTATCGCGGAATAACCGTCACGCAGATCCTGGCAGCGCCCGAACATGCTGCTGATCTCGTCGAGCATGTTGTGAGTCTCGAAGGTACGCGCTCGTGCCGGATCGTGCTGGCGATCGAGAACTTCTGCGTAGGTTTCCGCAATCTCCTGGCTTAGTTCAAACTTCAAACCGAGCAGGTCGAGCCGGCGCGCGCCCAAGTCCATAGCTGTCAGCGCCTCTGTCTCTTTCAATCGAGGATTGGAGGCACGCACCTCGGCGAGCAGGACGATGGCGCGCTCCGCGTGGCTTCGCAGCTTCTCGGCCACCGGCAGAATCTTCTGCGATGCCTGCTGCCCCTCCGTACTCCATGGATCGAGCCAGAAGAGTTGATCGCTGTTTAAGCCGGCGTTCGCCTTAGCCAACGCCGAATGCGCTTCCATTAACTCCTTCTCGGCTTGGTCGATCTTGCCGCTTGCATCACCGTGGAAGAGCAGGCCATAGGCATTCTGATAATCAGCGATCGAACTCTCGCCCGGCTGCCATGGCGCCACCGCGCCGAAGAGCACGCCATACCAGTCCATATTGAAGAGGCCTTCGCCGTCATCATTCCATACGGTGGTCAGCGCGCCGGTCGAGCCTAGCCGCTGCCCATCGCGAATGAAGCCCTGGATATTTCCGAAGGCTCGCCGTGCGTTTGGATAGACTTCGTTCCAATTGGCATCTCCGGGAGAGACCCAGGTTTCGATCCCTGCCTTGGCAAATGGCTCGATCATCTTGTCGAAGCCCTGCGTGTCCCAATAGTTCCATGGCACGGCGATCATATCCTTGGGTAACGCAGCGACTGACGCCGGGTCCGATCCTCCGATATCTCCCCAGAAGAGCAGGCGGCGATTTAACGGTGACAGTTCGTCATGAATTTGCTTGAGGAACGCGACATAGACCGGCCCGTATCCCTGCGCCTGGACCTGTGGGCGGGTTTTCCCGATGCCCAAATCGAAGGTCTCATCGGCTCCGATATGAAGGAAGGGTGAAGGGAACTCTTCAGCCAGCTGCGTGAACCAGTCCTTGATCAGCGGCAGCGTTCGCGGCTCGCCGGGAGCCAGCACGTGGCCATGCGGCGTCTCAGCGACGTCTCGATACAAGTCGTATTTCAGCACCTGGTGAAGATGTCCGAAGGCCTCCTGCTCAGGCACGATCGTGACATGATACTGGCGCGCATAGGTGACCAACTCCGCGACTTCGTATGGAGTGAGCGAACCGCCCGAAGGCGCTGCGAGCGGCCGGCTCGGATACTCGAGCGTGTGCTCGAAATAGGGCGAATAGATATTCACTTTATAGGAAGCGAAGACGCGAATCTGATGTTTCTGAAACTCCAGCGTGGGAAAAGGCCCACGCGACAAGTCATCGTGGATGCCTCGATATCTCATTGCCGGCCAATCGCGCACAGTGCCTAGCGGCAGGAAGGGTTTGCGCCCAGGAAGCGGAAGCAATTGCTTGAGTGTTTGTACTCCGTAGAAGATGCCCGAAGCGGAGGCCGCAACCACGAAGGCCTGGTGTTGCTCAACCATAAGCACATAACCTTCGTCTTCCATGGCAGCATTGAAAGCCATGTGGTGATTGGTTAGCAAGGCCGTGGCCTCTGCCGAAGCTCGACGCAGCAGCGTCACATGGTAGGCAGGCGCATCGCTTGAATCGCTCAGCCCTGCGGCCTTCACAGCCTCTTCGAGATCGCGCGCGGCAAACTCGTCCTCGGCATCGTACGCGGGCACGCTCACAATAATTGCCGAGAGAGCAGTCTCGCCGGCGAAGTGAGCTTCGCGGGGAGCGGGAAGTAACAGAGGCTGGGACGCAACGAGAGGCGGGAGAGCCAACAGAAGCGTGCAGATTGCAGCTAACTGCGCCATCGGTTTGCGACTGGCCATCGAAGCTACCTCTCATGGTGTTTTGATCAATGGATTGATCGTTTCGGTTGAATTCGATCATTGTATACTGATCGAACGCAATCTTGCGGCACGGAATGAGAGAGCCCCAGAGGTCGCCATCATCGTCGGCGCAACATCGTTACACCATCTTTCTCCTGCTGGTTTCTGGTCTCGGCGGCTTGCTCTATGGTATCGACGTGGGGATCATCGGCGGCGCGTACCCTTACCTCGAAGCCACCTTCAGGGTAGTGAATCATGGCCTCAAGAGGCCGCTGTCTCCCTCGGAACTGTCGGCGATTGTTGCCGCGGTGCTGCTGGGCAGCGTCTTCTCAACCTTGTTCGCGGGGCTGCTTGCCGACTGGATGGGCCGCAAATCTGTGATGGTTCTCTCCGGCGTCACATTTGTTCTCAGCATTCCGATCATCGCGCTTTCGCATGGATACGACTCGCTGTTCTTCGGCCGGCTTTTGCAGGGAATCAGCGGCGGACTCATCGGCGTTGTCGTTCCTCTCTATCTAGCCGAGTGCCTGGAGGCGCGCGATCGCGGGAAGGGGACGGCCGTCTTTCAGTGGCTGCTGACGCTGGGAATCGTCGTGGCGGCTGTGGTGGGCATGTACTACAGCTATCGCGTTGCGGCGGTGGCCGGCGCTGGCGATGCCGGCGCTTTGTTTGACTTCAAGAATCAGGCATGGCGGCGGATCTTCTGGGTTTCGCTGCCTCCCGGAGTGCTCTTTGTGCTGGGCAGCCTGTTGGTAAGCGAATCGCCGCGCTGGCTCTTCAAACGGGGCAAATCAGCCGCCGCCCACGCTGCTCTGCTGCGCTCGCGCACTCCGCAACAGGCCCGTGTCGAGCTGAGCGAGATGGAGGAGGCTTCCCGTTCCGCCGTGACGATGCGTCGGGCAGGACAAGAGGCGCATGACTCTCTTCTGCGCCGCAAATATGTCATTCCGTTTTTATTGGCCTGTGTCATCCTCTTTTGCAATACAGCCACAGGCGTTAACTCGCTCATCGGCTACAACGCTGCTATTCTCCTGCAGAGCGGCCTCTCCGATCTCCAAGCGCATTGGGGCTACGTGATTTTCACGGTCGTGAACTTTTTCATGACTATGGTGGGCATGGTTCTGATTGACCGCAAGGGACGCAAGTTTCTGCTGGTTCTTGGCACCTCGGGAATCATCGTCTCCATCGTCTCTGTGGGCATTCTCTTTCTGCGCAGCGAGAGGACCGGCGTGGAGGTTCGCGATCTGCTTCAAAAGCAAGTAGCCGCCGACCAGGAGCTGACAATCCGTTTCAATGAGGCTGAAGCCAATCGGCTTTTGACTGCCGAGGGAATTGTCGATGGGCAGATTGACCCGCATCGAGCCTCGCTGACGGTCATTTATTCCTACGGCGATTTCACTGCGGCTACCAGGTTAGCCCGCTCCGACGACTCTGCCACTGCTCCCATTGAAATCACTCGCGCCAGTTGTCTTCCGGCGAACAAGGTGGAGGCATTCTTCAAGAATCCTTTAGGCGACCTCGCCGCGGCCCAGACCGCAACCTTGCAGATCAGGAAGGCTCGAATCGGCCAGGTGCCTTCCGCTCGTCACGGCTGGACGGTCGCCATCGGTCTTTATGTGTTCATGGCCTTTTTTGCGCTCGGTCCTGGAGTGTGCGTGTGGCTGGCCCTTTCGGAGTTGATGCCGACGCGCATTCGGTCCAACGGGATGAGCATCGCACTGGTGATCAACCAACTGGTCTCGACCGCGCTGGCCGGCATCTTTTTGCCCTTTGTCAGCAAATATGGCTACTCGTCGATGTTCTTCCTTTTTGGCGGTTTTACGATTGTCTACTTCATCGTCGCGGCTTTCTTTCTGCCGGAGACCAAGGGCAAGACTCTGGAGGAGATTGAAGCTCACTTCGAGGGCTCAGCAGGTGCCTAGGGTCTTAATCTCCACCACCGACTTAGAGAGATTTCTTGGCCGATCGACGTCTACGCCATGCTCCAGAGCCATGAAGTACGCGAAGAGTTGCAGCGGAATCACCTCTGCGATCGGCAGCAGGTACTCTGATACCGGCTCGATATACACACAGTCGCTGACCAGTTCCGCTACGTCTCTATTGCCTGCGTCGGCGATGGCGATCACTCTGGCTCTTTGCGTCTTCATGTCGCGCAGCAGATGCAGCGTCTTTTCATAGCGCGTCACTGAAGCCGGCAAAGCTCGGTCTACTGTAGCGAGCACGACGAGTGGCACGCGGTCGCTGACCAGTGCATTCGGTCCGTGCTTCAACTCGCCCGCAGGATAACCCTCGGCATGGACGTAGGAGGATTCCTTGAGTTTCAGCGCGCCCTCTCGGGCGATCGCATAATGGATTCCGCGGCCGAGATAAAGAAAGGTTGAGGCGGAGTTGTAACGATGTGCGAGCGTGGCCGTCTGCTCTCGCCAATCGGCAAGCTGCGCGGCGATGCGATTGGGTAGGGCCTCGATCTCCGCGATGTGGACTTCCAATGCTGACTGGTGCATTCGCCCGAGCCGCACGCCCTCGTACAACGCCAGCAGATAAAGCACGGCCAGCTGGCAGGTGAAGCTCTTCGTGGCTGGAATCGCCCTTTCTAAGCCTGCGGCCAGCGGCATGGAAACGTCGGCCTCGCAGGCCATCGTCGAAGCAGCGGCATTGGTGATGGCCAGTGTCTTCTGCCCGCGCCGGCGAGCCTCGTGCAATGCTGCCAGCGTGTCTGAGGTCTCGCCGGATTGCGAAAGCACCAACACGCTCGGACGACGCAGGTCATTGCCGCCGCGGCAGCAATACTCACTGGAGTATTCAACGTCGACCGCCAGACCGCACAGGTCTTCGAGCAGGATCTCTGCGGCCAATCCGCTGTGGCGGCTCGACCCGCTTGCTGCGATCAGGACCTCGCCCTCGGAGATTGACCAAAGAGCGAGGCGGCTGGCCACCTCCGGGTTCAGCCCCTTGTCTACGAGGTAAAGCGCAAGGGTGCGGCGAAGAGCCTCAGGCTGTTCATAGATTTCGCGCAACATCTCGTGAGCAAAACTCGCCATCTCGCTTACCCCGCTGTGCGTCGTTCTCTAAGCTTCAGCACGACCCAACTGAGATCATATATCGGCGCAACGATCAGCTCGACGATCGAGTAAACTCTCGCTTCCATCGAAGTCCAGAGCTCACGAGACTGCATGATGCTCCCGGGTGACCGGATCTCTCCCGCCGAGCTGGCGCCTCTGATTTCCTCCATTGACAAGGGTGCCGTTTACAGCAGATTATGGATAGCTGCGAGAGGAATGGTCAGACCACAGACGGCATTTCAGTCTGAAGCCGCGGTCGAAGGGACCATCGGCCGAATCAAAACGGCCATTCGAAAAGGAGAAAAAGTGATGCAATTAACTCTGCTAGAAGGATTGAGTCGAACCAATGAGGTCCGACCTCATGCGCTGTTTCCAGCTCAACAACCAGCAGCAATGCCAAGACCGAAGGGTGGCATCTTCGATAATGTGCTCGCAGCTGTGTTCGTCTCGTTGATTTCAGTTGTGCTCCTCTCGACGGGCGCCGTTGCGCAGGAGTTCCGTGGAACGATCAGCGGGACGATCACCGATCCAAGCGGAGCGGTTGTGCCGGGAGCCAAAGTTGAGGTGCAGGAATCGAGCACCGGAACCATCAATCGCACAACGAGCGACAAGGCTGGCCAGTATTCCGTCCCTTTCCTTGCACCCGGAGACTATACGATTACGGTGAGCAAGCCGGGATTTGAGACTCTATCCCGCGGCGGCATCACGCTGCAGGCACAGGAACACCCGATTATCGACTTGGCACTGACTGTGGGCAACGCTACCCAGACCGTGACAGTGACTGCGGAAGCGCCACTGGTCGATCAGGCCAACGCGTCTGTTGGACAAGTGATCTCCACCGAGTCCGTCGAGGATTTGCCGCTGAACGGCCGCACTCCGGTTGTGCTGACAACCCTTTCAGTCGGCGTCGTGACCACCTCGGCTCCCGGAATCACCCACCCATTCGACAACAACGCGGCCAACTCCTGGTCAATCGGAGGAACGCCCAATCAGGTCAGCGAGGTTCTTCTTGATGGGTCGCCCGATCTCACCCTTCTCGGGGCTCAAGCTTATAGCCCAACCCAGGATTCGGTGCAGGAGGTCTCAGTGCGACCCTTCGACACCGACGCGTCGTTTGGCCACACCATTGGCGGCGTGATCAATCAGGTCACCAAGAGCGGGAGTAACTCCCTGCACGGCACCATGTATGAGTTCAACCAGATTCCCAATCTGGATGCGAATCTGTACTTCAACTCTGCTCCCCGTCAAAAATCAGGCATTGCCAAACCGACCCCGGTCTTTCACTTCAATCAATACGGACTTACCGCGGGTGGACCGGTTTTGGTTCCCAAGCTCTTCAACGGCAAAAACAAACTGTTCTTCTTTTTTGCCTGGGAGGGACTGAAAGACAACGCAGCGGCAACGCAGATAACAACCGTACCGACGGATGCGGAGCGCCAAGGCGACTTCTCGGCGCTACTGGCCCTAGGTCCCAGCTATCAGCTCTATCACCCCAACACCGGAACTGTGAGTGGCGGCAAATTTACCCGGACAACTATTCCCAACAACTGTTTGACCAACCTTTCAACCTACTGCTCTGGCGTTGCCAACGCGGGCTACACTATCAATCCGGTAGCCGCTGCCTACCTGAAGTTCTTTCCGGAACCAAATGCCACGGGAACGTCGACCGGTGCGAATAACTACAACAGCAACGCGCCGAGTATCGATACGTATGACAATGAGTTCGGACGGCTGGACTACAACCTGAACGATCGCAACCACGTGTTCTTCGATTACCGCCATAACCATCGCACACAGGTGAAGAATAACTATTTTGCCAACGATTCAACGGGAACCACCTTGCTGCGTGAAAACTTTGGAACGACACTGGACGACGTTTTCACTCTGAACTCCACGACAGTGTTTGATGTCCGCGCCAACTGGACCTTCTTCAACGAGGTCCATGGAACGCCCGCTCAGTCCTTCAGCCCAGCATCTGTTGGTTTGCCTACTGGACTGCAGACCGGCAGCACCGAGGTCCAGCTGCCCTTTATTCAATTCGCAGGAAACGCTACCTCCGCCTCCTGTGGAAGCTTCACGAGTTTCCAGTGCTTGGGAGACAACACCTCAGCCATCGATCCGACGACAAGCTACCAGATCTTCGCAGACATGGTGAAATTAGTCGGCAAGCACGCGCTGAAAATCGGCTTCGACGGGCGGCAATACCGCCTCAGGGTGCAAAACTTTGGCAACTCCTCGGGTACCTTTACCGCCGGACCAAGCTTCATGACCAAAGGAACGGGGGCAACCGCACCGCCGTTCGGCGCCGACCTCGCCTCCTTCCTTATTGGCCTGCCGACCGCCGGCCAGTACGATCTGAATACCCGCGCCGACTATCACTCCTACTACATCGGAACCTTCGTCCAGGACGATTGGCGGTTGAATAACCAATTGACTGTAAACATCGGAGTACGCTTCGATATCGATACCCCATACGGTGAAAAGTTTGGCCGTACGGTGAATGGCTTCGACCCAACTGCAACAAACTCCGTCAGCTCCGCGGCCATGGCGGCCTTCAAGGTTTCCTCCGTGACAGTGAATGGCACCACTGTCGCAGTGAATAGCCTCAATGCCCTGGGTGGACTTACCTTCCCCAGCGCCAGTGGCGGCGCGCCGTATCAAACGATCGGAAACGGCTTCTGGAGCCCGCGCGTCGGCTTCTCTTATAACCCCACGTTCCTTAAGGGTAGAATGGTCGTCCGCGGCGGATTTGGCACCTTCGTGCAACCGGAGACGCTCGCCAGCTTAGCCGCGACCGGGTCTTACTCCTCGAATGCACTCAACAATCAAGAGGGATTCAGCGCCTCCACCGCTTATGCCGCGGCAACTGATTCGACATATTTCCAGAGCGCTGGTTCAATCAGTAATCCATTCCCGAACGGCTTCACGCAGCCGACGGGTTCTTCGCTAGGCGCTAGCACGTTCCTCGGATCACCGTCAGCTGTCAGCTTTTTGGCTCCCTCACAGCATGATCCCTACTCGGAGCGCTGGAATCTGGGGACGCAATATATGCTCACGGGCAGCACACTGTTGGAAATGCTTTATGTGGGCAACCACGCCTTGCATCTGCCGGTCGCCTCGCAGAATATCAACGCAACTGAACTGCAATACCTCACAACAAATCCATACACCGACTTCAACCTGAACACTGCGACCGGGACAGCCGTTGCTAACCCGTTTGCAGGATTGCTACCCGCCAATACCAAGTTCAACGGAACTACAACTTCACTCGGCAACCTGCTGGTTCCGTATCCGCAGTTTGGCAACACCGCCATCACTGAACAAAACGAGACCATCGGCCAGTCGTTCTTCCACAGTGGCATGATCCATGTGCAACAGCGCGCCAAGCATGGACTGACTCTGACGGCAAACTACAGCTTCGCAAAGTTGATTGAGCAGGATACACGGCTTAACGATCAGGACGTCGCATTAACGCGCCGCGTCTCGCCGTTCGATCATACGCACCACTTCACCGTGGGTGGCACCTATGACCTGCCCTTCGGCCGTGGAAAGGTATTCAACTTCGGCGACAGCAAGCTCATGGATGGCATCCTTGGGGGCTTCGTCATCAACTCCATCTATCAATTTCAAACCGGTGCGCCCATCTACTTCTCGTCTGACATTCCCTTGCAACCGGGTATGACGGTAAAGGACATCAAGAGCAGTCCACGTGAAACGAGTCTTCTAGGTGGAGCTTTGGTGAATGCATCCAATGTCTTTGCCACCGGAACTGGCACTTGCGCCGCGCCGGCGGTGTGCGATGGAACGGTATTTGTCAACAACCCAAACTACTACAGCCACTATCGGACCTTGCCGCAGACCATCGGCTCGGTGAGGATGGATGGTTTCAATAACATGGATGCCTCGATCCTCAAGAACATCAAATTCACAGAGAAGGCTCACCTGCAACTACGCTTCGAGACCTTCAATACTCTTAACCATCCGGTCTTCGCAGCTCCTAGCGTCACAGCAACCTCAAGCAGCTTCGGCATCATCTCGGGTGTGCCGTCAACTGCTCAACCGAGGCAAGTGCAGCTCGGCGGACGCATCGTCTTCTAGGCGATCTCGAACCGAGAGCAAAATGCGGCGCGAGGCTAACCGGTCTCGCGCCGCACTTTTGCTTCTCTCATCCCGGGTTGTTGACCGATACAAGTTCGCGCAGCTTTCACCGGCCGCCGCCATTCAATTTACGGTTCTTTCATAGCCGGCCAACACGAGCCCGATGGCGATGCGAGTCAAGTCTCTGATAAACCAGCGATTATAAAGTTACCTTAGGGTGCACGTTCGTTTGTCTTGACGCACATATGCGCGGGTTACAATAATACACCGGTTGATGAGGTCGGACCACATTCGTCGCAGCGGAGACAATTGCGAGCGATAGAGACGCCGGTCTGATCTCGATCTTGCCTTGGATTTTTCTTGGAGAGTGCCATGACGCGTTACTTCTACCTTGCCGTAATGTGCTTGCTTTCGTTCTCGACCGCAGTGGCCCAAACCCCGGTCGCGCTGCCCTACACGCTGACCACTCTGGCTGGAGGCACGCCGACTGCGACGACCGCGGGCAGTGCCTGTCCGACGCTACCAACCGCCAAGGCCACAGACGGTGCAGGTGATGGCTGTCCGGCAGCCAACGGCGTGCTCGGCTTGGCAGGCCGCGGCGGCGTAGCGGTGGACTCGTACGGCAATCTCTTTGTCGACGATGACGTCACAGGCATTCTCCATATGATCAATCCCACCACGGGGATCATGACCGCGATGGCGGGCACAGGCACGATTTGCACCACTGCCGCTGGCGCCCTCGACAAATCGGGCGACGGCTGCGCCTTTCCCGCTGCCGTGCCCAACGCAGCGGTGCTTGGCGCACGCGGCGTCGGCATCGATCCCTATGGCAACGTCTTGCTGGCCGGCTACACCGATAAGATGATTCACATCCTCTGCCGCGCCGCCTCGCCGCTGTGTACCTCGGCCCAGGTTGGCACCATGCAACTCATGGCGGGCTGCGTGACCACCAAAGGTTCGGGGGGAGGGGCCACCGGCGGCGCAAGCAACGATGGATTTTTAGGGAGGTCGGTCGGAACGGCGTGCTCGGCCACGCTGGGAGAAACCAACGCCCCTCGCGGCGCCACGGCAGATATCTATGGCAATGTCTACTATGCCGATTCGACCTCTTCTCGATACCGCGTCGTGCTCGGCCCTCTAACCTCCAGCTACTTCAATGGCAACAACCCGCTTTATACGGTTCTCACGGTCTTCGCATTCTATGCCTCGCCCACCGCTGGCAACGTCTACACGATCGCGAATCTCAACGCCGCGACGGGGACTGCCGCGCAGGTTCTAGGTACCGCCTGCAAATTCACGTATGGGCAAAACACGACGGCGTACACATCGACGGTGCAACCGCTTGACGTTTACGGCGACGGGTGCCCATTCCAATTTAGCTCCCTCAACCTATCGAGCTCCGGTGCAGACCAGATCGCTTTGGTCACCGACGCCGCGGGCAACTTGATATTTGTAGATGCGGGGCATGGCCTGCGCGTCTTTTATGTGAGTGATGGCACCAACTTTGCCTCCGGAACCGCGGGATACATTGCCGGTCAGGCGATGAAGAACGCGATTCATGTGAACAACTCCACCATCACACCGACATTCGGATACATCTACATGCTCGCTGGAGGGGGAGCCACCGCGCTCAGCGCCACGCCGCATCTGGGCAACAGCGTGGCTGCTCTTGACACCAGTAGCACCAAAGTGACCCTCAGCCCACAGGGCAACATCTACGTTGGCGATAGCACCAGGGTTCTCTTCTTCGATATCGCAACCGGATACATCAGGACACTGACCACCACCGGCGCCTACACCAATGGCAACGGCCTGGGTGTTGCCGTCGACGGACAGGGCAACCTGTATCTTTACGACCAAACCACGGTTACAAATGGCACGACCACGTCCATGCTGGTGCGCAAAGTGTTTGCGCAGGGTCTTCCCGCTCAATCGCTCGGAGTGCCGGCCTCTCAGACCTTCTATGCGCATTTTCCGTCTGCAACTGCCTCTTCTGTGACTTTGACGAACTCAACCAATGCGGACCTCAGCTATGGAATGCCCTCGTGCGCCGCGCTCAACGGCGACGGCAGTCTGGACTGCTCGGTGAAGGTGACGGCCACCCCGAGCCAAGCAGGCTCGCGTTCAGCAGCGATGACGCTTGCTGCCCCAGGCGGAGAGAGTCTGACCTTCAATCTGGGGGGAACCGTCTCCGGCGCGGTGTTGGCCGTCGATAATGCCGCGGGTCTCACCACGGGAGCGAGCAAGCTCTTGACCACCAACGCACTCCTCAGTGGCAATACTCCGAGCGCAGTAGCCGTGGATGGCGCAGGTAATCTTTTCGCGGCTAGCGGCACGAGCATTCTGGAGTCCCTGGCGGCATCTACCACCAGCACGCAGACTCTGGCTACAGGGCTCTCGGCTGCTCCCACCGCGATTTCGGTGGATCCAACGGGCAACATCTTCTATCTGAATGGTTCCTCGTCGATTCAGGAACTGGCGGTGACCGCAGCGGGCGCGGGAAGCGCAACGACCTACAGCGCAGCGACGCTTGCCTACACGCCGAACAGCCTGGGGACGGCTGATCCGGTGGCGCTCGCCACCGATAAGGCTGGCAATCTCTTTGTTGCCGACGAGCAAAGTTCAGCCGGCACCATCTACCGGATCTCGCCTACGGCTCTGGCTGCCAATTCGCAGGCCGGTTGCTCCTATCCGGCCACCGCCTCGTCGCCTGTTCTGCCGTCGCTCTGTCAGACGACCGTGAGTACAGTGGGAGCCTTTGGGGTGGTCTCCTCGCTGACCGTCGATCCGTCAGGCAATGTTTATGTCGCGGATACGACCAACGGCGCGGTCTATAAGCTTGCGCCCGGTGCGACCGGCACTTACACTCAGTCGACGGTTGCTGGTGTGACGCCGGGTGCGCTGGCTATCGATGCGGCCGGTGATCTCTACGTGCAGAGCGGCGCGACGGTCACCGAGTATCCGGTGAGCGGAGTAACGGCTGGGGTGACCGTACTGAGCGGTTTGACCAACCCCGTTGGCCTGGCAGTCGATGGTCTGGGCAACGTATACAGTGCGGACGCGAGTCAGACGTCTGTGACTCAGGTGCAGCGCGGCGCAGTCGTTGAGGACTTCGGCTCGAACTATACAGCTCAGTTCACCGCTACCCTCACCAATGTAGGCAACCTCGCCTCCGGGGCGCAGAACACAACCAATGGCGCCCAGGCGGGCGATTTCACGCTCGGCGGCTGCACCTTCTCGACCAATCTTCTGAGTGCGATGACAGCCGGCCAGGCCTGCAACCTGACCGCGGTCTTCCCGGCCATCGGCAGTGCCGCGGAGACCGATCTCATCGCATTCTCCCCCGTCTCTCCAACCACGCTTGCCCCTGGCTTGTTGACGCTGACCGGCACTGCCGATCTGCAAGGCTACGATACGACCACGACAATCGGCGCGGGGACTCCGGCCTCCCCGGTATTCGCGGCCAGCGGCACCGAAGTCAGTTTCCCGATCACGGTGACAGCGAACGGCACATCGACAGACGGCTCAACGACCATCACCTCGGGCCCCACCACCGCCAACTACGCAAACATCAGCGTCGATGGCGGCCCGGCTGCGGCTTATAACTTCACCGCGACAAACGGGCTTAGCGCCTCGTTCACCTTGAACCTCTCCGGCTTGACGGCAGGCAATCACTCATTTGCGGTGACCTTCCCGCAGCAGGGCTCGTTCCTGCCTTCGACCGCTACCTCGGGCACCATCACCCTCGCGCAACAGATTTCCAACGTCGCCTGGTCGCCCAGCGCCACCAGCCAGTATGTCAGCGCGGCGATCGGCACCGGAGTGCTTAATGCCACCGAGCAGTCGGGGATCGCGGGCAATGTGGCCTACAGCGTGGTCAGCCAGCCCACCTGCACCACCACTTCGACGCCGACGGTTGATGCCTCTACCTATCTGGCTGCTGGCAGTTACACGCTCTATGCGACCTTCTGTCCGACCGACTCCACCGACTACCTCAGCGCGACGTCGTCAATCGCATACACCGTGATGGGCAGTGCGCCAACGACGGCTACAGTGGGCGCATCGACGATGGTCGTGGCTGCCGACGGAAGCGGCAACTTCACCAGCCTGACGACTGCATTGGAGTCTTTGCCTGTCACCGGAGGAACGATCTACATCAAGCCTGGCACCTACACCGGCCAGAACGCCATCAGCTACCCCAACGTGCAACTGCGCGGCCTGGGCGGCGACCCGACGCAGGTGATCCTCTCCGGCGAGAACGGCGCATGGCCAACCGGTACCTTCAATACCAGCAACCCGCCCACCGGTTTCAGCCTTGGCCCAGTAGGCAAGGGTGGCGATGAGGGATCGGCTGTCCTCGACATCAGCAAGAGCGCATTCATTGGCTTGCAGGGGACGGCCGGAAGTGTGGCATACACACCCAACAATTTCTATGCCGAGAATCTGACCATCCAGAATACCTTCGATACGGATGCAGTCACTACGACGCAATGGGGCGCGTCCAGCAATGGATCCAGCACCTGTACTCAGCTCTCGACTCCGGGAGTTTTGCAAACCCTCTACAACAACAACGGGCTGTGCGGCTCACAGGCCCTGGCGCTCTGGATCAACTCCGATGGAGCCATTCTCAACAATGTCAACCTGCTGAGCCAGCAGGACACGCTCTACGCCTCCGGCATCGGTTGTGGAACCTATTGCACCGTCGCACGCGAATACATGTTCAAGGGCCTGATCACCGGCGACGTGGATTACGTCTTTGGCGACGCGGCGTTGGTCTTCGATCACACCAACTTCCTCACCACCTGGCATGGCATCAACGCGACGGGGCAGGAGACGATCGAAGCGCAGAACAAGCGCTACCCGACCGGCACAACGAGCACAACCAACAGCTCATTCAGCACCAGCTCCGACTACCTGAGCGGCTTCATCTGCAACGGGTGCAACCTGATGTCGCAGGGCACCGGCATGACCAAGCTCTACTACGGCCGCCCCTACGATATCAGCACGAGCAATTACCCCTCTTCTTATTCCACATGGATTATGCTGAATTCGTTTGTAGATCAGGTCAATCCCGCCGGGTGGATCGGCTGGGACGGCGCCTCGGAGTACCTGAACACCGCGACCTACGGCGAATACAACACGCAAGCCTTCACCGATCCGGCACTGTGCACGAGCGCCAATGCCGCGACGTGCACCGACTATCCTTATCCAACAACGCTCTTCAACCCAACTGATCCGTCGATTCTGTATACCTATTCCGCTGCCGCTGCATCCGACTCCGCCGCGGTTCCGGCCGGCGGCAACAGCGGCTCGGGTGTGACCGGTACCCGCGAGTCCAGTGCGCTAATGCTCAATGCGGCCACGGCTACGCAGTACTATCCGGTGAACTTCCTATCCACCTTCGTTCCGTCGACCAAGCTCGCTACAGGCCAGCCCGCCAGTTGGAATCCGGTGAATGCCTTGGCAGCACAGGTGAATGCCTTTGCTCCAACCAGCAGCGTCGGATCGATTCCGCTGGGCGGCAGCGTGACCATCCTGGGCCGCCCGCAGACGCCTGGAGCGGGAGTGATTCCCACCGGATCCTATGCCTTCTTTGACAGCCTCAATGTCAATCAGGTTTGCAGCGCAGCTTCCAGCGGCTGCACACAGTTGTCTGCCGGTTCTCTGGATGCCAGCGGCGAAGCCTCGCTGACGACCACAGCGCTGCCGGCGGGATTGAATTACATCACCATGGTATTTGTCAGTGGTGACTCCAACTTTGCCGGTAGCGTTTCCTCCACATACAGCATTTACGTATTGGGGGCCGGACAGACAGCTACCACCACCACATTGGCCGTGAACAATACCAGCTCCACTCTGGGCACTCCAATTACTGGTACCGTTGCGGTCTCACCCAGCGCTGCGTCGGGCACCGTCACACTCTATCTGGACGGCTCTGCCGCGACCAACTGCACCCTCTCCAACGGTTCCTGCACCTGGTCGATCAATGGACCCGCACTTGGCGCTCATTCGATTTATGCAAGCTATCCCGGTAACGCAAGTTACGGCATCAGCAGCTCCGCATCCATCGCTATTGAGGTGGTGGCCGTGGTGGCAACCGGTGATAGCCGACCGACGGCGGGTGTTGAACCTTCCTTCCCGGCGGTCTGCCAGCAGTTGACCGCAGACATTGCGGATGTGAATAACGATATTCCAACGTCGATCGACGGTGGAAGCACGGTGCTCACCAATCCCAATCTCATCAATCCGACGGTAACCAACCCTGACGGCGGGCGCATCCAGGCAGCCTTGAATGCATGCTCGGCTACAGCCCTGGCAACGAGTTCCACAACCACACTGTCCGTTGAACTGTCTGCAGACACCGTCAACAGCTACGATGCGTTCCTCAGCGGACCGATCTCCATGCCCTCCAACGTCACTCTGCTGGTCGATCCGGGCGTGACGCTCTACTTCTCGCGCAACGCGCAGGATTACTACGTCAGTACAGACTCCGGGTCGAATATCTGCGGCACCATCAACTCAAATAGCGCAAACAAATACTGCAGGCCGCTTATCGAGATTCCCAAGACCTCGACCAATGTAGGCATTATGGGCTTCGGCAAGTTGAATGGCCGCGGCGGTGACGTGCTGCTCAATCCCGACCCGGCCTACGCCGGCTTTAGCTGGTGGGATCTCTCTGCCGCCGCCAATGGCGTGGGCAACCAGCAAAATCCGCGCTTCATCCAGATGGATAGCGGTTCCAGTAATATCACGCTTTACAAGATCTCCCTCTTCAACTCGCCGCTCTTCCATGTCTCCACTACTGGCGGCATCAGCGGCTTTACCGCCTGGGATATCAAGATCGTCACGCCGACCTTTGCACGCAACACCGACGGCATCGATCCCGGCAACGCCAATAACGTCACCATTACCCGGTCGTGGATCTCGGATGGCGACGACAACGTGGCGCTTGGCGCCTCCGGCACGGCACCCAATACGAACGTCTCGGTCACCAACAACCACTTCTTTGCCGGTCATGGTGAGTCCATCGGCAGCTACACTACCGCGGGGGTCAGCAACGCGCTCTTCGACGGCAATATGTCGGTGGGTAATGCATTTGCAAGCCATGGAAGCGCGATCGGCGGTGGAGGCACGGTCGATGGTACAACGTATCCGGCGGGATACGCTGACACCAACTCGACTGCTGTCCGCATCAAGACCGCCAACGATCGCGGCGGCCTGGTCACCGGTATTCAGTACTCGAACTCCTGCTTCCTGGATCACAAAGCGGATATTCAGTTCACGCCGTACTACAGCAATGGTGACTCTACGACGGCGTTTCCAAGCTTCACAAACATCCTGCTTCAGAATCTGGTTTTTCTGAACGATTCTTCAAGCAGCGGAACGGTTGAACTTACAGGAGAGTACAACAGCAACGCGACAGGCGGCAGCCCGGTAACCAATCCGCTGGTTGCCACACTGGATAACGTAACCTTCCCGTCCGGTCTCTCCAGCCTGGTGAATTCAACGTCACCTGTCTACTCAACGACGGTCTGGGGTACCGGCGACTTCAGCGGAGGAACAGGACAGTATACCGATCTCACGATCGGCCCTGGCCAGGTTTCGAGCAACTTCCTCACCGCCTTGAACACACTGGTCGCCAACAGCAACAACAACGACGTGCTGACCAACAACGCCGTGTTGAGTAACCTCAATCCACCCGTCTGCACCTTCACTTATATCGCGCCGGAACTGACGGGACCCAACGGCCTGCCGCAGACCATCGCCTACGGCAGCACAGCAAAGCTCGTCGTGATTCTGACTCCGGCGGTGAGCGGCGCGGCCTATCCCACCGGAACCGTCACGCTAACCGACGCGATGAGTGGCTCAACCTACACCGGCACGTTTACCGGAACCGGCGACACCATCGCGATCCCGGTGGCCGGACTCGCTGTGGGCATTCACACCTTCACTGCGACCTCCTACACGGGTGACTCCAACTACACGGTTTCAGCCTTCGGATCGTATGTCGTCACCGTCAACTTCGCCTTCTCACCGTCGGCATCAACGCTGCCTAGCGGCACCTATGGAACAAGCTACAGCACGACAATTGCCGCAAGCGGCGGCACCGCGCCGTACACCTACACTGTTGCCAGCGGCTCGTCGCTACCTCCGGGACTGACCCTGACGGCCTCGGGAGCGAATGCCGGTTTGATCTCGGGCACTCCGACCCTGGCGGGCAGCACGCCGTACACCTTCACGATCGTTGCAACCGATAGCACCCCCGGCACTCCACTAGCTTCGAGCGTGACCTACTCGCTGACGATCAACAAGGCGCCCCTGACTGTGACAGCGAACAGCTTCACCATTGCTTACGGCGCAGCGTTGCCGACATTCACGGCGAGCTACAAGGGCTTCGTGAATGGCGACACGGCCGCTGTGCTGACCGGAGCACCGCTGCTAACCAGCACGGCCACAGCGACCAGCGGTGTGGGAACATACCCGATTAACGCGTCAGCGGCCGGCACTCCCACTCCGCTGAGTTCGCCAAACTACACCTTCACTTTCGTCAGCGGAACGTTGACCATCAACAAGGCAACACCGGCGGTTGCCTTAACGGGCAGCCCCAGCGCCGCCTTCGTCAACAACGCGGTCACCTTCACGGTGACGGCAAGCTTTGCCACGGCTCCATCCACAACATCGCTGGCTGGACCCAGCGGCACAGTTAGCTTCACCGATGGCGGCACCGCGCTGTCAGGCTGCACCGCCGTCGCGCAAAACTCCAACGGTACTTGGACCTGCACACTCAACTCCGCAACTGCGCCGCTGAGTTTGGGCGCGCACACGATCGCCGCTGTCTACAACGGCGATGCCAATTTCGTCGGATCCGTCAACAGCCCATCCTTCACGGAGACTATTGCGGACTTCAGTATTACGACTTCGAGCTCCTCGACAACCATAACCGCGGGTTCGTTGGTCAGCTTCACCTACACTGTGAGCCCGGTGAGCCCGTCGACCACCTTCCCGGCGGCGATCACTCTCACAGCCAGTGGCTTGCCATCTGGCTCTGGCGTGAACTTCGTCACCTCCGGCACAATCGCTGCGTGTACCACTTCGTGCTCGACCACAGTGACCATGGAGGTTCAGACTCCAGCGGCAGCCGCGGCGCTACGGCCGGGCTCCGGAGGGACGGTGGCTTCGCACCTCGCGCCGTTTTCGCTGGCGCTGTTGCTGCTGCCCTTTGCCGGTTTGCTGCGCAGGTCGGGCCGCCGCTTGAGCCGTGTGCTTTCGATCCTGCTGCTGTTTGCCGCGGGCGCGGCGGCGGTGGCTGGAATCAGCGGCTGCAACAGCGGCGCCAGCTCCCACGGTCAACCAGCGAGTTACACGGTGTACATAACCGGAACCTCGGGTACGCTTTCGCATACCTCTCCGAGCATCACGCTGACGGTCAAGTAAAGAGGAAACGTCCGTTGTGGCGCCTGCGTGTTGCGGGCGCCACACCTTGCCAACCACGAAGAAGAGCAGAAGCTGGAAGGGCCGTCATCTCTCTGACACGGAGTGACGGCCCTTCTGGTTTTTATGGCTATGACGGGCGCTGAAGTCCCTGATACCGGGATGAGTGGGCCACCTGCCGCCGGGGAACGGCAATTATCTGCAAAAGCTGTCGCGGGTTGTTGGGGTGATTGACGGGGTTCTCTCCTAAGGTCGGTGAAGCTCCGATCTGTCGAACTCCGCGACTTCGGCAGAGGGGTGTGCCGCCCGGGTAGCGAATTCTCTTCCAAATTCATTTGCCGGCGTTCGGCACGAGCGCTTCGGCGATGGGAGTGTTCGATTCGAGTACATTGAGCAACGGCCAAGGTGCACCCGCCAGATCATAGTGAAACTCCCCCTGCTGATCGATCAGGAGCTTGCTTGCCGGGTAGAGGAATCCTGTGCTTTTGGCAGCATCGGCGTCGTTGAGGTCGAATTGGCCAACAGCCAAGTCAAAGTACCCGGAGGCTGCAGGCGGGTCGGCTTCTTCGACAGGATGCGGGCGAGTGGCGATAAAGGTGAGCTTCCGTCCGGTTGGCGTAGGAACCACCTGGATGAAGGCCACATCATAGCTCAGACCACCTGCAATCGAGCAATGCCCAACTGCTTTGGTTTTGGAGAGCGCGGTGGCCAGGCCTCGATCCTGACCCTCCTGGAAGGCCTGCGAGAGAAGTTGCAGGTCGGTCGCAGTGGAGTAGTTGTATACGACCAGGGTCAGGGTAGCCGTATTGCCGGCCTGCGTCGATGTGGCCTGAATCGTCTCGGGATTGGGTGTGCTGGCTGCCAACGCAAGTGTGCCCACAAGGAGCAGGATGGAGACTCCTGATTTGCGGGCACATCGACTTAGTTTTGTAAGTGATCTCATTTTGCGATCCTTCAGGGCATCCGCGTAGAGTCAGACCCCTGCGTGCCGCAAGCGAGGAGTTATGCGGCGGCCATTGTAATGCTGGGTTTCTGTGGCTGGACGAGGTCATCGAAGATCGCGCGATATTGGATCATCGCGTTGCGCAGTTCTTCAGTGGAGGCGTCGACCCGGTTAGTGCGGACGGCGACGCCGTGCGCCAGACGGTAGTTTTCCATGACGCGGGGATAGGTGACGGAGAGATCGGCGGCACGCTGTTCAAAGCTGGCGAGGGGATAGCCGCGTGCCTCAAGGAGCGCGTTGACCAGTTCGTCGGCTTCGGTAACGGCGGACTTGGGATGATCGACAAAGCGGGCTTGAACGGTTTGCCACTCGGTGACAAAGCGCTCGCGTTCGGTGACGCCGAGATCGCGGAGTTTGAAGGCTTCCACACGTGTTTTGCGGCCGACCAGCTTGGCTTCGGCCTCCTTGGTTGAGCCGTGCGCGAGAACGGCGCGGTCATACTCGCTGCCAAATCGATTGCGGAGGGCGAGGGTCTTCGCTTTGCGGTGTTCAAGGTAGGCGCTAACGGCGACGAGGACGACGACGACCAGTACAACCGCTGCCACAACGAGTTGCGTATTCGTGATGTGGTAGAAGACTCCGTTGAATTGAAATTGCATTGCATTCTCCTGTGCGGGGATTCCGCGACGACTTGGGCATCTTGGGAAATGCCTTAAAACGAAACCACGACGGGTGTACCTTGGGCCATGCTCTAAGGTCTCGATCGCCTGAAGAAATCAAGACCCTCCATGCATCTGTTTCCGAGTGTAGTGTCGTGGCTTCGCTCCAAGGGTGATGGGAGAGGCCCTCATAGAACTGATCCTGCGCCGGGCGGCGCGGGAATACTGGCCTGAATTGCTCTCTGAAGGCGATGCGGGCTATAACGTGGAGGACGGGGCCGGACCGATCGGATTGGAAACCCAAAAGGGTGGATTTACCTGAGCCGGGTGCCCAGGGTCCCTTATCGAAACGTGGGAATACCTCAGACCGCGACTCAGGGCCGGCCTTGATCGGGGATCAGCTCCATCTGTTTGGCGCCGCACGGTCCGGTAACGAGATCGAAAAAAGCGGGGCGAGAGACAACTCCCCGCTGGTTTGGCAACTCTGAATGAATCGAGGAGAAGCTATGTTCAAGATCAGTGCACTTGCTTTCGCAGGTTTCGCCATCGTTCTCGTTTGCTGCGCACCGGTTGCGCACGCCCAGATTTCGGTGGGCATAGGGGTTGGACCGGCCCCCGGGTGCCCGTACGGGTACTTCGACTATCCGCCCTACGATTGTGCTCCTTATGGCTACTATGGACCGGATTGGTTTATCGGTGGGGTGTTCATCGGAGCCGGCCCCTGGTTTCACGGGCCTCATGGGTTTTATGGCCACGTCGATAACCGCTATGACCCTCATCACGGATATGTTGGACCGCTGCCGGAGCGTGGTGCGGAGCGGTTCAATCACTTTCACGGGAACGAGGCGCGGGATGGGCAGGGCCACGTCGGCAATGCCGGCCATGAAGCCGGGGCCGAACACGCCCTGCCCGGGTATCGCGGCGGCGGCCACGGCGGAGGGCACCGGCGGTAGGTCGAGCGCAAACTAACGGAGAGACTGCAAGCCGGTGTTTGCCCGCGTCGCTGGGTCTGTGGCTTCCTACTGCTCATCTTTGCCGGGGCGGAGCATCAGGGTTTTGATGGCTTCACGGGGGACTTTGCCTTCGTTGAGGATCTGCTCCATCTGCTCGGCGATGGGCATCTCGATGCTGTAACGGCGGGCGAGACCGAGGGCCGCGCGGGTGGTCGAGACTCCCTCTGCAACCTTGCCGCCGAGGCCAGCGAGGATCTCTGGCAACCTGCGGCCCTGGCCCAGCTCTTGTCCGACTGTCCGGTTGCGCGAGAGCGAGCCGGTGCAGGTGAGGACGAGATCGCCCACACCGGAGAGGCCGGCGAGGGTTTCTCGGCGGCCTCCGCAGGCTACGGCAAGGCGGGTGATCTCGGCGATGCCACGGGTGATGAGCGCGGCGGTGGTGTTGTGGCCCAGGCCGACTCCGGCCGCGACTCCGGCGGCGATGGCGATGACGTTTTTGAGGGCTCCGCCAAGCTCGACTCCTATGACGTCGGTGGAGGTGTAGAGGCGGAGAGTCTCGGAGGCGAAGTCCTGCTGGATGCGGGCGGAGATCTTGGGATCTTCGAAGGCGACAGTGAGGGCGGTAGGCTGGCCCTGGGCGACTTCGAGGGCGAAGCTGGGGCCGGAGAGAGCGCCGATTGGGATGGTGCAAGCGAGCGTGGGCGAGCAACTCTCGGCGATGCAGGAGGCGATGACCTGAGTCATCCGGAGGTGGGTCTGATTTTCGACGCCCTTGGTGGCGCTGACGATGATCTGGCCGGGGCGCAGATGTGGGCCGAGGCGCGCGAAGGTGGAGCGGAGAAACTCCGAGGGGATGACGGAGAGGATGATTTCGGCGTCGGAGACGGCGGCGTTATGGCCGGTGACAGTGATGGCCGTGGGGATAGGGAAGCCAGGAAAGAAGAGCTTGTTTTCGCCGGCGTTATTGATCTCAGCGGCGAAGTCGGAGCTGTGGGCCCAGAGGGAAATCCGATGACCGCCGCGGCGGTGAAGCGAGAGGGCGAGGGCAGTTCCCCATGCGCCGGAACCCAGGACGATGATGCGGCTCATGCGGTCCTGCTCTCTGCGGAATGGGCTCCGAAGCGGGATTCGGTTCCGTTGAGGAGACGGCGGATGTTCTGGTGGTGCTTGGCGATGATGAGCAGGGCTACGGCGACTTCGACGGCGATGAAGAAGGGTGTCCGATCGGCGTTGCCCTGGATGCGATTGAAGAGCCAGGCGAAGAGAGGAAAGCTGGCCGAGCCGAGGATCGAGGCCAGGGAGACGTAGCGGCTGGCAAGGAGGATAAGAGCGAAGACGGAGATGGCGGCCAGGGCGGCGAGCGGGGCGGCAACCAGGAAGACGCCGAAGCCGGTGGCTACGCCTTTGCCTCCCTTGAAGCGGAGCCAGACGGGGAAGACGTGGCCGAGGACGGCGCAAAGGGCCGCAAGGCCGCGCATGTTGAGCGTCGAGGCGTCGGGAACGAGGAGGGCTCCGAGGAGACCACCGAGCGCGACGGACGCGCAACCTTTGAGTACGTCGAGGAGGAAGGTGGCGGCGCCGAGTCCCTTGCCGCCGGAGCGAAGAACGTTGGTGGCGCCGATGTTGCCGCTGCCGGCGTGGCGGATGTCTTGATGGCGAAAGAGGCGGACGAGCAGATACCCGGTGGGGATGGAGCCGAGCAGGTAAGCCGCCGCAGCGATAAACAGACTTGCAAAGACCATGTCGAAGGAGAGTTTAACAGGTTAGGGCGCGGTTCCCGAGGCTTGCCCGGCGGCGGCTAGCGGTCAGAGAGGACGTGGCGGGCGGAGCGGAGTTCGGCGGCCAGGACCTGCAGGATTTTGAAGGAAAGACGCGGGTCGGACTGCATGAGGCTGGTGAAGTTGTCGCGCGGAACGAAGCTAAGCCGCGAACCGACGGGGGCGATGGCCGAGAGTGTGTAGGCGCCGTTGCCGAGGAGGCCGGGAAGGCCGAGCAATGAGCCGGGATGCGCCTGAATCCGCATCACGTTCTTGCCGCTGGGGGAGTCCATGGTGAGGGTGATCTCGCCCTGGTCGACGATGTAAAGGCCTTGCGGGCAGTCGCCCTGCTTGAAGAGAACTCGATCTTCACCGCAGGAGATTGCGGTGGAGTCCTTTTCAAGCGCCTGGATCAGCTCAGGGTCGGCAAGGAATGCAGAGGAGTCTAGCTTCACTGGGGCCTCCATGAAATGAAAACGGGGAAATGAACGGCTGCAAATTAGTGTCGGCCTGTGATGCTATGGTGTCACCGTATAGTGATGGCATCTGGTGATGCGCATCACATATTCCTGTTCATCCGAGGAGCCAGCCGCCTGGGCTCGCCAGGTCTTCAGCGTCGGGGTTGGGTGCAGATCTGCGGTGCGCTGTCGGCCCGGTCAGTAGTCCTCGGGGGTTTCGACGGCCGGCAGGACATCGTTCTTCCCGGCGACCCAGACGTAGAGCGCGGGGAGGAGAAAGACTCCGATCACCAGGTTGGCGAGCAGGCCGCCGACGATGACGATTGCGAAGGGCCTCTGCGAGTCCGAGCCGATTGCGTGGGAGAGAGCGGCAGGCAGCAGACCTAGCGTGGCCACCAGCATGGTCATCATGATGGGACGGAGGCGGAGAACGGCGCCTTCGACGGCGGCTTCGATGATGTGTTCCTCAGAGGAGACCTCTTTGCTCTTGCCGCGGGCGCGAAGCTGGTTGATGAACTCGATCATGATAACGCCCGACTCCACCGAGACACCGAAGAGCGCGAGGAAACCGACGGCCGAGGAGACCGAAAAGTTGGTGTGAGTGAGAAAGAGAGCGAGCGGCCCGCCGACCGAGGCCATGATCACGCTGACCATGATGAGCATGGCCCACTTGTAGGAGCGAAACATGGTGTAGAGGATCATGAAGATGGCCAGCACGGTGATGGGAACGACGATGGCCATGCGCCGGTCGGCTCGCTTCTGGCTCTCATATTCGCCGGCCCACTCCAGGTGATAGCCGGTGGGCAAGGATACATTCCTGTTGACGCGGTTGATGGCTTCCTCGACTGTGGAGCCGAGATCGCGGCCACGGACGGAGTATTTGATGGCGATGTAACGCTCGCCGCCCTCGCGGTTGATCTGCTCGGCGCCGTCGTCGGTTGAGACTTTGGTGAGCTGCGCAAGCGAAACACGTTCGCCGGAAGGCGCGAGTAGCCGCACGTCTTCGATGGCCTCACGTGTGTCGCGATACTGTCGCTGATAGCGCAGGGTGACGTCGAAGCGAGCCTCGCCCTGTTGCACCTGGGTGACGGCGTTGGAGCCGATGGCGGTCTGAATGGCGTCTTGAATATCGGCGACGTTGATGCCCCAACGGGCCGCGGCTTCACGATCGACTGCAAGGTTGAGGTTGGGCTGACCGACAATGCGGAAGATGCCGAGATCTTCGATGCCCTGAACGGCGGCCATCTCGGTCTGGATTTTCTCAGCAGCATGCTCAAGGGCGCGCAGGTTGTCGCCGTAGAGCTTGACGGCAAGCTCGCCCTTGACGCCACTGACGGCCTCTTCCATGTTGTCGGAGATGGGCTGTGAGTAGTTCCAGATGACTCCGGGAAACTTTGACAGCTCGGCATCAATGGCAGCGATGAGTTTTTCTTTGTCCTGGTGGAAGACCGGACGCCACTGCTCTTTTCTTTTGAGGTCGACGAAATACTCGGTGTTGAAGAAGCCGGCCGTATCGGTGCCGTCATCGGGACGGCCTGTTTGGCTGACGACCTGCGTGACTTCAGGGAAGGAGGCCATCACGACGCGTGCTCTATTTGTGAAATCGATGCTGGCAGTTGGGCCCTCGCTGGGAGGGAGCGTGCCTCTGACCCAGATGGAGCCCTCATCAAGGTGAGGCAGGAACTCCGAACCGATGGGGCCGCCGACGGTGAGATAGATGGCGAACAAAAAGAGCGCAGTGGAGATGGCGAGCGTGGTGCGGCGGTGCACAATCGCCGCGCGGACAGCGGTGCGGTATTGGCGAGTGAGCCAGAGCAGTATCGGGTTTTCCCATTCTTTCGCGCCCTTGCGGAAGAGTAGCGCGGCCAGCACGGGAGCGACGAGGATGGAGAAGAGCAGCGCACCGAGCAAGGCGAAGCTGACCGTCCAGGCCATCGGTTTGAAAAGGCGGCCCTCGACAGCCTGAAGTGTGAAGATGGGCAGATAAGAAGTGATGATGATGCCGCGGGCGAAGAAGACTGGGCGCAGGACCTCGTGGGCGGCGTCGCGCACACTTTGCAGCGGAGGACGCGGGTTCTCCTTGTCGTTAAGATGACGGACGATGTTCTCGATCATGACGACCGAGCCGTCGACGACCATGCCGAAATCGAGCGCGCCGAGTGAGAGCAGGTTGGCAGGGATGCGGCTGAGGTCGAGACAAATGGAGGCGAAGAGCAGCGCAACAGGAATGGTGAGGGCGACGATGATTGCGCCGCGAACATTGCCAAGGAAGAGAAAGAGAACGATGACGACGAGGATCATTCCCTCGGTGAGATTGTGCTCGACGGTTTCGACCGTGTAAGAGACAAGATCGGCGCGGTCGAGAAAGGGCACGATCTTCACACCCTTGGGCAGAACGCGTTCATTGAGTTGCTTGACCTCGGCGTGGATGCCTTGCAGCACAGGATCGGAGTCGTCGCCCTTTTGCAGCAGAACGATGCCTTCAACGGTGTCGGGATTGTCGACAATCGCGCCGTCGGGCCGATGAGTCGCACGGCCGATCTGGCCGAGCCGGATCTTCGGGCCCTGCACAACGGTGGCAATGTCTTTCACCTTGATAGCTGTGCCGTTGGAGGTTTTGATGACAGTGTTCTCGATATCCTGCACCGTCGAAAAGAGGCCGAGCGACTGCACATTGATCTGCTGTGCTCCCTGCTCGATGAAACTGCCTCCCCCGTTACTATTGTTGGCGGCGACTTGCTGCTCGACCTGGGAGATGCTGAGCCCGTAGGAGACGAGCTTCTCCGGATCGATGCGGATCTGATACTCCTTGGTCGGGCCGCCGAAGCTGGAGACATCGACGACTCCCTGAACGCTTTTGAAGGACTTTTCCAGCGTCCAATCTTCGAGGGACTTTTTCTCCATCACGTCGTAGGCGGGATTGGTGCTCTCAAGGGTGTACCAGTAGATCTGGCCGACGGGGCTCCAGTCAGTGCCCATCTGAGGAACGAGATTGGCAGGCAGATTGACCTGGCTGAGGCGTTCGAGGACGTGTTCGCGATTGATGTCGCTGGTGGAGCTGTCGTCGAAGATGAGCATGAGGCTCGACAGTCCGGCGAGAGTGGTCGAGCGAAGATGAGTGAGATGAGGAATGCCGGCCATCTGAATCTCGACCGGAACGGTGACCTGGCGCTCGATCTCTTCGGCGCTGCGGCCTGGCCATTGCGTGATGATCTGGACGTAGTTGTTGGCGACGTCGGGATAGGCCTCGATGGGCAGGTTGCGAAATGAGGTGATGCCCCAGATGGTGAGGATCACGACTCCGCCAATGACCATCCAGCGGTTTCTGAGCGCGAAATCGACAAAGCCGCGAATCATCGAGTGAGGCCCTCCGGCACTACTGGTTCCCTGCGGTTTCGAGCAGCAGGGCATTTCCAGCGACCTGCTGACCGGGCACAATGCCGGAGAGGATCTCCTGGCGATTGCCCTCAATCATTCGACCAGCATGGACTTCGGTGCGCTTGAACTGATTCTCCCCGGCGGGAACAAAGACCCAGTCGCGATCATGCAGATGAAGGACGGCCTCGGCGGGTACCGCTGCGTGGATCTCTCTGCCCTTGCCTATGAATGTGGCAGTGGCGAACATGCCCAGTTTGAGGAAGCCGGGATTGGCAAGCTCAATGCGAACCTTGGCCGTGCGCAGGTTCGGATCGAGGACCGGGCCAATGTCGCCGATGCGGCCGGTGATCGGACGATCGGGGAATGCGTTGAGTTTGATCTTCGCTTCCTGGCCGAGTTGAAGTTTGGGAATGTCGTTCTCGTAGACATCGCAGACGATCCAGACATTGGAGAGATCGGCGACGGTGAATGTTGTGGCGGAGCCCGAGAGAGTGACGCCGGCCGCGCCTGCGTTGGTCACGTTTTGAGCGACGATGACGCCGGTAATGGGCGCATAAACGTTGACCACGCTGCTGGGATGGAGCTTGTCCACGCCGAGGGTCTGCAGTTGATCGTCGGCGGCGGTGAGATCTGCCTGAGCGTTTTTGGCCGTGTCTTCGGCCTGTTCGAACTGAGCCTGCGAGATGGCTCCATGCTTTAGAAGATCGTCCGCGCGATCGAGGGCCTTGTGAGCGAGTTGCTCGTCGTTGACTGCTTTGAGATAGGCGTTGAAGGCGCCGGTAATGTCGGGGCTCTGGACCTTGAGCAGCAGCTGGCCTTTTTTGACGTTGTCGCCGAGGCGGGCCTTGATTTCGACGACGCGTCCATTGGCCATCGAGATCACCGGCACTTCGCGGGAGATGTCGGGCATCACCGAGCCGGTAGCTGTCAATTCGGCAGCGGACTCGATTTCGGTTGCGGTGGTCAAGGGGAATTTGGCCGCATCTTTGGCATCGATAGTGAGCAGGTTCATGTCGGCTACCTGAATTACCTGAGCATGCGGGGGCGCGCCACTTCCCTCGTCTTTGGATTTGCAGCCGGAGAGAGCGCCGAAGCTGACCAAGGCCAGAGTCAGCACGGCGATTGCGTGCTTTGTATAGAGAACAGGGAATCTCATGGAATGACCTCACGTCCCACCGCCAGATTGAGTTGCCCGGCAGCGGTCAGATAGGAGCCGATCAGTTGCAGATAGGCGAGCTGTACGGCCCGATAGTCGCTCTGTGCATTCAGGAAGTCCATTAGCGATGCACCGCCGTGGTTGTAGGCATAGGTCACGGTGTCGCGAACGCGCGTGGCCTGATCTTTGTATTTGGCTTTGTAGGGCTTGAGCAATTCAATGCTGCTCTCGACCTCGGCGTAGGCCGAATCGACGTCGCTGAAGACTTGCGCGCGGGCAGCCTCGGTAAGCTGGCGGTTGCGGTCGATGTCGAGAAGGGTGCGCTGCTTTTCACCCTGATTGCGGTCGAAGATGCGGAGCGGAATACTGACGCTGGCGCCGAGCGTCTGCAGGCCGTTTGGATTGTTATTCGAGGAGTTCCACGTATACCAGCCGCTGAATGTAGGATCGGTCGAACCGTTGGCGATGGCCAGCTTGTGATTTGTCTCAGCTTGTGTGGCAGACTCAAGGGCCGCGCGCAGATCGGGGCGGGCGTCAAGGGCGATCTTGCGGAAGTCATCGAGAGGCTGCAACGAGTCGGTGAAATCGAAGGGGCCGGTCACATCGAACTGCTCGACCGGTGTGCGGTCGTTCAGCATTCGCAGCAGCTCGATCTTCGAGGTTCGCAGATTAACGATGGCGGTTTGAATCTCTGCTTCATATTGCACGCGCAAAAGTTCGATGCGATCGAAGTCGATCTGCGCGATGTCGCCAGCGTGGAAGCGGCTGCGGCTGATCTCAATGATCTTGTCGTAATAGATCAGGTCGGCCTTGGCTAGATCGAGAACGGCCTTGGCTTGAAGCGTCTGCACGAACTCGGAACGCAGATCGAAGAGGAGATTGCGTTCCAGATCTTCATGCTGCGAGCTGGCGATCTGCGTTCCCTCTTTGGCGCTCTGCAGGCGAAGTTCGCGCTTGTGGTCGCGTTCATGCAAATAGCTGACGTTCGGTTGGAGGTCCGTTCCGCTGAGTGGTTGCCAGACTCCGTTGTTTGGCACGATTTGTATCCCATCAGCGCCGAGGGTGGCTTGCGGGTTTGGCCGGAGATAGGCCGTGACCTCGGCGGCCTTCATCTCGTCCACACTGAGAGCGTCGGCCTTGAGGGCGGGATTCGCGGCCTCAAACCTGGTCTTCACCTGGTCCCAAGTGAGACTCTGCTGCGCGGCAAGCGGAGATGGGAGCAGGACCCATAACGACGCTGCCAGAAAGGACAGGAGGATTCGCTTCATACATAACCTTTGCGCCGCGCTCTTGACGGCGTTCACAAGGGGAAGATAGGCTCTGAAATCGAAGGAAGTTGCGGCGATGATCAAGCGGTTGGGGGCGGGCGATTTTGGACGAGGGAGTGAGCCAGACCATCTGCCGCGCGCGCTGTCAGGTGATCTGGCGCGATAAGCTGCAGACGGATCAGGGGCAGCTCTATGTACGCAGAGACAGGAAGCATCGAGGCCGCGGAAGAGATGGAGTGCTGGGGGACAACCGTATCATTGCGCCGCAGATAAGTGAAGACGTCGTCGTCGGCAAGATTCTGCGCCACCTGCAGGTCGTCGGTGACGGAGATGACTGGAAACAGAATCACGATGAGCAGGACGACGGCGGCTAACTGAACGCGCTGGTTCGTCCCGGTTCGTGGGGCATGGCAGATCCATAGCCTCACAATGGCGAGCGCCAGCGCCATCCAGACGAGATTGAGGGCAATCTCCATTCCTGAGCTAATTTTACATTGCCGCGTCGCTGGTCAATGAGCGGGGCGGCGACGGCCGTGCATCTTAGAGGGCCACGATCGAGCAGCTATCCGCCCGCAATCGCCCCAATGATCAGCAGAGGCTCTCGCGCCTCCACCACAGCGCGCGGCAGCTCGGCATCGAGCGGCTCATGCGACCAATCTTCTTCGCAGGCGAAGAAGCGCAAAAACGCCCGCCTCTCTCCGGTCTCGTAATCGCGAATCGTCCCGCGCAGCATCGGATGGGCTGCTTCGAGCGCATCGAGCGCGCGGCGAATCGTGACCGGCTCTTGAAGTTCCAGCGTGACCTCCGTTCCCACCTGCGCCAGATTGCGCAGATGGTAAGGCAGAACCACGCGGATCGCGCGCGTGCTCATGCCAGCGTCTGAACCTCAACCGAGAGCACACCTGGTAAGTCGTGCACTATCGGCATCCAGTTGTCGCCAGCATCAGCCGAGCAGTAGACTTGGCCGCCCGTCGTGCCGAAGTAGACTCCGCAGCCGTCGAGCGAATCGACGGCCATGGCGTCCCTGAGGACATTGACGTAGCAGTCGCGTTGGGGCAGTCCCTTGCCCAGCGGCTCCCACTCATTGCCGCCGGTTTTGCTGCGATAGACCCTCAGCTTGCCCTCGGGCGGAAAATGCAAGGAGTCGCTGGTGATGGGCACGACGTAGAGAGTCTCCGGTTCGTGAGCGTGCACGTCTATGGCGAATCCGAAATCGGTGGGCAGATTGCCGCTGACCTCATGCCAGCTATCGCCAGCATCGTCGGAGCGCATGACGTCCCAGTGCTTCTGCATGAAGAGCACGCCGGGGCGCGCGGGATTCATGGCGATATGGTGCACGCAGTGGCCGGTCTCAGCCGTCGGGTTGGGAATCATGTTCGAGACCAGCCCCTTGTTGATCGGCTTCCAGGTGGCTCCGCCGTCGTCGGTGCGGAAGGCTCCCGCGGCAGAGATCGCAATATAAATCCGGTCGGGGTCAGCGGGATCAAGAATGATCGTGTGCAGGCACATGCCGCCGGCTCCAGGCTGCCAATGAGGTCCAGTCCCGTGCCCTCGCAGGCCGGCCAACTCGTGCCAGCTTTTGCCGCCGTCGGTGGAGCGAAAGAGCGCGGCATCTTCGACGCCGGCGTAGACTGTGTCGGCATCGGTGAGCGAAGGCTCAAGATGCCACACGCGCTTGAACTCCCATGGATGCTGCGTGCCGTCGTACCACTGATGCGTGGTGAGCGGCTTGCCGGTCTCCGGCGAGACGTCGTAGAGGAAGCGGTTGCTCTTGGCCGGGGGCCAGGATTGAGGCGTTTCGTCGGGCTTTACGCCGGGCTGCTCCCACGACTTGCCGCCGTCGCTGGAGCATTGCAGTAGCTGTCCAAACCAGCCGCTGGTCTGCGATGCGTAGATGCGATCGGGGTCCACGGACGACCCCTTCATGTGATAGATCTCCCACCCCGCGAAGTGCGGCCCGTCGATCCTCCAGTCTTTCCGCTTGCCGTCCGAGGTGAGGATAAATGCGCCTTTGCGCGTTCCCACGAGGACCCTAACAGCGCTCATGGCTCTCCTTGTCTCCCCGCTCCGGCAGCTGTGCCGGTCGTTCGCAAGGTCTGTTCTCAGATTCTTGCCCGGCAGGCGGTCGGATTGCAAGTTGGATTTACGTCTGAGCCGAGAGGGCATCCGTAATGCCGTGCGTCGATATTGATGCTCTAAACTCAAAGCTGGGACTTTCTTATGATGAAATTCTTCGGCGGCAAAAAAGATCAACCGGATCAAAGCTCTCCGGCGGAGCTCGAGACTGTCGCGGACGAGACGCCCAAATCCGGCTTTTTTAGCCGCATGAAGCAGGCGGTCTCGCGGACTCGCGAATCGCTTTCGACCAAAATTGAATCCATCGTCGCGCTGACTCGCACAGTGGATGAAACGGCTCTCGAAGAGCTGGAAGCGATGCTGCTGACGAGTGACCTCGGTGTCGAGACGACCAATGCAATCCTCGCGGCTCTGCGGGCACGCGCAAAACGTCAGGCCATTGAGGGTGGCGATGAGCTGCGTGAACTGCTCAAGGCTCAGATCCGTGCGATTCTCGAAGCGCCGATCGCGAACGCTCCGAAGTCAACCCCTCCAGCCGACGGGCCGACGGTGACTTTTCTTGTTGGCGTCAACGGAACGGGCAAGACGACATCGGCCGGCAAGCTGGCCGCCTGGTATCGGACACAAAACCGCACGGTGCTGCTCTGCGCGGCGGATACATTTCGTGCGGCGGCCATCGAGCAGCTTGAGGTTTGGGCCTCCCGCAGCGGCGTCGAGATGATTAAGACCCGCCAGGGAGGCGATCCGGCTGCCGTGCTCTACGATGCCGCTGCTGCAGCAAAAGCGCGCAAGATCGACGAACTGATCGTCGACACGGCTGGCCGCCTGCACACCAAGTCAGGCCTCATGGACGAGCTCGAAAAGATGCGCCGCACGGCGGCGAAGCTGGTGCCCGGTGCGCCACACGAGGTGCTGCTGGTGATGGACGCGACAACCGGTCAGAATGGACTGCAGCAGGCGCGGCAGTTTACTCAATCGGCGGGAGTCACCGGTATCATACTCACCAAACTCGATGGCACGGCCAAGGGCGGCATCGCCGTGGCCATCGCGCAGGAGATGGGCTTGCCGGTGCGATTCGCCGGAGTGGGAGAGCAGATGACTGACCTGCTTGAGTTTTCGCCGGCTGAGTTTGTGGAATCATTGCTGGGGTAGAATGAGCACTTCGGACCAAGACCGCTATTGGATGCAGCGTGCGCTGGAACTGGCGCGGCGCGGCATCGGCGTCAGCTCGCCCAATCCTGCTGTTGGCTGCGTGATTCTGGATTGCGCAGGGCAGGTGGCCGGCGAGGGCTGGCACGAGTATGACCTGCTCGACCACGCCGAGGTTGCTGCGCTCAAGGTCGCCCAGCAACATGCCAGCGAACGCCTGCGCGGAGGCACTGTTTACGTCACGCTGGAGCCCTGCAATCACACCGGACGCACCGGGCCATGCACTGAGGCGCTGATCGCCGCCGGGGTTGCGCGCGTGATTGCCGCAACCATCGATCCCAACCCCAACGTCGCCGGCCACGGCATCGAGGCACTGCGTGCAGCGGGCTTGGAAACAGTTGTCGGGCTCTGCGAGGCCGAAGCGCGCCGCCTCAACGAAGGCTTTGCCCGCTGGAGCCAGCATCGGCGGCCGCTCGTTCTGATGAAGGTGGCCATGACCCTCGACGGACGCATCGCCCCACCGCCGGGTCAGCAGGCTCCGCATCAACCCCACTGGATCACCAGCGAAGCCGCGCGCGCCGCAGTGCAGCCGTTGCGCTGGCAGGCCGACGCCGCCCTCACCGGCGTGGACACGGTGCTGGCGGACGACCCGCTGCTCACGGATCGCAGTGGAATGCGCCGCCGCCGGCCTTTGCTGCGTGTGGTTCTGGACTCGGCGCTCCGGATGCCGCTTGACTGCAAGATGGTGTCAACCGCTCAAGATGATGTCGTCGTCTTCACCGTGTCAAACGATCAGGCCCGCGGGCGCGAACTCACCGAGCGCGGCATTCGCGTCGAGGTGTTGACTGCCGAAGCGGGTCGCGTGCCGCTTGACAAGGTTCTTGACAAGCTGGGCGAGGAAGGCATTCTCACGGTGATCACTGAGACCGGGACGCGACTGAACACGGCCCTGCTTGCCGCGGGGCTGGTCGATCGCGTTCATCTCTTCGTCTCTCCGCAGATCATGGGCTCCGATGCCGTTCCCGCCTTTCGCGGCATGGCCAGCGCCATTCGCATGGCCGAGGTTGAGGTCGAGCGTTACGGCAACGATCTGGGACTTTGTTCGCTGCTCAAGGACCCATGGCCGTCTGTGAGCGAGCAGACCTCATAGAACCATGAGTGACTTATCAGTCAGAGGCGGTGGATTTTGTGCTGTTCCATCGCATTCTCTTTGGGCTATATTGAATCCACGCGAATCGGGAGAGGCCCGGTTTTAGCATCGAAGGCTGCCCCGGCCTCCGCGAAGCAATAAGCCCATTGACCTGGAAGGCGCGGCCGTTATGCGAGGAGCGAGAGGCGGCGGCCAGGAGGGGATGCAGTCGCTCCGAGCAACTAGATGCCAGCGAATCACAGCTGGAGTGAGGTGGAGTCGAGATGCTTACTGACAGAATCGCATTGGTGCTCGAAAACAAAGCCATCGGCAGCGTCCTGTCGATCACGCCCGAGCGCACGGTCTTCGACGCGCTCGAAATGATGGCCGAGTACGACATTGGCGCATTGCTTGTGATCGCCAATGATCGGGTGGTCGGCATCCTCTCTGAGCGCGACTACGCCCGCAAAGGCATTCTCAAAGGCCATCTCTCGAAAGAGACCATGATCAGCGAGATCATGACCAGCCCAGTCGTGAGCGTCAGCCCGGAGCAGACCGTGGATGAGTGCCTCACGCTGATGACCGGACATCACTTCCGGCATCTTCCGGTGGTGCGGGAGGATGAGGTCGTGGGGCTGGTTTCGATCGGCGACCTTGTGAAGTGGGTGATCTCGGGCCAGGCCCAACATATTGAGGCGCTTGAGGGCTACATCGCGGGGGCCTATCCGGGCTAGGTTCGGGTCTAGGCCCGGGCCCGATTGCGGCGGCGTTGCGCGACCGGCAGTTGACGCACCTGAAGCTGCCCGCATGCCCTTCCCTTAAAATGAAAAGATGTTCACCGGGATCATCGAACAGACGGGAACGCTGGTGGGGCTGGAGAGCCGAGGCGGAGTGCGGAGAATCACAGTCGAGGCTCCGGGACTGGCCGGCAGGCTGCGCGAGGGCGATTCGCTAGGGGTGTCGGGCGTTTGCCTCACGGCGCTGGAGGTGAACCCCACGCTTTTTCATGCCGATCTGGCACAGGAGACGTTCGACAAGACCTCGCTTGGCGCGCTGGCTCCGGGCTCGAAGGTCAATCTGGAATTGCCGACGGCTGCGGGAAGCCCGCTGGGCGGGCATATCGTGCAGGGCCATGTCGACGGCTGCGGAAGCCTTGCCGCCCTCGATCCGGTGATCTCACCTGATGATCCAGCCTTTGACCGGCAGACCACCGATTGGACGCTGAAGGTGACCGTACCGGAAAAAGTCCGGCCATGGATGGTGCATAAAGGCTCGGTGGCGGTAGAGGGCATCAGCCTGACCATCGCCAACTTCGATGGTGAGGCAATTACCATCGCGATTCTGCCGCTCACTTATTGGAGAACGAATCTGCATACGCTTGCGGTGGGCGCTCCAATGAATGTGGAGGCCGATGTGCTGGTGAAGCTGGCCCACGCGCAGATGCTGGCAGAGAAGAAGCCGGAGATGGAGCTGACAGAGGCCTGGCTGGTTGCGAGCGGGTATTGACCGGTTGCCCGCGAACTCCTTGTGCCCGATTCACGTCTAATCCATAGGAGAGACTCCCGCTACTTCTGTCGCTCCCTTCGGACAATCCCGTATGCTGTTGCACAGGAGGCCGTTATGTTACGACCGCGCCTAGTTGCTTTTCCCCTGCCGCGATTTTTGCAGGCCGTGTCGGTTCTGGCTCTCGTGGCCTTGGCCTTCGTCGTCGTGAGCCGGGCGCAGACCCCTGCGCCAGCTGGCCAGCAACCCCAACAGCCAGACCAGACGACCCCCGACTCCGGCGGTCCAGGCGGCGACACAGGCGTGATTGCCCTGCCCAAGAAGAAAGACAATCCGGACAATGCGCCTCCTCCTGCGCCTGCCGAGCCCAAGTTCAAGAACCCCGAAGGAGCTCCGAACTTCTCGCTGCACATGGATGTTCCGGAGGTGAGCGTCGACGTTGGTGTGCTGCTCGAGAAGACCGGGCAGTTCGTACCGAATCTGAAGCCGGGAAACTTCCGGATCTACGAGGACGGTGTCGAGCAGAAGGTTGCCGGCTTCAAGCGCACCGAGGCGCCGATCACCGCGCTCCTGCTTTGCGAGTTCGCCTCGACCAATTACTACTTCGTTTATGACATGCGCAATGCGGCGTATGCCTTTGCCAGTCAGTTGCGCCCCAACGACTACGTGGCCATGATGACCTTCGATATGAATACGAGGATCGTGACCGATTTTACCCAGGACAAGCGGCAACTCTATGAGGCGATCAACACTCTTACGATTCCCGGATTCAGCGAACGCAACCTATTCGATGCGCTTTATGAGGCCGAGGATCGGCTCAGCCGCATTGAGGGGCGCAAGTACATCATCGTGATCGCCTCGGGGCGCGACACCTTCTCCAAGATCACCCTCGACAAGATTTTGCAAAAGGTGAAGAACACGCCCGACGTGACCATCTTCACCGTCTCAACCGGCGGCGCTCTGCGCGCGATGACCGAAGGCATGGGTGGATTCCAGAGCAGCTTGCGGGATATGGATTATCTGCAGGCGGACAACGAGATGAAGACCTTTGCCAGCCTCACCGGCGGCAGGTGGTTCTCTCCGCGCTTTGAGGCGGAGATGCCTGAGATCTTTCAGGAGATCAACCAGAACATTCGCTCAAAGTATCAGCTCGTCTACCATCCCACCAACGCCAAGCAGGATGGCAAATACCGCAAGCTGCGCGTCGTGCTGGTTGACGACGAGGGCCAGCCGCTACGCATGGAAGACGAGAAGCACAAGCCGCTGAAGTACGACATCATCGCGCGCGACGGCTACCGCGCCAAGCAGGAAGTGGAATAGAAAAGAAAGGCTTCACAGAAGGAAGGGCCGGCGAAACCCCGAAGCCTCGCCGGCCCGTTTTTGAAGGCGCAAGACTGCGATCTATCGGAATTGCGCGATAATGTCGTAGATGTAGTACACGGCTACCAACAGCGTCCATCCCCCAACCAGCCAGCCAGCGATCCGCAGCGCCGGGTCGATCCTGCCGATCTTGGCGAGAATCGCCTCCTGCGCGATCTTCTCGTGCTGAAAGGCATCGTCGAGGTAGATCTGGTCCTCTTCATCACGGGTTAAATTGGAGCGATAGAGATAAAGAGCGGCCGCTACTGCCGCCAGTATTCCCCACACGACCCACATTACCGGCACAAGCGTCATACTCCACCTCCCGAGATTTCAGCTCCGGTCACCGGAGGATCTAGGGATTCAGGTCCTGACCGGCTGAGGAGCCGTCTCGGTGAACATGATACCTCCGTTTCGGTTTTGATGTCGCAACAAATAACAACCGGCAAGGAATCCCCGAAGTCATCAGCAGATACCACGAAGGTACCTCTGCGACTTTACCCAGGAAATCGCATCCAATAACCACACGCATTCGGAAGAACCTTGATTCCTCTTCCGGAGGGCCGTAGAATTGCTTCTACGGCAAGCAAAAAATCGACTGGGAGAGATCATGGCCACAACGACCGCTGAACCCGCACAGGAAACCATTAAGAAAGCGCCACTTACCCTGACCCCCCAGGCCATAGCCAAGGTGCGCGAGATTATGGCCACCCAGGATCCACTGCCCGCGGGGCTGCGCATCGGCGTGGTCGGGGGCGGATGCTCGGGCTTTCAATATTCCATGGCCTTTGAGAACCAGAGCGGCATGATGGACAAGATCTTCAACTTCGAGGATCTCAAGATCTTCGTCGATGCTACCTCGCTGATGTACCTGAATGGTTGCACCGTCGATTACGTCGAGACGCTTGAGGCGGCCGGCTTCAAGTTCGACAATCCCCAGGTGAAGTCGACTTGCGGTTGCGGCTCTTCGTTCAGCGTTTAGGCGAGACTCTAATTCGCTCGCGTCAACGAGAAGCCCGTCCCTTGTGGGGGCGGGCTTTTCCTGCGTTTGAGGGCTGAGAAACCGCGCCGCGGAGTCACTGCGAAACAAGTTGGGGCGTCTGGTTCGTCGGACTCTGATTGACGGGTGACTGGTTTGTCGGATTCAGAGAGGTTGGAGTCTGAGACGGATTCAGTCCAGGCCCGCCGGGCTGGACCGGAGCGCCTAGCTGGCTTCCGGCTCCGAGCATCTGTTCGACTTTGGGATCATAGACAAACTCCCACTCGTTGTAGTGGGTCTTCGTCTTGTAGACCATGATGGACTGCTTCGGGCTGTTGGGCGAAAAGCCGATGATGCCCGCTCCGCCGAAGGTCTGTCCGGGCTGGCCCAGGGCCGATTGGCCGCTTGTCGAACCGGCGGCGTTTGGATCTGCTGGAGTTGTGCCCCCAGCCGGAGTCATGCCCGTCGTCGTGGGCGAAGTTGTGCTGAGGCCGGCCGGAGAGCAGCCTGTGCTGGCAGGGTTCGAGGAGCCTGCGCCGCTTGTGGGGCTGAGCGCGCCGCCGCCGATCCCGCCAATTCCAGTGGTCCCGCCAGTCCCATCGGTTGGCGTGCTTGCCGCGCAGGTTCCGACCGCTCCGAGAGGCTGGCCGAAGAAGCCCATCGCCGTCGGTGCCTTGTTCATCCCAAAGAGCACCGGCTTCCAATCTTCCTTGCCTGTTGTTGGGTCGGCATACTTCTTGCGCAGGAAGCGGATGTTGTTTGTGGGTTTGACCAGAGCATCGACATTCGGCGGATACGCCCCGAATTTCTTGTAGTACATCCTGACCGCGCGCATGTACTGCTTGCCTCGCTGCATCGTCTCGAGTTCGCGATCGCGCTGGATCTCCTTGGCGACCTTGGGCATGGCGATGGCGAGCGAGATGGTGAGCAGCGCCACCAGGAAGATGACCGCGACCAGAGCGTAGCCTTCCTCTCCTGCTCGCGATGGGAAGCGGATTGGAGAAGAACTGCCCATTGGGCTCCTTAACTTCCAGCTACCGACCCTTTGCGGGCCTTCTTTAAAATTCCGCATTTCCTGCCAAACCCAACGCGCCAGCAGCCGAAGCTAGTCTGTCTTGGGCTGGTAGGGCAGGCATTGGGTGTTGTTGTATCCCAAGTCGGTCACCTGGGCGCAGGTGGGCAGAATGCTGCCCACCTTATAGCGGTGGTCCACAATCTCCCCGGTGTGAGCCTGAAAGACGTCTTCCCCATGGACGAAAAATGCCACTACAGATCTGTCTTTATCCTGGCTGTAGCCGAAGTAGCGCAGATCGATTGCCGGGGGTTTCGGCGGTGTGTATACAGCGGGTGCCGGAGTAATCGGCAAAACCGACTTTGGGCGCGCGCCCGCGACCAGCGGTTCGATTACCGGCGGCGCCGACTCGGCAGAGAAGATGTTTCTGCCCGTGCCCTGGTATTCAACGTCTTCGCTGAGAGCGAGCTTGTCGAGGTGCAGGGCGGGATCTATCCCAGAATTGGAGAGCTTCTGAGCCTCTTGAGCCGCAGGGGCGCTCGCGGCGGTGCGGTCTTTGGCCTGCTCGGCCGGAATGCTCGCCAGCCGCGGAGCCGTTACCGCGGGTTGCGGTGCGGATGAGTCTCCAAAGTAGCTCTTGAGCTCGACTCCGATCGCGGCGACGAGGACCACCCCGAGACCAATCAGCAGGTAGACCTGCCACTTCTTTTCCGTGCCCAGACGCATGGCCATGGCTACTCGCCCTCCTTTCCCTGCACAGAGAGGAGTTCTGCGGAGGGTTGGGACTGCTGGTCGCCAGCTTGCGGCGTTTGCGGCAATCCGGCAGGCACATCCGCAGGGCGCAGCCAGGTAGAGACCAGCAGGCGAAGATTGACCGAGCCGCCTTGCTGGCCGGTAAGCGTGAGAGCGCGAACTACAAAAAAGATCTGGTCGCGCTCCAGGTCGTTGGTAAAGTGCATGATCTGCGAATAGTCGCCGGTGATTCCGGCATCGAGCGAAATCTCGGTGAGATCGGCGCCGGGCTTGCCCTGTGTGTAAGTGACGCGGCTGAGCCGGACACCCGATTTGACTCCCAATTCGCCGATCCGGCGGTCGATGGAGGAGTAGTTGGGCGGGATGCGCTTGGCATAGAAGGCCTGCATCGCGGCGCGCGAGTCGACAATGCGCCGGTCGAGGCCGCGCAGGGGAGCGGTTTGCAGATTGAGGGCCTTCAATTGAAGCTGCTTGTCGGCCAGCGCGCTGGCAGAACTGCCGCTGGTGGCGGCCCAGTCGAAGCCGAAGCGAACGGAGAGGACGACGACAGCGACCAGAAGGATGGCAAAGCCAACGTAGTGCCAAGTAAGCGGAGAGGCCAGGCGTTCACGCCACAGGGCAGGGGATGTGCTGCTGCTCATCGCGGGCCTCCTGCAGGTGTGTTTGGATTCGGTGCGCGAACGGGAATCGGCACCCGGTTGACGTTGGCAGGAGCATTTGGCACGGTCCGGTTCGGCAGAGAGAAGGGCGGCCTCGTTGTCGTCTGAACTGGAGCAATCCTTGTGGCCTGCGGAACTCCAATGCGCACTGGTAGGGCCTTTTGCCGGGCGCTCTCAGCTTTGGTCTCAGGTTTCTCAACCTTGCGAGGTCTGTGCTCCAGAGCGACGGCCGTGTTGTAGTCGGCCAGCAATTCAAAGGTGAAGCGATTGGAGGCGCTCACCGGATCCAGACGCTGATTCTGGCCGCCGTTGGTGTCGGTGCTTTCACTCACAATGTGAGGTGCAACAAAGTAGCGCGAGTGCTCGAGGTTCTGGACCAGATCATCGGCCTTGTCGCGCGGCCCGACGATGCGGAGCTTCATGGTGATACTGCCGGTCTTGGCGTCGCGCGTGGGATCGATCGCCGTTACCTGAACTCTGCCGGGCAGGACGGTCTCCAGATCTTCCATGGCCAGCGTCCAGGAGAAGGTCTTCTCATCGAAGAGCTGGTTGAGCTCCGCGGCCTGCCTCAGCAGTTGATCGTTGGCCGGCTGGCGCATCAGGTTTTGATAGCCCTGGCGCTCACGGTTGATGGCGTCGATCTTGCTTTGGACGCGCTCTTCGGTGGCGCGGGCCTCTTCGGCTTGCTGGTGGAAGGCGCGCAGACCGAGCCCAAGGCCGATTGCAGCGACGGCCAGCACGGCCATGGCAATGCGCAGGCGCTTGAGGGCCGGCCTGAGATCGGTATAGGGGCGGGTGGCGAGATTGAGAGTGATCCGCATCAGGCTGCCCCCGCCAGCGCGCCGACGATGCCGGCCAGGCTTACCTGATTGCCGAGCGGCGTGGCGGCTCCTGTCTCGGGATGCGGCGCGAGGTCTGTGACGGTGAGCTCCAGGCCACCGATCCAGCGCGCAAACTCTTCCGCCGTGCTGGTGCCTCCGGCTCCGATTCCGGCGTAGTGCAAAGTCTGAGGCCGTGCTCCCAGCTTGTCTTCATAATAGGCGGCTGCGCCGGCGATGCCGCGCTGCACCTCGTGCAAGCGCTGGTTGGCATCGAGCGGCAGGTCGAGTGTGCGGTAGAGCAGCAGGTCCTGTCCGTGGGTAATGGAAGTGGTGAGCGCCAGTTCGCCGAGATTCGCGGCCAGCACCGGCTCCTCGGTGTGGATCGCGGCAAGCGCCGCCAGGCTCGTTGGCAGCGCGGCTCCAGGCTCGTAGCCCGCCTGGCGTATCGCAGCCTCGTATTCTTGCAAAATCGGACCGGGAACGACGGCCGCCAGCACCTTGCATTCGTTCTTGTTCTCGACAAGTACCTGATAGCTCAGCCCGGCGTGCTCGACGTCGAAGGGGACCATCTTGCGCAGGCGGAAGCGGATGACGGGAATCGCTTCGTCTGCGCGGGCGGGAAGCGAATCGAAGTCGAGCACAAAGACCCGGACCACGGTGTCGGGCAGCACCAGCGTGATCGATCGCGTGCGCGGAGAGACCTGGTCGAGAGCCGAGCGGATGGCCTTGGCGACCACTTCGGGCGAGCGAAGATTCTTCTCGGTGATGTCGGGAATCAGCGTATTCGACGGCAGCGGTTGAAAGGCATAGACTAGCGCCTGGTCCGCGCCTGCAGAGGCCGCGGCAAGCACGCCCTGCGCGGAGAGTTCGACCGCAACCGGCGGACGGCCCCCGCGCTGAGTGGTGAGTTTGGCTTTGACGAGGATCGACTCCATTATCGTGACGCCTCGATAAACGTAACTTTGTTGATCTCTTTAAGGGTGGTCAATCCGCGACGGACCCGGTCCAGGGCAGATTCGCGTAGAAAACTCATTCCCTCTTTTTGAGCTAGCTTGCGTACCTCGGAGGTGGGCTTTTTGGCCAGGATCAGCTCACGGATCGGATCGGTCAAGTCGAGCAGTTCATGGATCGCCGTCCGGCCTCGATATCCCGTGCCGCCGCATTCCATGCAGCCCAGACCCTCGCGGAATTGGAATCCGCGCCAGTCGTCGGGCTCCATGCCGGCTGCCCGCAGAACATCGTCGGTGTAGCTGACGGGCCGGGCGCAGTGCTCGCAGATGGTGCGCACCAGCCGCTGCGCCAGAATGCAGTTGAGCGCCGAGACGAAGTTGTAGACCTCGACGCCCATGTTCACGAAGCGGCCTAGTACATCGACCACGTTGTTTGCGTGTACCGTCGTAAAGACCAGGTGTCCGGTCAGTGCCGAGTTGATGGCGATCTGCGCGGTCTCGTTGTCGCGGATCTCGCCGACCAGGATCTTGTCGGGGTCGTGGCGCAGAATCGAACGCAGGCCGCGGGCAAAGGTTAGCCCCTTTTTCTCGTTCACGGGGATCTGCGTGATGCCGCGGATCTGGTACTCAACCGGGTCCTCAATGGTGATGATCTTGTCTTCATCGCTCTTGATCTCGTTGAGCGCGGCATAAAGAGTCGTCGTCTTGCCCGAACCGGTTGGCCCGGTGACCAGCACCATGCCGTAGGGTTCGCGGATGTAGGCGCGAAAGCGCTTCAAATCTGCTTCGGCAAAACCCACCACGTCGAGAGTGAGATTGTGGAACTTCTCGCTCATCGACTCTTTGTCGAGCACGCGGAGCACGGCATTTTCACCGTGAATCGTCGGCATGATCGAGACGCGGAAGTCAATCAGCCGTGTCTTATAGCGGACACGAAAGCGGCCGTCCTGCGGCACGCGCCGCTCGGCGATGTCCAGCTCGCTCATGATCTTAATGCGCGACAAGATCGTCGAGTGATGTTCGCGGGCGATCGGCGCCATCGCCTCCTGCAGCACGCCGTCGATACGGTACTTCACATGAACCGAGTCGTCGTAGGTCTCGATATGAATATCCGAGGCGCGCCGTTCGAGAGCTGTGAAGATTGTCGTGTCGACGAGGCGAATGATCGGACTGATGTCCTCTTCGCTCGTCAGCTTCTCGATCGAGATATTCTCGTCGGCGTTTTCGTCCCCCGTCACTACATCGAAGGTCAGTCCCTCGCTGGCCTCGTCGAGAACGCGCTGCGACTGCTCGGTCTTCTTCAGCAGGTCGGTGATCTGCGAGAGCGTCGCTACGCGCGGAATAATGCGGTGGCCAAGCAGGCCGGCGATCTCATCGAGAACCATCAGCCGCGATGGGTCGCTGACGGCGATCACCAACGCGTCCAGTTGTTGTTCTATGGGCACGAAGTTGTAGCGGAACATCAGCTCGACGGGCACCGTGCGCAGCAGCTCGTGTTGGATCTTGAAGTTCTTCAGATCGACGAAGTCGGCGTGATAGCGCGAGGCGAGCATCTCGGCCTGGGCCCGTTCGTCGCCGATCGATGGAAGTGGAATAGCGAGGGTGGTGGAATCAGCCATGATTTACCCTTGACCTCCGCCCATCGAGCCCAGAGAGAAGATCGGCAGGTAGAGCGAAATGAGAATGAAAACTACGACCACTCCCATGACGATAAGGATTGCCGGCTCAATGAGCGCCAGAGCCGCCGTAAGAGCGGTTGCGACATCTTCCTCGAAGAACTCCGAGACAGAGTTGAGCATCTGCGGCAAAGCGCCGGTCTGCTCGCCGACCGAAATCATCTCAGAAGCCAGATCGGGGAAGACCTTGGTCTGAATCAGCGCGTCGGCCAGGCTCTTGCCCTCGCGAACCGTGGTGATCGAGCTGGCTACCGCCTTGGCGACACGCTGCGAAGAGATCGATCGAGCCGCGGTCTCAAGCGAGGGCACCAACGAAAGCCCTCCCGTCAGCAGCGTCGAAAGTGTGCGGGCAAAGAGAGCCACCTGATATTTGAGCCAGATTTTGCCGAAGACCGGCAGCCCAATGCGGAATCCGTCGATAAAATCGCGGCCTCGGTCAGTGCGTGAAAAGCGGAAGCCGCCGAAACCCGCCGCGACCATCGCGAGGAGAATCCAGAGGATGTTGTGCTGAAGGAATTTGCCAAAGGCCAGCAGGTCCATCGTCATCGCCGGCAGCTTGTTGCCCATCTGGTCGTAAAGCGTGGCAAACTGTGGCACCACGACGACGAGCATAAAGGCCATCAGTCCGCAGACCAGCGTCAGCAGCACGCCGGGGTAGATCAGTGAGGCCACCAGCTTCTTGCGAAAGGTGAGCGAGACGCGCTGAAAGCTGACGTAGCGCTCCAGCACCTCCTGCAGATTGCCCGAGCGCTCGCCGGCCAGCAGCGTGGTGGTGTACATGATTGGGAAGCCGCTCTGCGCCTCAAAGGCCGAAGAGAGCGAATCACCGTTCTTCACGCGCCCGCAAACGTCGTCCAGCTGCGCAGCAAAGCGAGCGTTCTTCTGGTTCTTGGCCAGCATCTGCAGGCTCCCAAGAATCGGCAGCCCGGCGCGGATGAGCGTAAGAAACTGCTGGTTGAAGATCAGAAAAGGTTCCAGCTTGACCTTGGTGTTTTTGAGGACTCCGAAACCCGAGCGTGCCTTGATGGAAAAGACATGGTAACCGGCATGGACAAAGCGCGAACGCAGCTCCTCGGCGGTGGCCGCCGATTGCACCTGCTCCTGAACGCGGCCGCGCTCGTCAGCCAATTTGATTACGAACTCTGCCATGATTCTGACCGCCCGGTCGGTTGACCTGGCTGTCCCCCAGGGTGATTCTTCCCAGACTCCAGCCTACCAGCTTCTGCCACTCGCGCCGGTAACCACCAGACGCGAGGGGACGAGTGATCGCTCAAAAGCGCGGCAGGCGCCAGGGCTGCGTCCTTACTCATTGCTCCGGGCAAGCTCGGGAGGCTTTCCGAAGGCCTTTTCGCTCAAGGCGATCAACTTGTCTGCTCGCCGCGTCGATTGATGCACCAGATCTGGTGAAATCCACAGGCCTCGTCTCGTTTTGCACTTGTATCCACAGATTGAATTGGCCTACTCTCCACCCAGTTGGTAAACCTGTAGGGGACTGGAAACGCAGTTCAGCCTGGCAGGACGATGCAGGATTGAATTGAGAACGGTGACCCGCGGCTGGTACCGGTCATGGAGAGCCGAAGGAGATTGAATCTGCATCCAGAGTCAGGCGCGAAGGTGCAAGACCCGATTCCACCCGAAGATTCATCCGCAGCCTAGGACTGAGGATGCAAAGTTCGAGTGAGCCGGGGAATCATCATCGGCCCAGCCGTAGACGCAGGATTCGGGGCGCACCGAAGACGCGAAGCGGAAACACCGGAGGGTACTAAATTCGGGGAGACCCGAAGAGTCATCAGCCGGTGACGCCAAGGGAGAGAGGATTCGAGGAGACTTGGAAACTCCCCTGAGGCGAGCCACGGCACTCAATACCGGGGAGACCCGGCGATAGTGCCCAGAGCAGAGCCGGAAGGTCGAGACTTCAGGGAAACCTGAAAGCTCACCGTAGGCAAGCCGGAAGATGCGAGGTTCGGGGCAACCCGAAACTCCATCGAGAGGCGGCGCTGGAAGGCAGAGTGGCGGGGAAACCCGAGCGATGCTCGACAGAGCCACCGATAGGATGCGAGATTCGAGGAAACTCGATGATCCATCGCCGGCCAGACCGGAAGACCGAGGCAATGGGGAAACCCGCAGCCTCGGTTGGGAGGCGGAATCGGAGAAGCAGAGTGACGGGGAAACCCGAGGCTTTGCTTACGAGGCCGCCAAAGGATGCGAGATTCGGGGCAACTCGAAGATCCATCGCCGGCACAGCAGAAGACTAGAGGATCCAGGGAAACCTGGAGCCTCATTCGAAGGCTGAACGGGACGATGCTGGTCCAGACAACCTGCGAGTTTACCGCCATTGAGACGCCAGAGACTTCGGTCTCTGGCGTCTTCGTTTTTGGGCGGGAGCAACCCCGTCGCCAGCACGCAGGCGCGGTTGCGTGTCAATCTCCGGTTAGCGGGTCATCCTCTCGCGATCCATAAAAGCGCGCAACGGCGGACGGTCGGTGATTCGATCGGAACTCCGGGATTTCTGTGATCTCCTTTGTTCGCTGAGAGCCTGGACGATTTGCTCGCTCATAGGTAAGTCAAGTCTTTTCTTGACATGATGTACTAGTGTTATGGTACAGTGATACTGCAATGAAATTGCAATCCACGCCGAGCAATAATCGCTTTCTGCTTGATCTGCATAGCGGCGTACCTGTTTATCGACAGATCATCGATCAGGTTCGAGGTGGCATTGCATCAGGTGCGCTGGTTGCTGGCGATCAACTACCCACGGTGCGCCAACTAGCTGTCGATTTGGCCATCAATCCTAATACCGTTGTCCGCGCCTATCGCGAACTGGAACTGGGCGGTTTGCTTGAGACACATCAAGGGACGGGCACGTTCATCACCACCCAAAGGATGAAGCGGGCAGACGCAGAGCGGGAGCGGCAATTGGCGCAAATCGTGGGAGACTCTGTCTCGCGTGCCGGGGCGGCCGGGTTCACAGTTGACGACTTGATCGAAGAGCTACGCGAATTGGCCCGAGGCCAACGGAAAGGAAAGGGAAGATCATGATGAGAGTTCAAACTGACCCAAAAAACGGTGTGGCAATAACAGCGCTTATTGTTTGCATTGGCGCAGGAGTCGCTGTCAGTGTGGGACTGCGCAATCCATCGCCGATCTTTGTCGGAGCGCTGATTGGCCTCTATCTTCTGTTTGCGATCCAAGTCATCAAGCCGTGGGATAGGGTGGCCCTGATGCGCCTGGGCAGATACGTCGGATTGCGCGGGCCAGGGTTATTTCATATTGTTCCGATCTTTGAGACTTTGAGCCAGTATGTCGACCAGCGCATTCGGGTCCACAGTGTAACCGCGGAATCCACACTGACTCGCGATACCGTTCCGGTAAGCGTGGACGCGGTCTTCTTTTGGCTGGTCTGGAATGCGGAAAAGGCGATTCTTGAGGTCGAGGATTTCAACGAGGCGATCAGTATGAGCGCACAGACAGCGCTCCGGGAGTCGATCGGACGGCACGAGCTCGCGCAGATGATTACCGAGCGTGAGATGATGGGGCACGAGTTGCAACGCATCCTCGATGAAAAGACCAATCCCTGGGGCATCTCGGTGCAATCGGTCGAAATACGCGACGTAAGAATTCCGGAGACTCTTGAGAACGCCATGTCGCAGGAGGCACAAGCCGAACGCGAGCGGCGCGCGCGAGTGATTCTAGGCTCGGCCGAGGTACAAGTCTCGGAAAAGTTCGCTGAGGCTTCGCGAGTCTATCAAGACAATCCCGGCGCGCTTCACTTGCGCGCAATGAATATGCTCTACGAAGCAATCAAAGAAAAGGGCGCGATGGTCATTGTGCCATCCACCGCAGTTGAAACCATGGGTCTCGGCGGAACGCTCGCTACCACTGCGATGGCCAAACAACAATGAAAGTCAATTTTGAGGGAGGGAGAACCCGTATGAAGCAAAGAGTAAGTACCTTCGCCCTGTCCGCCCTAGCGCTGATCGCATGCGCGGCCATTCCGGTCATCTTGTCAGCCCAAACTGGCTCAAGCAGCGCCGTTTCAAACGCAAGCCCGGCCTCCATTCCGGCGCAGCAGAAGCCAGTCATCGCGGGCGACTATGCAGGAATCCTTAGTACGTTGCAGCTGAAGTTGCATTTCAAGGTCGGCGCGGCAGGCGCTGTTTCTGGCACTCTTGATAGGGCAGATCAAGGCGCACTCGGGATTCCCTGCGCCGACATTCATCTCGATGGTCTAGACCTCACCTTTTCCGTTCCGGCCGTCCATGGCTCCTGGAAGGGAACCGTCTCCGCCGATGGAGCGGAGCTTACAGGTACCTGGGATCAGGGAACTCCGCAACCTCTCAACTTCGCCCGCGACACGTTCGTGCCTGCATCCAAGCCATCGTCTGTAGACGGCATCTGGCTTGGTACGCTCTCTGCCGGCGGTCAATCTTTGCGTGCCCAGCTCCACATTAAGAGCGACAGCGCAGGTCATGAGTTTTGCACCTTCGATAGCCTCGATCAGCACGCCATGGGACTCGAATGCGCTAACGTCGTCTTTTCTGGCAACGACTTTTCCTTCGAGATCCCCGTGGCCCATTTGCGTTGGTCCGGAAAGCTTTCCGCAGACGGCAACGCTCTGACTGGTACAGTAGATCAAGGTGCCCCCTTGCAGCTGAACTTCACACGGCGGTCAGTCGAGCTCACCGCCGCGCCGATCCCGCAGCCCACGTTCGACCAGGCCGTCGCCCCTGTCTCTGCCGCTGACCTGCGATCTGTTCTTGACAAGGATCTCGCAGTTGCCCTTAAGAGCGGCCAGCTTGCCCCCGCCACAGGCGCTGGTGTCTCCATTGGCATCGTCGAACATGGAGTACTCCATGTCTTCAGTTATGGCACGGCCAGGCCAGACTCTATCTTTGAAATAGGCTCCATTACTAAGACTTTTACCGGACTCATATTGTCGCAGATGGTTGAGCAGGGCAAAGTCAAGTTCAATGATCCTGTGCGTGAGTTACTGCCTCGCGGAACCGTCACCAAACCGGCCGGTGAGGAGATCACTCTCCTTGATCTGGCCACTCAGCACTCCGGCCTGCCGAGTATACCGGACAATTTCAAACCTGCCGATCCCGCCAATCCTTATGCCGACTATCGTCCGGCCAATTTGTATGAGTTCCTTGCCAAACGAGGCGTCGCCAGACCTGCCACCCCCGGCTTTGTATACAGCAACCTCGGTTTTGGTCTGCTTGGCCAAGCTCTTGCCGCTCGCTCTGCTCTTGCGTACCCGGCTCTTGTCAAGGAAGAAGTCCTTGATCCACTCGGCCTCAAAGATACAACCGTTTCTCTCACTCCCGAACAACTGGCACGTTTCATTCCAGGCCACAGCGGAGATCATCAGGTCTCACATGCCTGGGATTTCGACGCTCTTGCAGGGGCTGGCGCAGTTCGTTCCACCGCTCGCGATATGCTCACCTACCTTGAAGCTAACCTCCATCCTGAAGCTCTGAAGCTAGCCGCGAAAATCGCCGCTGCATCCACGCTTTCCGCAGCTCTCAACCAGCAGCATGAACTGCGCGCCGACGCTGCGCCGGGAACCCGCATCGCTCTGGCCTGGCTCTTTGAATCCGAGTCTGGAAACTACTGGCACAACGGCGCCACAGGCGGATACAGCTCCTACGCCTTCTTCAATCCCAAGGGCGACTACGCAGCTGTTGTACTACTGAACACCACTCTCGGCAACACCGGCAGTTTTGCCGACCGCCTCGGCCAGCACATCAGCCAGCGCCTCGCCGGCAAACCTGCTATTTCGCTCGCGGAATAGCCGAGCCGAAATGCTGGCAATTCACAGCTCCGATCACACCACCGTGTAGTCCTTAGCTGGCCACACCTAAGTTATTGGGAGTTCCTCTTGTGGGGTCGCCGCTCCGGAGACTGCACCGCTACCCAACTTCGAGTCAATACAGTCTTGGTCCCTACCCTGTATCCTGATTGCGTTTGATCTTGCGGACGGGAAGGGGTGCTTCTGTGGCGCAGCCAATGACTCGGAGCATGGCAGGCGGGCAGCTTTGGGCGGGCAGGGCAGCTGAAGCCGCGTTGCGGCTAAGTGCTTTGCTTCGCAGGCACGGGCGTCTGGCGAGCCTTGTGGCTGTGCTGCTGGCTTTGACTCCTGTACTGCTCGTCAGACTTCACTCCACGCGTCTGGCGGCCGTTGCCGCGCCGTATCCGCACGAACTGGCACAGGTGAGCTTTGCCGTGGCGGGAGATGTGATTCCGCATGAGCCGGTCCGTGCCGCCGCGAGCGCTGCCGGGGATGGATCGCAAGGCTGGGGCGCGCTCTTCTCGGATGTCGCCGATGTCTTCAAGGGAGCCGACTTTGGCTTTGTGAATCTTGAGACTCCGGTCGCTCCGGCGCATTCGCATGGGTCGAAGCCGTTCCTCTTCGACGCGCCTGTTGCCCTGGTTGACGGGCTCAAGGCCAGCGGCATCAAGATTGTCTCATCGGCCAACAACCACATGATGGACCAAGGGTGGGCAGGCTTTGCCGAGACACGCGAGCATCTGAGCCAGGAGGGCATGCTCTTCGTTGGCACGGGCGATACGAAGGACGATAGCTGGCAGCCGGTCGTCGTTGAGGCCAACGGCATCAAGGTGGGCTGGCTCGGCATGACCCGCTGGCTCAACGGCGGCCGCAATCCCGACAAAGACGATCAGCCGCATGTGAACTTCTTCCCTTATCCGGGCGAATCGGCCGGTGCGCCGGGAGCCGATGAGGCGGCAGTGCTCGACGCGATCAAGCAGGCCCGCGCGAAGTGCGATCTGCTGGTCGTCTCGATTCACTGGGGTATCGAGTACGCGCCTGCGCCGCGACCCGAGGATGTGGAGATGGCGCACAAGATGCTCGAGGCCGGAGCCTCGGTGATCGTCGGCCATCACCCGCACGTTCTCGAACCCGTCGAGACCTATCGCACGCAGGACGGACGCGACACGGTGATCTTCTACTCGCTGGGCAATTTTTTATCGAATCAGTCGCGCACATACGTTGACGGCCTTATGCCGGACAAGGACGGAGACCCTCGCGACGAGATGATTGGGCTCTTTGCTGCCGTCCGCAAAGATTATGGACCGGCCGGGGTTCGCGTCGAGGTCGGCCACGTGGGCGTGCTGCCCGTGTGGGGCGAGAACAATCGGAACGAGCTGGCCCGCGGACGAGCGAAGACAGCTATGATTCGTCCGGTGCTGATCGACCGCGAGATGCCGCCGTTGCAGGCGAGGCTGGATGAGCTGACGAAGCTGAGCACGCCGTCAACGCCGCTGACAGCCACGCAAAAGCAGGAGTTTATCGAGCTGACCAACGAGCTGAAGCTGCTCGACGATCGACGCAGACAGATCCTGACGCGGGTGGGGGACGAGTACATCGTCGATCCGCCTAAGCTTGCGGCGAAGCCTTAATGATGCCAGTCCTATGCGAGGAGCGAAATGTCTGCGGCTATCGCGGCATTCCGTAGTTCCTTGTCAATAGTAGCCAACGGAGCTCGGTTGCGTTGTGCGACGGCAAGATAGGCCGCGTCGTAGAACGACAGCCGGTACTTCCGGGCCAATTGAAAAATGATCTGGTCATCCTCGATTGTATCGATGTGAATTGGGAACAAAGAGAGCAACTCAAGGTAATGCGCCGAATCCTGCTCCGTCGTCCGCAGTCGTCTCTCATTAATAACTAGAAGGCTGCGAACCTCATACCACCACAATGGCGGCACCAGGGCAAACTCGTCCTTCATTCGGTCTGCGGCGATGTCGGCCACTGGCGAAGACTCGTCGGCCAGAGCCCAGACTGCCGAAACCGAGGCGTCAAGGACAAAAGCCATCAGGCGCGGCCTTCATCTTTCATGGAGAGAATCTCCTCAAGAGAGGCCTTGCCGATGCGTTGCCGCAGCGTACGTATTCCTTCGATGGCTCGCTCTACCCGCTCGCGATCCATCTGGGCCTTGGGGCTGATGACGGCGACTTCCTTGCCATGTCGGGTTACGATGATGCTCTCTCCACGCTCAACGTCATCGAGGATGCGGAGGAAATGAGTTTTGGCTTCTGAGGCTTGAATCGTCTGCATAATTTGACCAGTCCGATCGACCAGTCAAATTATAGCACAAACAAAAGAACTCAACATGTCGCTCTATTGCACGGTGCCTTGAGGGCGTAGACGGCGCAGATCCAGAGCGCACTCGACGGCATTCTGTGCCTGGAGGCGCAGGTTGTCTGAGGCGGCCCAGAGCCATAGGCGAGAGACCAGGTTGGGGTTGCGGATGCCGGGTGCCAGATGCGCCTCGGGACGCATCCGGACCAGCACATCGTTCTGACCTGTTGCGGCGAGATTGGATGGCGAATCGGTGTCTTCGAGGACCAGGTCGACGTGGCCGCCGCTCAAAGCCTCCTCGATCGCCGCGATTTCAACGGGCCGCTCCAGATCGATGGCAATCGAGAAGGTGTGACCGTGGAAGACGGGTGCGTGGACCACTTGGAGGGCCAGGGCTGGCCACCGACCGGCTGAGAGAGCGGCATAGTGGCGGCGAATGCGCGCCTCTGCCTCACTCAGACTGACCTTGGCGGCTTCTCCCAGGCCGGAGAGCAGGTTGTAGGCGGCCTGCGCGTCGTAGAGCTCGCGCGGCAGTGCCTGAAAGCTGAGCAGACTGACGGTTTGTTGGTGCAGTTCATCGAGCGCGCCGCGGCCAAATTCGCTGGCAGGCTCGAGCAGCGTAGCGGCGACGAAGCGGAGCGGAGCGGCGTGCTGGAGGCGTTCGAGGAGCACAGCCAGGGCTAGAGCCGCAGGATGCGCCGGAACGACTGCAGGGGTGAAGAGATCGACCGTGGCCGCTTCAAAGCCGAGCCAGGGGGCACGGATCACGACGCCGGTCTCCTGGTCGAGCGCGCCGGAGAGATCGAGCACGGTTGAGCCGGAGCGGAGTGCCTCGCGCCAGTGCTTGCGGGTCAGATCCTGAGAGCCGCAGAAAAAGGTGAAGTCAATGTGGTCGAAAGCATCGGGAGCCAGGGCCTGCACGAAGGTGATCTCGTCACCCACTTGGTCCAGCTGACCCTGGACATCCTCTTCATCGAGAAGCAGAAAGCTGGCTGCCGCCAGAGGTGACTCCGACAGGGCGTCTTTCAGCTCCCGGGCTACGAGGGTAGAGGCTCCGGCAATGGCGATCTTGTACACAGGCGTCCTTTGCTTCGATTGGATGGGGTGGTGACTACGAGTTGCTCAACGAATCCGGTTCAGCCGCAGGAGGGCCGGATAGAGGAGGCCGGGCGCCGGTCAATCGCCAGCGCCTGCGGCGCTGCCAGGAGTATGCCGCACGTGCCCAAATGCCCGAAAACATGTAAGTCAGCGCCCAGGCAAAGAGCAGGACCTGAGAGAACCTGAAGATCAAAAAAAGTACAAATGCGATGAGAAGAAGAACCTGGAAGGGATGGCGTCGTGAGAGGCTGAGTTCCTTTCCGGACCAGAACCGCCAGGTGCTGACCATGAGAAAGCCGCTGACGCCGACCAGGACAATCCAGAAGATAGCGACCCACCAAGCCTCGATCGGAATGCCATAGCAGAGATGGACGGTGGTGGCGAGCATCCCCGCCGCGGCCGGAATGGGCATGCCAACGAAGTACTTGCGCCCCGGACGCCCCGGATTGCGCGGCTGGGCGTCATGGCTGATGTTAAATCGCGCCAGGCGCGAGACTCCGCCGATGAGAAAAAGGAAACAGATGAAAGCGCCGACGTGGAGCAGGTTCTCGTGCAGCGGCGGGGCGATCGATTCGGGAAGGAAGTGGAAGCCCCAGATGAGCGCCAGCAGGCTGGGCGCCACGCCAAAGGTGATCGCGTCGGCGAGCGAGTCGAGCTCTTTGCCGAAGTCGCTGCAGGTGTTGGTCATGCGCGCGATGCGTCCGTCGAGCGCATCGAAGGGGATCGCGAAGATGATGGCGATGGCTGCCCAGTCGAGGTGGGTGTGCGCGTCGCCTGGTTCGCTGATGGCGGCAATCGTCTGAGTGATAGAAAAGAAGCCGGCGGCGATGTTTCCCACGGTAAAAAGCGAAGGCAGCAGGAACATGCCGCGGCGCAACTGCGCGCGCGCCCTGGCTCTGGCGAGTGCGGGATCGAGGTGGTTCATGGACGGCCTCCGCTCGCAGCTTTCATCACTGCCAGGACACTCGAGCCACCCTTCACGCGCTGGCCGACCTTCACACAGATCTCGGCGGCGGGCGGCAGCAGGACATTCACCCGAGAGCCAAACTTGATGAGGCCCACACGCTGGCCGCGTTCGACCGTGTCGCCCTCGCGCAGGTTGAAGACAATGCGTCTCGCCAGCAGGCCGGCGATCTGGTGAAAGGTTACCTCGATTTCCTGCCCACGCACTGTCGCGATGTTCTGCTCATTCCGGTCCGCCGAGGTGCGGTTCATTGCGTTCAGGTACTGGCCCTTCTGGTAGCGAACGCTTGAGAGGACGCCCGCGATGGGCGAGCGGTTCACATGCACATCGAAGACGCTGAGAAAGATGCTGATTCGCTGCCTGGGACCCTCGGGGGTGGTGATGGAGGCCGTCTCGGTGACCAGACCGTCCCCGGGCGAGACAATCAGGCCGGGTTCGCAGGGGATGGCCCGCTGAGGATCGCGAAAAAACCAGAGAAAGAAGGCCGCCAAAAGTACGGGCGCGATGCTCCATGCCCAGCCGCCTGTAACCCACGCTAGTAAGGCTGCTACCGCCAGCAGGCTCAAACCGTAGATGTAACCATCACGAACCATAGTCCCAAACGATTATACGGTGATTGCGCCGCGACGGAGAATTTTGGAGGCCGATCTAACGGTCAGACATCGTCGAAGATCTCCAACGGGCGTCAGGGCTGGAGACGCGATTCCATAGTGGATGTACAATCAGATCGTACTTCTCTGCGCGGCGCAGCTTGCGCCGACTGCATTTTGCTTCACTTCTTGTCTTGCGAGCAGCATAGATGGATGGCTCGTGCCCTTATGAAAGCGAACGCGGATCCGTTGCCAGTGACCCCTTCGAGATAGGGAACCTCTCTGCCGCATGAGATCCGTTTGCGCGGAATCGAAGGCGCTGTGCGAGCCAAAGGAGCGGCCATGGAAGGTTTAGCTGCAGGTCTGGCAAAACAGCGATTCAGCGAAGCCATCGAGTCTTTTCGGGAGAAGAATCGCCGGGCTGCATTGAACGAGATGAACGAGGCGCTGTCGGGTGGTTTGGCGGATGCGGCGTGCGGCCTGATGCTGCTCAAGACGTTCTCCGCGCGCAAAGAGCAGTACGACGAGATCCTGCGCGAACTAGGGGCCAATATCGTGCGCCTGGCAGAGATGCCGACCATCTTCGAAGTCAGCGGATATGGTATCTATCTATTGGCGAGGTGCTACGCCTATCTGGGAATCAAGAGAGAACGGCAGTTATCCAGCTTCTTAAGGACAACCTTCAAGGTAAACATCCGGAATGAGCCGATGGAAAAGGCCTCGTCTCTCTATATGCAGTGCATTGCGCGGGATTCAAGCTTCGTTGATGCACTCTTTGAGCTGGGGTTGGTCCACGAAATCGGATTGAACTCAACCGCCATCGCCATTGAAGCCTATGAGATCGTCACGGAGTTGAATCCGGACCATATTTTGGCGCGCGGGAGTCTCGCGAATCTGTATAACCAGACCAAGCAACTTGAAGAGGCGCAGGAAGAGGCCGAGCATTTTGTGCGGCTGAGCCCGAATGCCATCTCTTATGGCACGCTTTCAGAGATCTATGCGCGCCAGAAGATGACAAAAGAGGCCTGGCTGGCCGCCAGGGCCGCGAAGCAACTTCCCGATTACCGCGGAGTTAGGGAGAGATTCTCAAGCCGGATGTATCTGCTCTCGCCCGAGACCATAGCACCGGTTCCAGAGCCCGGAGAATTTCAGAGGCCGATAATGCAGGAACCCGACTTGCGAGCGCACCTGACACGGTGAGATCGCACCAAAGCGCCTCTCAGGCAACTCGCCTGCTTTATTCCGCAGCCCGAAGACTTTAGGCGGGGACCGCCAACCTGCGCTCGAGACTGAAGATCAGGTCCTTGGCGTGCAGTTTAAGCTTTTTGAGGCGCACTTCCTCGATCTGATCTTCTGCGGAGAGATAGGGTTTTTCGAGCAGTTCTTCCAGCCGCTGAGCGTAGTGGCTATGTTCGGCATGCAGGCGATTGATTTCTTCGCTCAGCGTAGAGTCCTTTATTTCATCCATCCAGCACCCCCGAATATTAATGATCATTTACATATATCGCCGCGAGAAGCCAACTCGCAAGTCCAAAATCAACCGCCGGTAACCGGGCTGTGGAATTCAACGGCGAAACCAGGGTTGCTCTGGTGAGGACGCAGGGTCAAAGTTTAAGGGTCAACAGGAGCGCATCCTCAACCGGATCAACGTAATAGCGTGGACGATGGCCGGTTTGGCCGAAGCCAAGACGGCGGTAGAGGGCCTGAGCCGGCAGGTTTGAAGTACGAAGTTCCAGCGCTACCTCTGCGATACCGGCCCGGCGAAGCTCAGCGGCCAGCGCAACAAAGAGGGCGCGCGCCAGGCCCTGGTGTTGGTGCTCCTGGGCGACGGCGATGGTTTCGAGTTCGGCTTGGGGCGGAATCAGGCTGGCTACGGCAAATCCCGCGAGACTGTGGCCGGGAGATTCGATTACCAAGGCGATGCGGGGCAGAGTGGCCTGGGTGTCGAGCGCAGCAAGGTAGGCTGCGCGGGGCCAATGCGGGGCTTCGGCCAAACTCTGGTCGACCTCGATGACGCGGTCGAGGTCAGCCGGAGTCATGCGGCGAATCCTGACGGGCAGTAGGGGATTCATGGGTGCTGTGAGGCTGCTGTGGCCGATTCGGCGAACGGTTCGGGGCCGAAGATCTCGGCGTCGCTGCGGCGGAGGTAGTTGCCGTCAAGCAAGGCCAGGTCGACGAATTCTCTGGCTTCCACTCGCGGAGCGCAGAGCGTGAGTGCGTCGGCGGCTGTCGGTGACGCCGTTGGGATCAGTGCGATCGCTGGCCAGGCCGAGCTTAACAACTCGGCGGCGGCCTGGTCGCAAAGGGCGACTTGCGTTGGCGCTGGATGGACTGCCGCAAGCTCCGGCGCTCCGGCCAGCAGTTCATGATCACCCAGCCGCAGAAAGAGCTCGTGGCGATGCGCATCGAGCGCCGCTGCATGTGTGTGTGACCTTGCAGCCAACACTTCGAGGCGCGAGACCGCGACGACGGGAATCTGAGATGGCTCCGCCAGGCCTTTGACGGCGGCCAGGCCTACGCGTACGCCGGTGAAGCTGCCGGGGCCGTTGACGACGACCATTGCAGCCAGATCGCGCAGAGCGATGCTGTATTGCGCGAGCAGATCGCCGACGGCTGCGACCAATGTGGCGGAGTAGCTGCGGCCTTCGAGTTCGATCTGGCCTAGAACTTCGATGCTCTGGCCGGAGAGACGACCGAGCGCCACCGAACCGGAGGGTCCGCAGGTGTCGATGGCCAAAAGGTACGTCGCTTCGGACATTAGCTCCTCTTAGACCGCAGCCAGCGCCTGCTTCAGGTCGGCGATCAGGTCTTCCTTGTCCTCGATGCCGATCGAGAGGCGGATGCGGCCTTGGGTGATTCCCATGGTGGCGCGTACCTCTTCGCTGACTGATCCATGCGTCGTCGTGGCCGAGTGCGAGGCCAGCGACTCGACACCGCCGAGCGACTCCGCACTGAGGAAGATCTTGATTGCTGCCAGGAAGCGTGCCGCACCTTCGCGCGACTCGACCTCGAAGCTCATCATCGAACCGAAGCCTCGCTGCTGCTTGACGGCGAGATCGTATTGCGGATGGGCCTTCAGGCCGGGATAGGCGAGCTTGCCGACTTTGGGGTGCGTCGAGAGGTAATCGGCCACGGCGCGACCGTTCTCCTCGTGCTGCTGAATGCGCAAAGGCAGGGTCTTGATGCCGCGCAGGACGAGGAAGCACTCGAAGGGCGACATGACGCCGCCGGCGGCCTTCTGCACGAAGAGGAAGCGCTCTTTGTGCTCTGGCGTGGAACCGATCAGAGCGCCGCCGAGGCCGTCGGAGTGGCCGTTGAGGTACTTGGTCGTCGAGTGCATCACGATGTCGGCGCCCAAGGCGAGCGGGCTTTGCAAGACCGGCGAGAGGAAGGTGTTGTCGACACTGACTTCGGCGCCTTGGGCGTGGGCGATTTTGGCGACGGCGGCGATGTCGGTGAGCACCATCAGCGGGTTGCTGGGTGTCTCGATGTGAATGAGTTTGGTGTTGGGCTTGATGGCAGCCTCGACTGCCGCGAGGTTGCTGGTGTCGACGTAGTCGATCTCGATGCCGTAGCCGGAGACGATCTTGTCGAAGAGGCGGAAGGTGCCGGCGTAGACGTCTTTGGAGCAGAGAATGTGGTCGCCCGCGTGGAGCATGGCGACGAGAGCCGAGATGGCCGCCATGCCGGTGGTGAAGGCATGAGCGCTGTGGCCGCCTTCGAGGGCAGCCAGCGCCTCTTCGAGACGGTCGCGCGTGGGGTTGCCGGCGCGCGAGTAATCCCAGCCGCGGTCGGTGCCGATGCCGGTGAGCTCAAAGGTCGAGGAAAGGTAGACTGGCACATTGACGGCGCCCGTCTGCGGGTCGGGATATTGGCCGGCATGAACGGCGAGGGTCGAGTACTTCATCGGGGAAGCGGTCATGGTTCGTGGACTTGTCTCCTGATTTCAAGCTTATCGCAGCGATGCGCTGACGGAGGAGGATAGAGATCAGGGGCAGAGATCAGGGGGCTGAGATCAGAGATCAGGGGTCGGGGATCAGATGTCGGGCGCGGCGACTTGGAATTCAGGGACCCTCACCGGTACTCTGTAGGCAAATTCTTTGTTTTCTGTTGATTGCGGGCATGGTTACGCTGCAAAATATTGAAAATAATGAGGTTACCCGCAGAATATTCATCTGGAAAGAGTTACGGGAGGTTTACAGGCGATTGGGCAGCTATCGGAGGATCGACTGGTTCTATTGTCCACGGGAGATGGAAATAATCGGCAAGGAGTTGGGGAATGGGCGATGTTTTTTGCGGTCTAAAAGCTAGCAGGATGAGGGTCCGTGGTATCCCCGGTCCCCAATTGCGAGAGCGAGGGACCGGGGGCACCCGCTCGGGTGAAAGAGCGATCATTTTTTCCGGACCTCAAAACCGGGAGGATGAGGTTCGCGGCTCGCGGTGTCAAAGTCGAGATTTGGACCTCGCGCCTCACGAGGCTTTCAAACGTTCGTGGTCTCGTAGGTCCGGAAAATGCGCGGGACCAGGGGCACCGGCGAGGCATCATGCGTGGCCCCTTCGGCGTTTCTCGGTAGTAGTATTTGCCTGAAGGAAAGAAGTCTCGCCGGTGTGCCCATCTCTGACGAACGAAAGGACGCCTATGCTGGATCACATTTTTCTTTCGGTTAGCGACATCGAGCGTTCGATCGCGTTCTACACCGCGGCGCTAGCTCCTCTTGGCATCACCACACGCATCGACTATGACGGCAAAGACGGACCGCCTGGCCATCCAGACCTGAAGGGATTCGGGGCAAACGGCCGCATCTTCTTTTGGCTAAGGCAGGGCCGCGCCGACAGCCACTCAGCGCATGTCGGTTTCGTGGCTAACAGCCAGAGTGAAGTGGATGCTGCCTATGCCGCCGCTATTGCTGCGGGAGCCACGGATAAGGACGCGCCGGGCGCTCGGCTCTACTATGACCCGCGCTACTACGCAGCCAATATCCTTGACCCGGACGGCTATAGCCTCGAATTCGTATACAAGAGCTGGCAGCACTAAGCGCCGCTCGATGAGTGCTCTGTCGGGCTATCGAGCGATCACAGCATCATTAATCGGCAAGTCGGCAATGCGACCGAAGCCTGGCACCTATCTCGCTGAAGATCGCCGTTGCCTGCGGCGTTTGCCGGGAGTAATGTGCGGCTTGGATGATTTCCTGCGATCCCAGTTCTCAAAAGCGCGACCTCGGGTAACCCAATCTTGATGGTTGATTGAGATATGGGCCACCCACCCAATCGAGATCGAGTCGCCTATGTTGAGCGCGATCTCTTAACTTGAGATCGATGGGGCTGTTGAGCTTCGCAATCTCCGTTTCAGAACGGCACGGCGCAGTTTTCTATGACTCCGGAGGACGAGTACCCATCCCGGTCCTTTTTCTTGAACCAATTTGATGCACATTTGTGATCATTGCCCAGATAGCCTAGTGCTGCTTTGGCAACCCCAAATCGCTCCTCGCTTCTGCATCGATTATGTCGCGACAGCGATCTACGCTGGCGCTGTATTGTTCCAGCCTGTCTTCCTGATCCAAGCCCTCGCCGACAGGTGGAGCGGGATACCAGTTCGTTGTCAGCTCTCTGATGGCAATATTGGATGCTCTCGATATGCGGAATGCGCCCTCGTGAAAGATTCTCCGCAGATCCTCCACTTTTTCTGACACGGTCGACCAATGTTCTAATTGGTTGTCGATGGACACGTGTTCCGCTCCCATGTTGCTCATTCGGGCTAAACTGACTTGTATTTGAGACAGGCTGTCTATGATCCTCCGGTAAGCCTCTTCCTGGCGCTCCCACCACCTTTGGGAAGAAAACTCCCGGAGCGCCCGCTTGACAGTTAGCCACGCCGCCAATCCTGCTAGGAAGACATCCTTGGCAATCTCGAAAAGCAAGTTGGCTAACGCCGCTGGTGCAAGCATACGCAACATTCTAGCTAGCCACCGCCGCTGTGCCAATAGTGTTGGCGAGTCGGCGGGGCCCCGCATCTCGACCAACCATCAGGACAGGATGCCCAAGCCCCGGCGTTGAGACAGAAGTTGCGCACCCTCAACTCCAATCTCTGAAGAACCGGCCCCAGTTCACGCCTATGCGCTCATTGAGGCCCGATAGGTCCCCGCAAGTCGCCTTCTCGACGGTTTTCGCTGTTTCCTGGTGCTTCGGCGGACGAACGGTTCATCAGGGCTGCACTGCTATGCGCCACCGCCGTTCTTTTTGGGGGATTGGGTCAGCAGGTTTTTAATGGAGTCAGCGCCGAAGCCCAGGGCTACTACGGCCAGCGTGGCGGGGAAGAAGTCGAGCTTGGCGAGTTGATCGAGAGCGCCGGCTTCGAGACCCGCGAGAGCAACGCCGAAGGCGATGAGGAAGCGTACGGCCTCGGCGAAGGCGCGGGTGGCCTGATGCGGCTTGGGCGGCTGAATCTCAAGCACCCCTTCGATCGTATCGGCGGCGTCAAGGTTCTTGTGGCTTTGCACTGAGACAGCGATCCTGACCTTGCGGCCATTCTTCTTCAGCCGGAAGGGCTTCTTTCCGGATTTTCTGTGGGTAGCTTCTTCGCCCTCGGAACCGTTTTGCAGTGGCTCATCGCCGAGGAAGTAGTGGCAGACTCTGGGACCGTCTTCGGTGAGATCTCCTGGAAAGCTCCACTTGAAGGCCAGCCTGTTGAGTGCCGCAGCGGCACAGAAGCGGGGATCGTCGAAGGAGACTGTGAAGTAGACGGGGAGGAAGGGTCTTGCCTTTTGCGTGTCGAACTCGACTCGCACACGCTTGGTGCCGTCGGCGCGTACCTTGTCGATCTCGGCGAGGATGTCGGCTTCGTAGATGTCTTCGCGCATCTCCTGCACCAGCGTAGTGGCGGCGCGCAAGGATTTCCAGGAGAGGGTGCTGAGCATGTCGATGAGTTCGCACTCGTGATCGAGGAGGCGCTCTTTGGAGCTCTTGCCTGGCTGGGCGCAGTTGAGGGATTTGCCCTCTGGCACGGTGGCCCTGACCATGGCGTAGTCGAGCGCCGCATGGGCGGCGGCGATGGCGTGATCGATGGCAAAGAACATGGGTTGGACGATGTTGGCCGGGTCTTCGAAGGGGGAGTCGAGGACGGCGAAGATGCCCGGCAGAGCCTGTTTGAGGTCGGCGTAGTAGGCGGCCGGAAAGGAGTCGATCCGGTCCTTGAGCTGCTTGAAGTTGGTTGCGATGAGCTTGGCCTGGGCTGCGCTGTCGTCCAAGAGGGCAAGCGCGGCCTCGGCTTTGCTGAGCTGAAGGTTGGCGGCGTTGACATCCTCATCGGGGAGCGAAAAGGAGTGGAGCTGATTGGAGGCCGATTGGAGTGTGCGGTCGATGTCGTCGGTGATGGAGGGGGGAGCGGTTGCGGAGGCGTCTGTGAATCTGCGGCGGAGTTCATCAAGGCGTTCCGCGACGACGAGGCGCTTGGCGAGGCGGTCGATGGAGATGGAGACGTCTTCAAAGCGTTCCCCCGAGGAGAGCGATAAGGGTCCCACTTCGTTGAGCGCTCGGGCGATTTTGGCCCGCTCAAGGCGCAGCAGAACGCGCAGATAGGAGTCGACGCGGGCGCTGACGCTGCTGGTGCGGTCGGCGAGGTCGTTGATCTGGCGGTGCAGTGCGACTTTTTTGAGGATGTTGGGCAGAACCGAGCTGCCGAGGAGCGAGAGCAGGCCGCCCAACAGGAGGAAGATCATGACGTAGATGGCGAAGAGGACCTCGGTCCAGTCGGGACCGAGGCGCATCATGGTGAGAGTCACGGGGATGGCTTCGACGGGCAGAAGGTCGCTTGAGACGCCATGCGGGCCGCGCTGGCTGACGATGAGAAGCCCATTTCTCTCGGTCGGACGAATGAAGTCCTTCCAGGAGTAGACCTCTTTAGGGGGCGAGAGCTGGATGCGGGAGCGGCCGTTGGGAATGAGGATTACATGGTCTGTCTTGACGACGGTGCCGCCGAGCTGGAAGCGCCAATCGAGCGAGAAAAACTCCGTACCGCCGTTTTTCAGGGTGAGAGCGACGGTTCTTCCATAGGTGAATTTGAGGGGTTTCTCGGGAGTTCCGTTGCCGTCGAGGGTGATGTTGAGCGGCACATCGACCGCTACCGCATCTAACTGGCCGATTTCGTCATTTTGGTTAAAGAGCTTGGCGTCGGCGGCGGTGGTGCCGGCGAGGTTGCTAACGCTGGCCACGATCTGCAAGGACTGGCCGGGAACAATCTGCGCGGGAAGAGCCGCGGCGCCGGCTTCGAGGGCAAAGGTCACCTTGGGCATTGGCAACCTGGCGTGCGAGGTCAGATCGAGGAAGGTTCCGGCATTGAGGGCGAGAGGAAGAGCGGATTTGCCTGAATTGGTCAGGACAAAGCGCGCGGCGCCGGAGCCGCTGCGCAGAATCACAGGCTCATTGGAGACAAGCCTGAGCTGAGCTTTCGTTGTTGGCGCAAGGCACGCGAGCAGCACAGGCGTCCATCGCACGATCCGCAGCAATCGCATCGCTTACCTCCCGCTGACGAACTCAAGTATGGAAAAAGAAAGGCTGTGCAGAGGCTACCAAGATAACGTTACGAGCCCGACCGGTCAACGGGGATCTTCCAACAGGGGTATTGGAATAGTGCGGGCGGGTGCTTGTCCGTTACTGATTGGGGCTTCAAAAAAGCAGACCCAGGGAAGACAAACGCGGATGAGAAGGGCTAATTGTGCGACTGCGCGGAGGACTTCTTGGCGGCACGCGCTGCCGGGTAGTAGCCGGTGCGGGTGCGGACGTTGAGCTTGCCGTGGCTCTTGTCCTCGGCGGTGACGGCAACACGGCGGAAGCCCGGCTCGGTGGTGGGTTTGGTGGAGTGGTAACCCAGCGTGTACTGGGTGCGAATGTCACGCGCGACCTCGGCGGCGATCTGATCGATCTGCTCGATGCTTTTGGGGAAGAAGGCCATGCCGCCGGTCTCGGTGGAGAGCATCTCGAGGGCGCGATGGGCGTGGCGGACCTCGGAGCGGCTCATCTCGTCGCCAAAGAGAAGACCGATGGAGTAGATCACCGGGCCGGAGAGTTGCTGGACGCGGTGGATGGTCTGCTCCAGGCCGAGTTGCGAGGCGTTGTCTTCGCCATCCGTGATGAGGATGAGGACCTGCTTTGGGCGCTTGCCGTCGGCGACCAGCTTGTCTGCCGAGGCGACGACGGCGTCATAGAGCGCGGTGCCGCCACGCGACTCAAGATGCCCGAGACCCTCACGCAGCTTGTTCACGTCGGAGGTGAACTCCTGGTCGATGAAGGCCTCGTCGGAGAAGTTGACGACAAAGGCCTCGTCCTGGGGGTTGGAGGCCTGGACCAGATCGAGGGCGCTCTTGTTGACCGAGGGCCGCTTGCGGCTCATGGAGCCGGAGTTGTCGACGACCAGCGCGATGGAGACGGGAAGATCGGTGTGCTGAAAGCTGATGAGCCGCTGCTGGACGCCGTCTTCAGAAATCTGAAAATCGTCTTTCTTCAGGTCGGGAACGAGGTGATTGTGGTCGTCGAGGACGGTGCAGTTGAGCACGACCTCTTCGACATCGGCATGAAAGACGTAGCCGCCGCTGTCTTTGTGTAAGGCAGGCGGCGCGGGAGTCTCCACGTCGGGAGACCGCACCGGGTCGTGGTCGACGGTGAGCGGCGCGGCTGATGGAGGGGGCGCGGCCGGCGCGGAGGATTGCTGTGCGGTAAGGATCGCAGCCGCTCCGGCGAGGAAGAGCGCGAGAGCCGCGTTATTGCAAAGGCGCATAGTAGCCGGTGCGTGCATGGACGGTCAGAGGTGGCAATCCCGGTGGAGGATTGACCTTCACTTTCACTTTACGCCATTTGCCGTCGCGAACGAGATTCTTGGGCCGGTATCCGATGACGTATTGGTTGCGAAGCTCGGTCGAGATCTTCTCGGCAATGTCGCCCATCTCGGAGAGATCGTCGACGCGAAAGAGGCGTCCGCCGGTCTCTTCGCTGACGTCGTTGAGCAGTTGCGGGCCGGTTCGCTCCTCGGGGGTGGAGGCATAGGGATCGAAGATGCCGATCGAGTAGATTTCAACGTCGGCCTCGCGCACCTGGGAGCGCACCTCGCCCTCGGTGTAGCGGGAGCGGTTGTCGCCGCCGTCTGAGACGACCAGGAGGGCCCGGCGCTCATGGCGCGCGTCCCGCATTTTGACGAGGCCATAGTAGATGGCGTCGAGCAGGGCTGTGCGGTGGCCGCTCTGGACCGTGGCCAGCCGGGCCTGGATATCCTCGACCGAGTTTGTGAAGTCCTCGATCAGCTCCGGCCGGTCGTTGAAGCCGATGACGAAGAACTCGTCCTGGGGGTTGGCCGTTTTGATGAACTGGAGGATCGACTCACGGGCGCGGATCAGCTTGGAACTCATCGAGCCGGAGAGGTCGAAGATGATGCCGATGGAGACCGGCGCGTCTTCAGCGGCAAAGGAGGTGATCTTCTGCTGGCCGCCGCCCTCGTAGACCTGGAAGTCCTGCTGCTCGAGGCCAGTGACGAGGCGATTCATAGGGTCGGTGATGGTGACCGGGACCAGCACCATATCGACGTTCATTCTGATGCGCGCGCCGGGATGGATCTTCAAGGCGTCTGGGCCGGTGGCGGCGGGCGCCTCAACACCGGCTGGGGCGCCGGTTGTGGAAGTGGTGCTCGACGGCGGGGTTACATGCGGCTTGTCGAGGGGGTTGTCCTGTGCCGGGGCTCGCGGGAGAAGCGCCACCGCCAATCCGCAGATCCACAACCGGCTCAGGAGCCGCTGCCAACTGCCATGCCCGCCGAGGGGCTTACGCTCAAAGGGTAGCATCTTCATTGCCGCGGCACCAAGGATTGAAGGCGATAGTAGCATGATCGAGGGTAGGCTGGCGTCAACGCCTTGTCATCGTATTGTCGTGTAGCGGTTACAGCGGGAAGGGGTAACGGGCCGTCCCCGGGATCGACTGATCGTCGCTGAGATACAATCAAGCCTAGGCGAGCAACTGCCCGGAATTGAATAGGATTGGGCCATTGCGCGCGAATTCCACCGATCATTCGGGGAGAAAGACCTTCAGCATGGCCCATATTTATCCCTTCCGCGCCTGGCGTTACAACCCTTCGTTCGTCCGCCTCGAGGACGTTGTGACTCAGCCCTACGACAAGATCACTCCGGCGATGCAACAGGCCTACTATGATCGCAGTCCCTACAACCTGGTGCGGATCATTCTGGGCAAACCTGAACTATTTGATGCATCAGGAACGGAAAATGTTTATACACGTGCGGCGCGCGACTTCAAGGCCTGGCAGGAGCAAGGGGTACTCGCGCAGGAGAAGTCGCCGGCGATCTTTGCCTACTCGCAACGGTTTAGACTCCCCGGAACGGAAATTGTCAAAGAGAGGCGCGGATTTATCGCTCTCGGCAAGGTCCACGAGTATGCAGACAAAGTGATCTTCCGCCACGAGCAGACGCTCAGCAAGCCAAAGGGAGACCGGCTCAACCTGCTGAAGGCCACACACGCGCACTTTGGGCAGATCTTCATGCTCTACTCCGACCCCGCGGGCAGCGTGGAAAAGACTCTCTATGACGGCGCCGGCCCGGCGGAAGCGGAGGTGACGGACGAGTACGGTGTGCTGCACCGGATATGGAAGGTCAGCGACCCAGCGGTGATCAACCAACTCACGACGGCGATGGCCGACAAGAAGTTGATCATCGCGGACGGACACCACCGGTACGAGACGGCGTTGAATTATTCGAAAGAACATGGGCCAAGCGCATCGGCCAAGGCCGAGTTCAGCACCAGCCAGCTGCCGCAGCCCGCATACCCCGAGGCCGCGGTGATGATGACCTTTGTGAACATGGATTCGGATGGGCTGGTGATCTTGCCCACGCATCGGGTGGTGCATAGCCTGGCGAAGTTCGATCCCGACGCTTTTTACAGAGCGGCAGAAGACTTTTTTCAAGTCGATACCTTGCCGGCCTATAGCGCTGATCAGTTCCTTGACACACTTCGGCGACAGAGCGGCACTGCCTTCATTGCCGTCACTCGTGGCGGTGAGTTCTTGCTACGCGCAAAGGCTGGGCCCGTGGCGGCCGCGCTGGCAGGTCTGCCCGAGCGCCAGCGCCAGCTTGATTTGAGCTGCTTGCACTCGATCGTGCTTGACCGGCTGCTGGGTCTCGATGCGGAGAAGGTGCGCGAACAGACCAATCTGCGGTATCTGAGAGATGCGAATGAGGCCGTGGACCAGGTTCGCCGTGGCGAGGCAGATGTTGCATTTCTAACGAACCCGGTTTCGATGGAGCAACTGAAGGAGGTGGCCTTTGCGGGCGATGTGATGCCGCAGAAATCCACCGACTTCTTCCCCAAGCTGCTGAGCGGTTTGGCGATCTATGCGCTCGATTAACCGCAGACTGGCGGTGATTGTTGCGAGTGGGCTGGTCGGGCTGCCAGCCGTCGCGCAACAAGCCCCACCAGCTCCCCCGGCACGGTTTGTGGTTGTGCTGGATGCTGCGCACGGCGGCGACGATGCGGGTGGACGCCTCAGCGACAATCAGCTGGAAAAGAACCTTACGCTGTCGTTGAGCGTGAGGCTGCGATCGCTGCTTGGGGCGCGCGGCATCCAGGTGGCGACGACGCGGGAATCGGATGTGGCAGTTGATCCCGTAAAACGGGCGGAGATTGCCAACCACGCGCAGGCTCAGGCATGCCTGAGCATTCATGCCTCAGAGAGCGGCTCGGGAGTGCATCTCTACGCATCATCGTTGAGTCCGGCACAGCCGGTGCGCTTCGCTGCCTGGAAGACCGCGCAGGCCGGGTGGGTGACTCGTTCGCTGGCGCTCGAAGGCGTGTTGAATTCAGCGCTGCTGCAGGCGGGACTCAATGTAACCCTGGGCCGTAGCTCCCTGCCGGTGCTGGATAGCATGACCTGCCCGGCGGTGGCTGTGGAGATTGCTCCGGTGGTGGGCCAGGACAAGAAAGTGGCCTCGGCGCTTGGAGACCCGGACTATCAGGCGCGCTTGGCGACGGCGCTGGCTGCTGCGCTCGTGGAGTGGCGGGCCGATGCCTGGCGGACAGATGTTGGGCGAACTGGGGGCCATCCGTGATTCCCCGCCATCAGAAACTGCTCTTTGGGATTTTGCTGGTCGCTTCGCTCATCATGGGTGTGACGCTTTGGCGGCTGCGCGAGCGCGCTCATCAGCGGCTGCTCGCGGGCCAGGACTCGGCTCCGACCAGCGCTCCTCAGATTGCGCCCGCCGAAGAGGCAACGCTACTGGTGGCCAACGACAGCGACGGCTCGCTCTTGACTCAGGTGCGCGCGCTGCCGCTGCCCACAGATCCGGGGGCTCGCGCACGGGTTGTCCTGGGCAGGCTGCTGGATCTCTATGCCGTTCCGGATGCGACTCACCCGGTTCCGGGAGGTGGCGCTTCGGTGCTGCAGGTGTTTCTGATGCCCGCGCCGTACTTCGGAAGCAGAACACTCACGCCGGTGGGATCCAAAACGGGCAAGTCAGCCGTAGAGTCAGCTGACACTGCGGGTAGCCCGCAGCTCGCGGTGGTGAATCTGGCGGGCAGCTTTGCCGCCAACCACCCGTCGGGCATCGAGACCGAGACGCTGACGGTGCTGTCGATCTGCGGAACGCTGCACGCCAACCTGCCTCGCGTGACTCAGGTGCGATTTTTGGTTGACGGTCAGCCACGGGCCACTCTTGCCGGTCACGCGGACCTGACAGGAACGTACCTGGCTGCCGAGGCGGTGCCAAGGCCATGACCGCGCATCTCACCAAAGTGGTTTCAATTTCACCCGATTCGCGGTAAAATGAGGGGGTTATGCCCAAGCCTGTTTACATCACGGCTCGACGGCCCACCCAAGCCGAAATGGTGAGGCACCTGCGCATCTCCAAGGCTCGCAAGAAAGAGTTACAGGCAATTGTGGACGAGTTCAAGTCTCAGCTTTCCCATCTTAGAGAAGCACCTGTGACCTCGATCGAACCGGAAAAGAGGCGCAAGCGTGCCTCTGCCGCCTGACCCAAACGCTGTCTTCCTCAACATCCCATACGACGAAGAATTCCGCAGCCTCTACATCGCTTATATTGTTGGGCTCTATCAGTTGGATTTGGTTCCTCATCTAGCTTCGGAGATCCCTGGGGGCGGGCGCAGGCTGGACAGAATCTTTCAGCTCATCAAGAGCTGCCGCTACTCGATCCACGACCTTTCGAGAGTGGAATTGAGCACCTCCCACTCGGCAGTGCCACGTTTTAACATGCCCGTGGAACTGGGCATGACAATCACTTGGGCTCATCTGAACCCTAACCGCCACGCGTGGTTCGTTTGGGAGTCGGAGCCATATAGACTCCAACGATCAGCTAGCGATCTGAACGGAACCGACCCCTACATCCACAACGGCACGCCGGAGGGTGTTCTCCGTGAGCTTCGCAATGCTTTCCGACGCGACCGTACGCCATCCGTGCCGAGAATGCTGGACGCTTATCGCTTAATCGATAGCGCCGTTCCTTCAATTCTCTTGAGGAACGGGACGCGCAATCCATACGACAGGAGCGTATTTATGGATCTGTGCTGGCTGTCCTCAAGTCTGGCAGATTTGTTTCGACGGACTAAGCCCACGGTCTGAGAATTATGCCTCCCACGATCGGTGTTTTCGATTCCGGATTTGGCGGTCTGACGGTGCTGCGAGCGCTGGTGGCGCGGATGCCGCGCGCGCGATTTGCCTTTATCGGCGACACGGCCCGGCTGCCCTATGGCTCAAAGTCCCGGCGCACCATCGCTCGTTACGCGGCGCAGAGCGCGCAGTTTCTGGTGCGCGAGCAGGGCGCGGAGTTTCTGGTGATCGCCTGCAACACGGCCAGCGCTTTGGCATTGGACGCCATCGAAGAGGCGGTGCCGGTTCCGGTGCTGGGCGTGATTGAGCCGGGAGCCGAAGCTGCGCGCGCCGCCTCTCGCACTGGCGACGTGCTGGTGATCGCCACCGATGCAACGGTACAGAGCCATGCGTATGCGGCTGCCTGCCAGGCGCGCGGGTTGAGGGCTCTGGAGAAGGCATGCCCGCTGCTGGTTCCGCTGGTCGAGGAGGGATGGACCGATCATCCGGTAACGGCCGAGGTGATTCGCATTTATCTGGATGAACTGAACGCGGAGGCTGCCGCGCAAGGCATGAAGCCCGACACGCTGGTGCTGGGCTGCACCCACTATCCGCTGCTGCGAGGGCTGATCGAAAGGGCCGTGCCGGCTGCGGTGCGGGTGATCGACTCGGCCGAGGCCGCCGCGGAGTCTGCTGTGCGCTTATTTAACGGACGCGCTGCGCGGCATGCCGGGGAAGAAGCCGGAGGGCCATTGCCGGTGACGCAGCTCAAGTGCTTTGCCACGGATTCGGTGGAGAAGTTTGAGCGGCTTGGTTCGCGCTTTCTCGACCGGCCTACGGGAAAGGTTGAGCTTGTGGATCTTGGCGGGTGAAATTCGCTGATATTCTATGAGTTGCCGGTCCGGTATCCCCAAACGCACGGGCCGTGGAGGACGAAAGCAAGCATGATCAATCTGGCGGGCAAGACAGCCGTGATCTTCGGGCTGGCGAACAAGCGTTCCATAGCCTGGGGCATCGCCCAAAGACTGCACGAAGCCGGCGCAACGCTGGCCATCTGCTACCAAAACGAACGCATGAAACTGGAGGCCGAGGGCTTGATCGCCGAGCTGCCGGGAGCGAGCGGCTATCAGTGCGATGTGACGAACGACGATGAGATCGACGCACTCTTTGCGGTGCTCGCATTGAAATATGGCAAGCTCGACATTCTGGTCCATGCAGTGGCCTTCGCGCCCGCCTCTGAACTGCGCGGGGAGTTCATCAACACCACCCGTGAAGGCTTTCGCATCGCGCTCGATGTGAGCGTTTACTCGCTGATTGCCGTGAGTCGCGGCGCCGCTCCGCTGATGACCGAGGGTGGCAGCATCATGACCCTGAGTTTCTATGCCGCCGAAAAGGTCGTTCCGAATTACAACGTGATGGCCGTGGCCAAGGCAGGCCTTGAATCCACAGTGCGCTATCTGGCCCATAACCTCGGGCCGAAGAATATCCGCGTGAATGCCATCTCTGCCGGTCCCATCAAGACTCTTGCCGCGCGAGGTGTCGGCGACCTGAGCGAGATGATGAAATCGCATTCCGATCGCTCGCCGCTGCATCGCAACGTAGATCAGAGGGAGGTAGGCGGCGCGGCACTATTCCTGGCCAGCGAGCTATCGAGTGGAACTACCGGCGAAATTCTTTACGTGGATTGCGGCTATAACATCATGGGGTTTTAGAGCGACTCTCTTGAAGGCGTAGAGCGGGCGTGGACCGGGATGCCCACGCGACAGCCGGCCTGAAGACCGGCGCTACCCACTTCCAGTCGAAATCAGAATTTCGATATTTGTGCCCAGATCCCGGGCTCAACGGGAAGCCCGAGTTTTCTGTTTTCGGCGCGAAGGCGCAAGGTCTGTTCTCCTGGGTAACGCACGCTCTTTCCCGGCTGCGCCGGAGGGCAGCCGTGAACCGATGCCACGATCTCATCGACGATCTTCGAGAGCATCTCGGGCGATCCCAGCGGCTGGGGATTGATTGCGAGAAAGAACTGCGAGAGGCCTGTCTCAAGGAGCGGGTCGGTTGAGAGCTGGTGTGTCGCATTGCCCAGCGCCATCATCGAGGCGATCATGTCGAGCACGATCGAAAGACCGGAGCCCTTCCAGTATCCGACTGGCAACGGGCGCTGAGTCCGCTCGATGGCCGCGGGGTCGCGTGTCAGATTGCCTATCGCGTCGAAGCCGCCATCAACCGGGAGCATCTCGCTTCGCTTTCTGTAGCTCTCCAGGGTCCCGTAGGAGAATTGCGAGATTGCCATGTCGAGCACAACCGGGCCATTGTTGCGCGGTACTGCGATGACGAGAGGATTGTTTCCGAGGACTGGCCTGGTTCCACCCCACGGCGGCAGGTTGGGCATTGTGTTGGTCCAAGAGAACGCGATGAGCCCTGCGTCGGCGGCCTGCCAGCCGTAGGTTCCTCCGCGCATCCAGTGGTTGGTGTTGCCGAGACTGACGCAGCCCAACCCATGTTCACGACTGAGAGTCATCGCTCGATCCATCGCGGCATAGGCGTTGAGATTTCCGGGGCCTTGGCATCCATCCCAACGTTCGAGTGCACCAAAGGCAGTGACGAGCCGCGGCTCTGCTTTGGGATCGACACATCCGTTACGAATGGTGGCAACGAAACGCGGGAAGCGGTTGATGCCGTGCGTATATACGCCATCGCAGGTGGTCTCGGCGAAGAGCCTCGCGCAGGCTTGCGCGCGGTCGCTCGAAAATCCAAGTCGGCGCAGAGCTCCGGCGAGTGTTTCCCGCACTTCGTCGAATGGGATTCGTTTCATGAGGCGTGTTGCCGCTACTCTCTGAGCGTCACGGTGATCTTGCGGGCGTCGCCGCCGGCCGATTCGATCACGATTTCGCCGGTGGATCTCTTGCGGATGCTCTTGAACTTCTCGCCCCACTCGACCAGCACCAGCGCGTCGGGCGTGAACAGTTCATCGAGGCCCAGCGTCTCAAGCTGGCGTTCGCCCTCAAGGCGATAGACGTCGAGGTGAAAGAGTTTGACGGGTTGGCCGCCGCGGGCGCCGTGGTACTCGTGCAGGAGTGTGAAGGTGGGGCTGGTGACTTCATCGGGGTCGGCGGCCTCGAGAGCCTGCGCGATGCCCTTGACCAGCGTGGTCTTGCCGGTGCCGAGATCGCCCCGCAGGATCAGAAGCTGCGGTGGCACGAGCAGGCTGGCCAGCTTGCCGCCCACTTCAATGGTTTCGGCACCGCTCTTGCTGGTGAACTCGTGCGTCCGGCTCGAGGCTGAAGGGGCGGCGTTGGTCATTAGGCTTCCTCATGGGAGATATCGGCCGATCGCGGCTTCGCCGGCAGCCCCTGTATCCAAAGATAATTGGTCAGACCACAGGAGCGAAAGCGAAAAGCCTGAGAAAGGTGATCGAGAGTGTCTGTGGCCAGGAGAGTGTGTTCATCGGCGGCGCGGACTGCCAGGTCGCCGGCCATCCCATGCAGATAGACCGCTGCTTCGACGGCCTTCGCGGGCTCGTTTGGATACTGCGCCAGCAGGCCGGCGATGAGGCCGGTGAGCAAGTCGCCGCTACCACCCTTGGCCATGGCGGGGTTGCCGGTGGTGTTGACGGCGACGCGGCCATCGGGGTGGGCGATGAGCGTGCGCGCGCCCTTGAGAACCACCGTGACGTTATTGAGCTGGGCGAAGCCGCGGGCGACTTCTAGGCGATTGTCCTGCACCTCGGCCGCGGTGTGGCTTGCCAGGCGTGCCATCTCACCGGGATGGGGCGTGAGGACGAGTGTCCGATTCTTGGACAGTTTGGTCAGCTGAGACGGCTGGGCAGCCAGAATGTTGAGCGCATCGGCGTCGACGACGGCTGGAATCTTTGTCGCCGAAAGCAGGCCCATCGTGAATTTGGCCGTCGTTGGGCTCTGGCCCAGACCGGGACCGATCGCGAGCACAGTCTTTCCGGAGGTGAGGGCGGAGGCGAACTCCGGAGCCAGGTTCTCTTCGGAGATCGAGCCGGCGTCGCTCGTCGCCAGTGGCCAGGTCATCAGCTCCGGAGCGATGTAGGCGACCAAGCCGAGGATCGGCTCGGGAACGGCAGCCGTTACCAGGCCCGCTCCTGCGCGCATTGCGGCCAGTGAGGTCATCGATGGAGCGCCGGATTTGCCTAGCGATCCGCCGACGACGAGCACGTGGCCGAAGTTGCCCTTGTTGGCCGTGGCGGTGCGAGGCGCTTGCGCGAGCGCGAGAGAGGAGCCGGCCCAGGTGAGGTTGAGTGATGAGACGATTGCCTCGTCGGGCGAGCCGATGGGCGCGACGACTACCGGTTGCGACCAGTGGCGCGTAAGCTGGCCGAAGACGTGAGCGTGCTTAGGAGCTGTGAAGGTGATGACGGCATCGGCGGGGAAGACCGGAGTGGAGACTGTGGCGCTGGTCTCGTCGGCGGGCCAGCCGCTGGGAAGATCGACGGCGAGGATGGGAGCTTTGCCGGCCTTGAGCCATGCAAGCGCGGCGAGCGGGAGGCCTTTGAGCGGCGGCTTGAAGCCGGTGCCGACGACGGCGTCGAGGATGAGATCCGCTTCGAGGGCGGTTTTATATTGATTGAGGTCGTCGGCGGTTTCAATGACGTGGATGAGGCCGTGCGCTTGACTGGTGAGCTGCTCCCAGGCATGGGCCGCATCGCCGGTGAGGCTATCGCGTGAGCCGAGCAGCAGCGTGGTGACTTCAAGACCGGCTGAGGCTAGCTGCCGCGCGGCCATCATGCCGTCGCCGCCATTGTTGCCGCGGCCGCAGAGGACGGTGATCCGTCTTGCCTGCGGGAATTGCCGGCGGGCAAAGGCTGCTACGGCTGAGGAGGCCGACCGCATGAGATCGAGCGATGGCACACCGAAGCGTTCGGTGGTCAGGCGGTCGCAGGCTTGCATCTCGGCTGCCGAAAGAACTTGCATGGCAATCATAGTAGCGCACTAGGGCAAAGGCTTTGCTTCGGATTTGTTGAACGGATTACGAAGGAAAGCCTGCGATCTACCAATCGGCCCAGATGTACCAATTGCCATCTATGTGCCTATAGACGGGGCTTCTTGGCTTGTCTGTCCGGTAAAACTCGTCCAGGCTCCTCACCGAATTCGTCGGTTCGCCCTCCAGCCATGAAATTGCTATGTGCCGGCTTTCGCCTGCAAAACCAGACCGCCAAACCAGGAAGCGGAATTCTTCAGGCTTCTCCCACCTATGGTCCGCCGCCCTGGCTCCTATCTCTCTGAGCAGCGCAAGATAATCGTGATATCTGCTCTCCGAAAATCCTCCATCAGGCGGCATTTGTGATGTAAGTGAGCCTACTTTCTGAATACCCCAATCCGCCACGAGGTTTGTTTCCTTATCAGCCAAAAGCATATTTCGCAGTTGTTCAAACGCATCCCGATGAGCATAGAAGTTTTCTATGATTTTGCTCTCTTTGGGTGGTTGGGAGGAGATATTAAAGATGAACAGGAGCAAAGCGAACACGGCAATGATCGGTAACAGGACAATTACTATTTGTTTGTTCGACCGCGATAGTTGCATTGTTGTGCCTTCCGTTCACAAGCTACAAATCGCCCAATCGTTTTAGAGTTGGTCAGACGGAATGGTAGCTGTAGAGGTCAATCCCTGTCACGCTCGATCTGGATCGGAATCACTTCGATCCCTATTCCCTAGCCCCTCGTGCATCACCGCGCCATCAGGACTAGGAGCCAGGCGTTTAGACCGGCGATCAGGATGGCTACGGTCCAGGCGAGGGCTTTCAGCCAGGGAGCGTTTACGAATTCGCCCATCTTTTTGCGGCTGTTGGTGAACATCACGAGGGGGATGACGGCGAAGCTCAGTTGCAGGGAGAGAATGACCTGGCTTAGGATGAGCAGCTTCTCGGTTCCCTGTTCGCCGGTGACCGCGACCACGATGATGGTGGGGATGATGGCCAGCGAGCGGGTGATGAGGCGGCGGAGCCAGGGCGAGAGCTTGAGGTGGATGAAGCCCTCCATGACGACCTGGCCGGCGAGGGTTCCGGTGATGGAGGAGTTCTGCCCGCTGGCTAGCAGGGCGATGGCAAAGAGAGTGCTCGCACCGGTTGCGCCGAGAAGAGGACTGAGGAGCTTGTAGGCGTCCTGGATGGCGGCGACATTAAAGAGACCGCGGCTATGAAAGACTGCGGCGGCAACGATCAGGATGGCCGCGTTGACGAAGAGAGCCACGGTGAGCGCGAGGAAGGAGTCGATGTTGGCCATCTTGATGGCTTCGCGCTTGCCCTTGAAGGTACGCTCGTATCTGCGGCTCTGCACGATCGATGAGTGCAGGTAGAGATTGTGCGGCATGACGGTCGCGCCGAGGATGCCGATGGCGATGTAGAGCATTTCGGGGTTGCTGACGATGGATGCCGAGGGGATGAAGAAGCTCTTCAGCGCGATCCAGTTCTCTGCATGGGAGAGCAGGACTTGCACGACGAAGAGCGCGGTGATGGTGCCGATGAGGGCGATGACGAGCGCCTCGAGAGCGCGGAAGCCCCAGCGCTGCAGGAGAAGAATCAAGAGCACGTCGACGCCGGTGATGAGTACGCCATAAAAGAGCGGAATGTGGAAGAGGAGTTCCAGGGCGATGGCGGAGCCGATGACTTCGGCCAAGTCACAGGCGGCGATGGCGATCTCGGCGAAGATCCAGAGGGCATAGCTTACACGGGGGCCGTAGGCCTGGTGGCAGAGCTGCGCGAGGTCGCGTTCGGTGGCGACGCCGAGCTTGAGCGAGAGGCTTTGCAGCAGGACGGCCATCAGGTTTGAGGCCATGATGACGAAGAGAAGCGTGTAGCCGAAGCGCGAGCCTCCGGCGATGTCAGTGGCCCAGTTGCCGGGGTCCATGTAACCGACGGAGATGAGGAATCCTGGGCCGAGGAAGCCGAGGAGGCGGCGCCAGAAATTTGGCGAGCGGGAGAGCCGGACTGAGGCGTGTACCTCGGGCAGCGAGGGGACCTGGTGCTCCGAGCCCGGAGCGAGGCCGGGGATGACGGGCAACGGGAGTTGGGCCATGGGGCTCATAGATGCCAGTATGCCACAACTACTTAACCATGGTTAATACTATTGTTTAAATTTAATTACACGGAGGATTCCGGGCGGAGCCAGACTGCTTCGGCCGCCGGGCGGCCAAGGATGGATATTCCACGGGGCAGCTCGACGGAGACGGTCTGGTCGTAGTTCTGGCTGACGACGCGCAGGCCTTGACCGGGGCCAATGCCGTTGCCGTGGAGGAAGAGCAGGAGCTTCGGGTCACGTTCGTGGAGGCTGGTGACGATGTAGCGGTGACCGGCGGCGGCCTCTGAGAGCGGGGTTTCGCCGCGCTGATGGCGTTGAGCGGGGCTTTCGGGGACGACGAAGTTGCCGTGTGGACAGGCGCCGGACTCGCCGAGTTTTTCTTTGAGCTTGGCTTCGAAGGCAGCGGAGACGGCATGCTCGAGGCGCTCGGCCTCTTCGTGGATTTCGTGCCACTCCATACCGAAGATCTCGCTCAGCATGCGTTCGATGAGGTGATGGCGAAGGGCGGTGCGGTAGGCGGTTTCGCGGCCGGTCGCGGTGAGGCGAACGATGCCGTCGGGACCGACCTCGACATCGCCGTCGCGCTTGAGGCGCTTGAGCGCCATGGTCACGGCCGGCGCTGAGACCTCCAGCCAATGGGCCAGGACGGCGGGGATGACCTCGCGGCCCTCGGCCTCGGCTTCGAGGATGGCCTTGAGGTAGTTCTCCTTCGAGGCGTGGATTGTGTCTTTCATGGCGCGGCTCAAAACCAGTCTATACGCCAGAGGAAACGACCGGGGCGGTTTTGATTGACTGGCGGAAATGGGCGGCTGGAAGCCCAAATCTTTCCGAAGGCTTGCGGCATGCCGGGATATAGAATGATAACCGTCATGAAAACAATGGCGATTCGCGGCGATGCGGCAGGACAGGTCATCGACGGAAGATTCACGCTGCTCAAATGGCTGGGTGGCGACGATGCGAGCGTTGTCTTCCTCTCGGAGATGCAGGGAGATCGGACGCAGCAGGTGGCGATCCGGCTGATTCCGGCCGATGGTGTCGACGCCGATGCGCAGATCTCCCAGTGGAGGGCGGCGGCTGCGCTCTCACATCCGCATGTGATGCGGATTCTGCAGACGGGAAGCTGCCACATCGGCGGCGATCGCTACTTTTATGCCGTGACGGAATATGCCGAGGAGGTGCTCTCGGAGGTGCTTCCCGAGCGGGCGCTGACGGCTGCCGAGACCGGAGAGATGCTTGGCCCGATACTCGACGCGCTTGCCTATCTTCACGGAAAGGGCCTGGTGCATGGGCGTTTGAAGCCATCGAATCTGCTGGTGGTCAACGATCACTTGAAGCTCTCTTCCGAAGATATTCAGAGTGCAGGCAAGGTGAGCAAGCAGATGGGACGGCCGGACGCGCATGAGGCTCCGGAGTGCGCGGAAGGGCATGTTTCGCCGGCGTCGGATCTCTGGTCACTAGGAGTGACGCTGGTGGAGGCGTTGACGCAGCGTCCGCCGGTCTTCGATAGAGCGTCGGGAGCCGATCCGATTGTGCCGGAGTCGGTGCCGGAGCCATTTACCGCGATCGTGCGGGAGTGCCTGCGCGTTGATCCGGGGCAGCGGTGCACTCTCGGCGATGTTTGGGCGCGACTCGATGGCAAGGCAGGTCCGGCGAAGCCGGAGGACGCCGCGGATGCAGTGATTCCGGCGCGATTTCGGCTGCCGGTGATCATCGGCGCTGTGGTTGTTGTGATTGCGGTGATCGCGATTGCATTGTCGCGATCGCATCGGCCCGAAGTCTCGCCGAGTGAGCCAGCCCCGGCGGCCACCGAAGCGCAGAAGCCGGCTCCCGTTACGCCTGAGCCTGTTGCAGCAGCGCCACAAGAGCCTCCGCCCGCAGCGACGAAACCCCATGCCTCGAAGGGGAGTGCGGTGAAGGGCGAGGTGGCCGAGCAGGCGATGCCGGATGTGACTCCGAAGGCTATAGCTTCGATTCGCGGGCAGGTCCATGTGAGCGTACGGGTGACGGTTGACCGCGCGGGCAATGTGTCGAATGCGGAGCTCGACTCTCCCGGACCGAGCAAGTATTTTGCGAAGGCGGCACTCGATGCTGCGCCAAGATGGAAGTTCGATCCTGTGGTGGTGAATGGCGAAGCTGTCTCGAGCGTATGGCTGCTGCAATTCAAGTTCAAGCAGAGCGGGACCGAGGTTAATCCGATCAAAGTATCGCCCTAGGCTCGGTGGCTCATACGATCCCAAACGAAAGCCCCCGGTTTATAGAGCCGGGGGCATTTTGTTGGGAGGTTTTTGTGCTCTACTTCACGCGGACTTTGGGCTCGACTGAGAGGCCGGGCCTTAGTTCGTGGTTTGGATCTTCCTTTGCTAAATCGGTGAAGTCGATGCGGACGGGGACGCGCTGGACCACCTTGACGTAGTTTCCGGTGGCGTTCTCGGGCGGGAAGAGCGAGAGTACCGAGCCGGTGGCGCCGCCGATCTGTGTGACCTTGCCGTGATAGTCCTTGCCGGTTGAGTCAACGGCGATCTCGACCTCCTGGCCGGCGGCCATGTGCTTGAGCTGCGTCTCCTTGAAGTTGGCAGTGACCCAGAGGCCTTCGAGCGAGACGAGCGTCAGCAGGTTCTGGCCAGGGGCGAGGTTCTGGTTGACCTCGACGCTCTTGCGGGTGATGATGCCGGCGGTAGGCGCGACGATCTTTGTGTAACCCAGATTGAGCTTGGCCTGGTCGAGCTGGGCCTGGGCCTGAGCCACCTGGGCCTGCGCCTGCTTTGCGCGGGCGCTCTGCGCGGCCACCTGCTGCGGACCGGTCTGGGCGTACTTCAAACCGGCCTGAGCTTGAGCCTGGCGCTCGAGGGCCACCTTGACGCCGTCAACGGCCGCCTGCTCGCTGGCGTTTGCGTCGGCCACGGCGGCTTTGCTGGCGTCAGCGGCGGCGACCGCGGCGTCGAACTGCTGCTTGCTGATGACGTCTTTCGCGACCAGAGGCTTGTAGCGCTCCAAATCGGCCTGCGCTTTGATGTAGTTGGCCTGTGCTTGCGCTACGCGAGCGTGCGCGGCGTCCAGCTCTCTCTCGGCCTGTCCCACGCCGGCGTGCGAGCCGCTCACGTTGGCATCGGCGGTTGTGAGGTTGCTTCCTGTGTTGATGGTGGTAATCGGCACATTCACATCGGCGGCGGCGGCGTTGGCCTGGGCACTGGCCAGGGCAGCCTGGGCGTTCTCGACCGCGACCTCATAGTCGCTGGGATCGAGCTCGGCGATCAGATCGCCTGCCTTGACCACTTGATTCTCGTCGACGTAGACCTTGGCAACCTGGCCTGCGATGCGCGAGCTGATCTGGATAAGATGGCCGTTGACCTGGGCATCATCGGTGTCTTCTGAGTAGGTGGAGCGCCACCAGATGCCGACGGCAACCACGACGAGGACCACAACCACGACGAGAATGATAGCTCTGCGGCGGGACGGCGGCTGCGCGTTCTGGATCTCTTCGTTCGGGTCGCTGTGAAGCTGTGTTGGAACTGGATCCGCCACTTCTATTTTCCTCCCAGATAATTCCTGTAGTTTTCGGCCGCTCCCAGGGCTCGGGCCAGACTGAGCTTGGCCATGTTGTGCTGGTAGAGGCTGGTCACATACTGATCGTTGGCCTGCGCCACCGATTGTTGAGCCTGGCTGACGGCGAGATTGTCGCTGACGCCGTTGGCGTAGCGTTGCTGCGCATCGCCGAGGGCTTCATTGGCCAGCGCAACGCTGGATTTGGCGACCTCAACCTGCTGTTGCGACGAGGCGATGTCGAGCAGAGCATCGCGAACGTCGGCGTCGACCTGCGCGTTCTTGTCGCTGAGTTGGGCTTGCGCTGTGTCGAGCTGTGCCTGAGCCTGCTGGGCCTGGCCGCGCAGGGCATATTCGTCGAAGACCGGGACGCTCAACTTGCCGGTTGCGTCGCCTGTGCCGTGCGAAGAGTTGACGTTGACGCCGATGTCGCCATAGTCGCCGTTGAATTTGAGTGTGGGATAACGGGCAGCGGTGGCTGCCTTGCGCTGCTCCTGGGCTGCTTTTGTCTGCTCGACCATCGCGGCCAGATCTTTGCGATTTGCGTGGGCCTGGCGAATCGCGGTGTTGACATCGATCTGGTCGAAGGCCGCGTAGGGCTGCCGGTCGGCGAGCGTGAAGCTTTGCTCCAGTGGCAGGCCGATGGTGCGGGCGAGGGCCAGCTTGTCTTTTTCAAGTGCATTGCGGGCCACGATCAGCTGCTGGCCGAGAGATTGCGAATCGACGCGCGCGCGCAACTCATCGAGCAGGGGCGCGGTTCCGGCCTGGTGGCTGGCGACGGCCTGGTCGAGCGAGATCTTCGCCGTGGCTGCCTGGGCTTCGAAGCTGGCAACGCGGCTCTCATCGGCCAAGACGATGAGGTAGGCGTTGCCGACCACAAGGACCACCATCTCGCGAGCGTCCTGAGCGGAGAGCGTGGCGGCAGAGAAGTTGTGGCGCGCGGCCAGATAGTTGCGCAGCGAAGCCACGTCGATGAGCGACCAGCTGAGGTTTGCGCGCAGGTCGGTGTAGCCGAAGGGTCCGATGATCTTGGGGAAGCCTGGAATCCGCAGGCCCTCTGCGGGCAGGTCGGTCTGCAATACGGCTTCGGTGGCATTGAAGTCGACCGAGGGCAGCAGGGCCTGCAACTGGCTGAGGCGCTGGCCTCGGGCGGCGGCTGTCTGGGCGCTGCTGAGAATGACACCGAGGTTGGCCTTGAGGCCGCGCTGGATGGCGTCGTCAAGGGTGAGCGAGAGGAGCTGTGCCGAGGGCTCGCCCTCGACAATGCTGCCCTGAAAGGGCGACGCGCTCTGGGCCGGCACCGGAGTCTGGGCGCCGGTTGCACAGGACGCGAGTGCGGCCAGAGCGAGCGCCAGCGCGCGAGCACAGTGGCGGATCGAGTTCGGCTGGGAAGGAATGGAATCCATCAAGATCGTTCGACTCTCACGATGAGGCTAATGGCCCGAAAAAACCCATGATCAAAGGATGCTCTGAGCGATTGGAAAGCTCCTTGGATCTAGTGTATCGAAGGATCCGGGCGTGAGCGTTGGAAGACCCTTTGGGGTTCGAGGTTTCCCACCCTTTCCGCGGAGGGAAGGGGAAAGGATGGGGCACTGAGGTTGGTTTACTGCTCTCTGATCCCTGACCTCCGACTTTCTGCATTAGCGCTCGGCAGAGGCGTGGAGGAGTTGCGATGCGAGTGAGCAGAGACCCTGGCGAAAGACCTCGCGGGTTGCTTCCGGGGTCCACGCAGCAGCTTGCGGACCACCGTGGGCGTTGAGCAGCGAGGCCGTTTCGGCGGCACTGAAGCCCGCCACCGCGCGGAGAACGAAGACGGTGCGCATCCACATGGGGAGGCTGGCAAGCCAATTGCGCACGCGGTCTCGTTCCGGGCCGGAGATCATGTTGCCCAGCTCTTCAGACGAGATGCCAGCCGCGGCCAGGTCATCGTCGTCGATGCAGGTGGAGGCGGGTGCAAATCCGGCTGGCGCTGCCAGTTCTGCGGGATTACGCGCGGAGAGCACCTGAAGAGCGGCGGCCGAGAGAGCTCGTTCGCTGCTCTGACGCGCCTCCCGAGGGTCCTGGCACACCGAGATCTCCGCATTGGCGATGGCTGCTTCCACCAGCCGCTCGCTGTCTTCGCCCTGGCCCACCAGCATTGAGGCCAGGCTGTAGAGTCCGGCGGCAATCGATTCGACGATCTCCTTTAGACCCTCCGATGCGCCCGAAAGACTCTCTTCCGAGCAGTCGCTAGCGGCGGAGCCATTGTGAATCCGGTGGTCGAAATCCTGGGGCATACGGAGAGCTCCTCTCTTGAACAAAGCAAGCGGCCTCAATCATTATCCTCAACCCGCCAGCCCGCGCGGGTCAAACCAGTTCGAGAGCCTGGCAGGAATTGGCAGCCTGAGGGAGAGCCGGGAAGCGCCAGACGGCACCGTTCTCCATGGCGTGTGCTTCTCATCTTGGCAACCCTCCTTCACCGGCTGCGATCCAAGTAAGATGCGCGGGATCGACGTAGCGGGGCAGCACTTTCGGAGAGCTTCTGTGCGGGTTATCATGGAGAGTCGAGGGATCGGTATGTCCTTTCCTATCAAAACCTGTGTCATTTGCTCGGAGGAGTTCGAGCTGAGACCGGACAAGCCGGGCTTTGCCAATCGCTGCCCGGCGTGCAGCGCACCGGAATCGGAGTCGTCTTCCGAGAATCGCCACGTGGATGCCTCGACGCGCCGGGCTGAGAGCGAGCTGAACGAAGTGCGCCGGCGAACCATTCGCGACATGCTGTATCGCAAGGAGAGCTGAGTGGGCAGGAGCTGTCAGTGTGCTCTCACCGATTTCCTGGTGCGACTCTTCTAATGCCTGGAGCGGGCGCGAACCGGGAGGTCCCCGCGACAGCCGGCCGGGACGCCAGCGTTACCTGGTGCTCTAAAAGCGAATTAAGTACGAGGCCTTGATGAAGATCTGGCGGCCATCGTTGAGGAAGTGCAGCGAGCGCGGTGGAAGATTGGGGTCGCACGCCCCATCATTTAAACGATTACAGAGATTTTGCAGGTCGTTGTTGTAGCCGATGTAGACGGCTGTGCCCGGGTGCGGAAGCCAGGTGAGGAGCGCCTCGGTGCCAACCTGTTTGGTCCGTAACAATGAGGTCTCCGCGGGATTGACAAGTGTCGAGTCGTACTCGACAATGACGCGCGCGGAGATCGCCCGCGTGAACTGATAGTTGATCTTGGTGCGCAAGGTCTGGCTCTCATAAACGAATGCACCGTCTGACGCCGAGTGATCGCGATCCAGCAGATAGATATTGTCGGCAGTGAGTTGGCGAAGAGGCTGCACGGTGAAGAGAGCCTGCACCCAGTCTTGTTTGAGCAACGACGGTGCTGCTCCCGCGACCGGGTTGTAATTCACGTTGCCGCTGCGGTAGGCCTGAATATTGAAATTGAGCTGAGGAAACGGTGCGCCTTTGGCGATGAAGCCGGCGAAGTTCTCCGAGAAGTTCCTGAACCCGGTGAGCACCCCCGGATAGTTGCGAGGACCGACCGTGTCGGAGTTGCTGCCGGCGATCGGCGCAAGCACGATGTTGCGCGGGAGAAGAATGAAGGGGTCGGCGTTGGAGTAGCGATAGACGCGATCACCCTGATGATTGAAGGCTACATTCTGGTTGGTCTCCAGGCCAATGCGCTGGATGGTTCTGTGCTTCGGATACCAGGCGTAGCTCATGTAGGTCGTGTCATTGCGAAAGTTCGACGCCACGATAAAGCCAACCTGTGTCTGGAAACCGGTACTGTAGTCAAGGTAGGAGGAGTTGAGGGTGAAGGCGTGGCCGGAGCGCAGCAACTGGAGGTTGCTTGCAGGCCCGGCGGCGTAACTTGGCGGCGAACCGCTATCGACGGTGCCTTTGGTCGAGCTCTCGACCATCTGTCCGAGGGCCGTCCATTTGTCGGTGACCCGCCAGGTGAAATCGACGCCGCCAACGCGATTCCATCCTCCGCCGAACTCCTCGCCGGTGTAGATCGCGCCGAGGCTCGATCCTTTTCCCAGATCTTGCGAGACACGTCCAACCATGACTTTTGCGCGCCGATTGTAGAGTGGATCGCCGGGCGTTACGGTCTGTCCGGGTTCACGATCGTCGATGCCAAAGAGACCGATGTTGGTGTGGTGGATCTTCCCGGTGACGCGCAGGCCATACTCGGGATGCACAATGTTGCGCGTATAGACGAGAAAGATCGGCGTGGCGAAGTAGTTTGCATTCTCGAGAAAGAAGGGACGCAGCTCAAGATAGTAAACCGGGTAGCGCACGTTGACGGTAAACTGCGGCTGGTCAGACTCGATGTTGCTGAAGTCGGGGTTGATGGTTGCGTCGAATACTATGCGGTCTTTGAGGATCGCCTTGAGCTCTCCGCCCCCGGTGCCTTCGAAGTGGCGCGAACTCCAGTAGGGATGGGTGGGGTCTATGGTTTCGAGAGTGCGTTCATTTTGCGCCAGGGAATAGGGATTGATCTGGAGATTGTGCGAACCGGTTACGCCCTCGATGCCCGTGAGGGTCGCCTCCTGGGTGAGCACGCCGGAGATGTTGGTCGAGACGCGAGGCCAGTAGTCGACCTCGCTGTTGCGGGGGAAGTTGCGGGAGAAGACTACACCCCAGTCGGAGCCGCCGGGACGGAAGCGCAGGCTGCGAAAGGGAATCGCCACGAGCGCCATCCAGCCGCGGGGCGTCACCTGGCCCTCGGAGTCCCAGACCTGATCGTAGCTGTAATCGGGATTGGAGCTGTTTTCGGACCAGGCTGCGTCCGCCTGTACTCCGGCGGGATTCACAGTGAAGAGCACACCCTTGCGCCGGTCCTGAAAGGGATCGAGGAGCACCGAGACGTTATCGTCGTTGAGCACATTCTCGCGCCGGGCGAGGTGTCCGCGAATCTGCTCTGGGTGACGGTCGTGGCAGATAAAGACGAGATAGAGGGCGCCTTTGGTGTATCCCAGCCAGACTTCGGTCTCTTCGGTCGCCGGCTGGCCGTCGCGCGGTGAGTTCTGAATGAAGCCGGAGATGTGGAGGAGCTTGTCTTTCAGCTCTGGACGAGGCGCCATGGCAGGGAAGTCGGAGAGGCGCAGGGGCTCTGGAATCGAAGGCACTCGATAGTCGAGGGCCTGCGTGGGGCCGAGCGCCTGCGCGGAGCTCGGCGCGGGTGCGGGGCGCTGGGCCAGCGACACGCCTCCGGCATCGATGGCGAGACAGAGCGCCAGTCCTAAGGCTCCACGGTTCATTGATCCATGGTACGCAATCGGGAACGCAATCGGTTTGAGCCGGTACATCGGGGGGTCCAATGATGGGCAACAGCGAGAGCGTGTCAGAGCAGACGCAAGGACTCCTTGTTGCGGTGAATTGCCGTTATTCGCCGGCCTTTAACATTGCCGCGACGGGCGATCCTGTATGGATTGATTGAGGAGAGTGTTCCAGCTAAGCGATTGATCTTCAGTTTTCTCCCCAAAGGGTTTAGACTGCCAACACGGCGCTCCGAACGAATTCGATGGCACGGAATACACAGAAACAAAAGCTCTTCAACGGCCGGGACCACTCCTGGATGGAGTTCAACAGGCGTGTGCTTGAAGAGGCGGAGGACACGGCGAACCCGCTACTGGAGCGGGTAAAGTTCCTGTCGATCACCGGCAACAACCTCGACGAATACGTTGAGGTTCGCCAGGCAGGCCTGATGCAGCGCATTGAAGACGGCTACAGCGAACCGGGCTTCGACGGCCTGCGACCCGACGAATCGCTGGCGGTGCTGACGGCCGATATCCACAACTTTGTGGACGCCCAGTACAAGTGCTGGAACGAACAGCTGCTGCCCGAGCTGCGGAAGCAGGGTGTGAGGCTGCTGGAGTGGGAGGAGCTGGACGAGAAAGCCCGCGGCTTTGCGCAAGGGTACTTCCAGCGCGAGGTCGATCCGCTGCTGACCCCGATTGCCATCGATCCGGCTCATCCTTTTCCGCGCGTGCTGAACAAGGCTCTCTGCCTGGCGCTGCTGCTGCGGCTCAAGAGGCGCAGCTCGGGCCCGCCGGTGCTGGGCGTGGTCACGGTGCCGCGCGCGCTACCGCGCTTTGTGCGGCTGCCCTCGGCCGACGGGGCTCATGATTATTTGCTCTTGCAGGACCTGATCGCGCAGAATCTGGCCGGCATGTATCGCGGGTACGAGGTGCAAGCTCGCACCGCCTTCAGAGTTACGCGCAATTCGAATCTATACATCGAGGAGGAGGAGGCCCGTTCGCTGCTGGAGTCGATTCGCGTGGAGCTGCACAATCGCCGCAAGGGCGACGCGGTGCGCCTGGAGATCGAGACCGGCGCCGATCAAGAGATCGTCGAACGGCTGCGGGTGAACTTCGAACTCGAAGAGGACCAGATCTACCGCTGCGACGGACCGGTGAATCTCTCGCGGCTGATGTTCTTTTATGGCGACGTGCAGCGGCCGGATCTGAAGTTCCCCCCGTTCACGCCACGTCCGCTGCACCTGAGCCGCAAGTCCACGAGCATCTTCGACGAGCTGCGGCTGCACGATGTAGTGCTTCATCACCCCTTCGATTCATATGACCCGGTGGTGGATTTTATCCAGCAGGGCGCCGAAGATCCCGCGGTCGTAAGCATGAAACAGACGCTCTACCGGACCAGCAGCGATTCGCCGGTCTTTGGGGCGCTGATCGAGGCCGCGGCCAGCAAGGAGGCCACGCTGGTGGTGGAGTTGATGGCCCGCTTCGATGAGGCCTCGAATATCCGCTGGGCGCGCAGCATGGAGGATGCCGGAGTACAAGTCTTCCATGGCGTAGTCGGCCTGAAGACGCACTGCAAGCTGGCGATGCTGGTTCGCCGCGATGAGGACGGGCAGACCCGCCGCTACTGCCACTTGGGCACCGGCAACTACAACCCCGTGACGGCGCGGTTCTACACCGACCTGAGTTTGCTGACTTGCGACGCGCAGATTACCGAGCGGGTGCACATGGTCTTCAACTATCTGACCGCGCACGCGGAGATCGACGACTATCGGCCGTTGCTGGTGGCGCCGCTGACGATGGCCGAGAGCTTTCTGGGCCTGATCCGCCGCGAGCAGGAACACGCCAAGGCGGGGCGGCCCGCACACATCGTGGCCAAGATGAATGCGCTGCTCGAGCCGTCGGTGATCGAGGCGCTCTATGCGGCTTCGCAGGCCGGCGTAGAGGTTGACCTGATTATCCGCGGCCTTTCGATTTTGCGTCCTGGCGTGAAAGGGTTGTCGGAGAGGATTCGCGTCCGGTCGATTGTTGGACGGTTTCTGGAGCACTCGCGCATCTTCCACTTTGCCAACGGCGGCAACGACGAGATCTACATGGGCTCGGCCGACTGGATGCCGCGCAATCTCTTCGAGCGCTGCGAGGTGGTCTTTCCGGTTCGCGATCTGGCGGTGAAAGCGCGCATCCACGACGAGATTTTGCCCGCGTACATGGCCGACACGATCAAGGCTCGAATGCAGCAGCCCGATGGAAGCTACGTTCGCGCCAGCAAGGTGATGAAGGATGCAAAGCCCTTCTCGAGCCAGGAGTTTCTCATGCTACTGGCGGAGGGCAAAGCGGATCTCGACGCCATTCCGAGGCTCACGGCTGCCAAGCCGCAGGGCAAGAAGGCGAATGCCGCCGATTAGATCTCTGACCGTGGAGTTTCGCACTTTGGGGTTCGTGGTATCCCAGGTCCCCAAATGCGAGGGACCTGGGGCACCCTCAATAGGATGAAACTCCTCTTGAGATCAGGGCCCCCGGCGAATGCCGCCGATTGATTAAGCGGAGTGCTTGCAGAACCCAGGCTAGCGCATTTGCCGGTTATCCTTGACGATGAATAGAATTCGTATCGCACGAATGGAGGATCTATGAATCGGCGTGATTTTTCCGCACTGCTTCCCATGCTTCTGGCTGCGCCGGCGCTTGCGCCTGCGGCGGAGGGGCAATCGGCCCCTGCTGCAGCGGCACCAGTTGCGCTGCCCAAATTGGCATCGGGTCAATATGTCTGGGGCGAAGCCTACGGAGCGCAGCAGCCGGCGCGCACCTCGCATCGCTTCCTGCTTGGGATGCTGCCGGACAATATCCGGGTCGAGTCACACGTGACCTTCCTTGCTCCAGGCGCGCCAGCCGAAGCGATCGAGCATCACAAGCACTCCGAGATCTGGTTTATTCGCGAAGGCACGGTTAGCCTGATGGCGAATGGCGTTGTGCACACGCTCAAAGCCGGAGATATGGGCTTGGTGATTGCGGGCGACGACCACTACATCACCAATGCCAGCAAGACCGAACCGGCGTCTTATTACGTCCTGGCGGTTGGACCGCCGGAGTAGCCTGGTGATTCAGGGCATTCGCAGGAACACGGATTGGAAGATTGGCAGCGAGTTTGCGCCGTCCCTACGGGACTTCCTGGTCAATTGGGGTACGTTTCCCAGCGCTGAAGCGCTGGGCTAACAACCGCTGCGCCTCCGGCGCGAGAAAACCCGGGCCAGAAGCATCAACCAATCGAGGAGACCCGGACCAGAAGCATCAACAAACCGGAAGCATCAACAAATCGAGAAAACCCGGACCGGAACCATCAACAAATCGAGGAGACCGGGACCAGAAGCATCAACCAATCGAGAAGACCGGGACCGGAAGCATCAACCAATCGAGGAGGCCGGGACCACAGGCATCAACAGATCCGGTCATGCGATTGCCCTGAGCCGACAGACCCCGATTTCTTCAGGATTGTTACAGTTGTGTTAATATCGATGATCTAGGAGTTGGTAGACCTCTACTCTTCCCCTCCCGGATCGTTCCCCTCATGAACCTCTACCTGATGCGCCACGCCAATGCTGGATTGTCACGAGGAAATATAGTCCTCGATGCCAAACGTTCCCTCATCAAGGAGGGAAAGGAGCAGTGCATTCTGATGGCGCGCGTGCTGAGCGCGCTTAATGTGCAGGTGGATGCGATCGTGTCGAGTCCACTGAAACGGGCGCTACAGACCGCGCAGTTTGTGGGCACTGAGCTGGGTTACGACGTCAAGGTGGAGATCAGCGAGGCGCTTGAGCCGGGCGCCGACTACGCCGACTTCCAGGAGATGCTGGCCAAGTATGCCGGCTGCGAGGGATTGCTGGCCGTGGGCCACAATCCGAACGTCTTTCAGTTTCTGGGCCGGCTGATCACGGGGAATGGGGGCGCGGCGATCAGGATGAGAAAAGGCTCAGTGGCGCGAGTGGACCTGGACAAGCATCCCCCGCTGCTGCAGTGGCTGATCGATCCGCGTTCGGCCCGGTCGATCTACGCCAGCGTGCAGAAGAGATCGCGCCCGAAGACCTCGCGGAAGTAATCGGCTTCCTTACGCAGCGACCACAGCTCAAGTTCCGCACCGGTGCGGCCGGGCTGAACCTCGATGTGGACCCTCTTGGGATAGACGCGGGCCGCGAACCTCAAGACGTCGGAGGCGCGGTCCTGGTTGAGCGCGACAGCGAGCCTGAGCAGGACCACAGCGCGGTGTACATGCTGGTGTTCGCAGGCGGGAATGTTGCGCAAGGCACGGTCGCCGGGCTGGGGACGGCTCTTGCCCAGGTAGCGGGCGATGGCCGAGATGATGGTTCGCTGCAACTGCGTGCAGCCGTAGATTTCAGAACTCGAAATGATGTATTGCGTGTGCCGGTGATGTCCCTGGTGGTTGATGAACTTGCCGGTATCGCTCAGGAGGGCGGCGGCGGCCAGCCAGCTTTCGTACTCCGGCGGCAGCTCGTGCAGCGGTTGCAGCTCGCGGTAAAGCTGCATGGCATGAAGGCGCACGGGCTCGGCCTGGTGGGAATCGACGCCATAGCGCTTTGCCGTCGCCAATACACTCTTCCAGCGTTCGTGTTCCAGCTCGCGGTGGGCTGTGGCGTGAGCATCCTGCTCGGCGAGCATCTGGGTGAGGATGCCATCGCGCAGGCCGAGAGGCGAGTAGTGAAAGCCTGGCAGCCCGAAGCTCTCGAGCAGTTCGGCGAAGACCATGGCGCCGGGAACGATGATCTCAGCGCGGCGCGGGCCGATGCCTGGAATCGCAGCCCGGCTCGCGAGCGGAAGCTGAGCCAGCTTGTGGGCCAGCTTGCGCACTTCGCGCGTTGGGACGAGCCCAGAGCGCTTGAGCGCGCTCTTGCCGGCCTTGCCGTTCTTGGCCGTGGCAGCAATGGCATCGCTGAGCGCGGCGGCCGTGCCCGAGGTCGCGATGACCTGTGAGAGCTTCCCCGGCTGAATTCTGCGATGAGCCCGGCGCAGTTCGCGAGCGATGAGCTGGTGCATCCGGGCGAGTCCATCGGAGGGCGCCGGATCGGAGGGAAGGAACTGCTCGGTGAGGCGAACCGCGCCCAACGGCAGGCTGACGGTTTCGCGGATGCGTTTGCGCTCGGAGAGGGTAATCTCGCAGCTTCCGCCTCCGAGATCGACGAGCAACACGCGGCCGGCTGCTTTGCGCGGGGTTTCTTGCCCGACGCCATCTAGGCCTAAAACGCCGAGATGAATCAGCCGGCCCTCTTCGAGACCTGAGATGACCTCAAGAGTCCAGCCTGTCTCCTCTTTGACGCGGGCCTGAAAGACAGCCGCATTGCGGGCGTCGCGCATGGCCGAGGTGGCGACGACGCGAATCTTCTGCGCGCCGTGGGACTGGACGGCCCGCTGGAAACGTTTGAGGGCCTGCAGCGTGGCGTTCATAGCTTCGGGCGAGACGAGGCCGGTCTCGAAGACGCTTGCGCCGAGGCGGGTGACTTCGCGGTCTTCGTAGAGGGTCTTCAGGTGGTGCGAGACGAGCCGGGCAATCTTGAGTCTGCAGGAGTTGGAACCGATATCGATGGCGGCAAAGGTAGGCATTGGTGCTGAAGGCGCTCCGTCGAATAAGAATCTGGCTCTGGGGTCAAGATACACGACGGGGGCGGGTGGGCGTGGGACCGGCTCAACGTTCAGCGTTCTGCTTGAGTGGCGGCGGCAGAATCATGGCTCTGAAACCAGCCAATAATGCGGTGTTCGAACTCCTGCGGTTCCGCGTCTGCCGCGCCGCAGTGACCGGCTTTCGCGGGCTGCCACAGTGGAACCGAGGGATTTGAAGGGCTGCACGAAGAACTGTGCCGCACAATCTCCTGCGAATGACGAGGTGGAAGGTTGGTGTCTTTGAGGCCGTGAATCAGCAGCACTGGAACGCGGCTTGCGGCGACTGCGTTCTCCGGCGAGGCCTGTTCAAAATCGACGCCATACTTCGCACAGGCGTAGAGGAAGCCAGCTTCGACGGCCGGACGTAATAATGTGCGACCTGCCCAGGCCCCCGCGTGAAGCTTTTCGCCCAGGCGGTCATAGGAGGCCTCACGGAAGCTTGCAAAGGAGGACTCGGCGACGACGGCGCAGAATCCGGGAGTTGTGCGGAGCGATTGGAGCAACTGGGCTGCGCCCATCGATTCTCCGAGGCCGTCGATGCAGTGTGGAGATTCAGATTGCTGGAGCCAGTCGAACCAGCGGCGTATGTCGCTGGCCTCTTTCACTCCGTAGGTAGCCAGATCGCCGCCACTGGTTCCGTGGGCGCGGGCGTCCGGCAGGAGCACGGAATAGCCGTGGCTGAGGAGCAACTCGGCATTGCCTAACATTCCGGCCCGGTTGTCGGTGTGTCCGTGCAGCAGAATCACGGCGACGCCGTTGCTGTGCAGGGGCTGAATGCTCCAGGCTCGCAGCGTGGCTCCGTCGATGGCGGTAATGGAGATCTCGGACAGTTTTGCGTGCTTGCGATCTGCGATGGCCCGGGCCTGTGCTTCGGAGGCCGGAGTCAGCGGCCGACGGCCGGGATGGAGGGTCCACTCGGTGGCAAGGACGCCAACCGCAGAGCAGACGAGAAGCCAGACTCCAACAAGAACCACAGTCCAGCACAGAAAAATGTGCGCTCTCCTCATGGATTATTGGTACGTAGCGTCGGGTCGCACAGTTCAACGTGCTGCCTTGTCGGAGTCTGGACCAGGCTAAGATGGATTAGAAGATTTCGCATGGAGTTTGCGTCGTCCCTACGGGACTGCCGGGCCAATTGGCGACCTTCCCAGCGCTGAAGCGCTGGGCTAGTAACCTTTGCGCCTCCGGCGCGTTAGGAAACGAGCTGACAGGGCTAGTAACCTTTGCGCCTCCGGCGCGGTAGGAAACGAGCGGATTGCGTCGCTGAATTCGTTCATGCGATTGCTCTGGGGTCGGGAGAAGTCTCTGAAACGCCTGTCAAGACCGGCTGCTATTCTTGAGTTTGGTCGCTATAGCTCAGATGACAAGCCAGACTCAAACCTCCGCGGGCACGCCGAAATCGACATTCACATTGGCAAGCTGGGTGCTTTTGGCGGCGATCTTTGCCGCCGTCATGCTGGCCTCGCTGTTCACGCCGCCGCTCCTGGATGACGTGGACGCAAGCCATGCCCAGGCCGCGCAGCACATGGCAGAGAGCGGCGACTGGGTGACGCTGCACGTGAACGGCATGCGCTACCTGGAGAAGGCGCCGCTGCCCTATTGGCTTGACGCTGCGCTCTATCGCGTCTTTGGCGAGAACGTCTTTGCAACCCATCTGCCGAATGCGCTTGCCCTGCTCGGGTGCGCCTGGCTGGCCTGGCTGTGGGCTTGCCGGGCGTGGAGCCCCAGGGCCGGCCTCTATGCCGCGCTCGGTGTGCTGACGTCGGTTGGGCCTTTTCTCTATACGCGCTTTGCGATTCCCGAGGCGCTGTTGAGCTTTCTGCTGCTTGCGGCCCTCTACTGCCTGCTGATCGGCCTGGAGTCGAAACGAGTGCTTTACATCTATGCGATGTGGGCGGCTCTGGGACTGGCGATTCTAACCAAGGGCCTGATTGCACCCGTCTTCTTTGGCGCGGCGGCCGGGCCGTTTCTTTTTCTGAGCGGCCAATGGCGGCACTGGCGGCGGTTGAAGCCATTCTCGGGATTTCTACTGTTTCTGGTGATCGCCGCGCCGTGGCACATCCTGGCTGGTTTGGCGAATCCTGGGCAGGGCCATCCGATCGGCAACCACCCCACTCCGGGCAATGTGCACGGTTTCTGGTACTTCTACTTCGTGAACGAGCATGTCTTCCGGTTTCTGGGGCAGCGCTTCCCGCACGACTACAACAAGCTGCCCTTTGCCGCCTACTGGTTGCTGCACCTGGTCTGGCTCTTTCCCTGGAGCCTCTTCCTGCCGGCCATGGCCGTGGCTGCCTGGAAGACTCGCCGCAACTGGATCCGGCACCTGCGCGAGGACTCAGCTCGAGCCGCGGAATTGGATGAGCACAGCTCTGAGAGCAGCGATGCGGACGATACTTTTCTCGCGCACAGATTCAGGGCGCACACCATCTGGCTGCTTAGCCTCCATTCCGGCTTCATTCTGCTCTTCTTTTCGATATCGACGAATCAGGAGTACTACACCTTTCCAGCCTGGACGCCACTGTTGATCCTGATTGGCGGAATGCTGGCGGGGATCGAGGAGCATCGCGACCACCTCGGCAGGTTGAGCGGCGGAAGACCACTGCTTTCGACAGCCTGGCTGACCGGAGTGCACGGGGTCTTCGCGGTGGTCGGCGTGTTGGTGGCCGCGGTTCTCGGCTGGGGTTTGTGGGAGTCGCGCAAGCTGCCCTTTGTGAGCGACGTGGGAACCCTGCTGGCGCACCGCGGCGTAGGCGACTACACGCTCTCGATGTCGCATCTTTTCGACCTTACCGGCCCTTCGTTTGCCGCGCTGCGCATGCCGGCCATTGTTGCTGCCCTTGCGCTGCTGGTTGGACCGGCGATCGGCTGGCTGCTGCGGCTGAAGAAAAAGCACATTGCCGCCACCATTAGCGTGGCGTTTACGTCGGCGGTCTTCCTGATTGCCGCGCACATCGCCTTTGCCCGATTCGAGCCGATGCTCAGTTCGAAGCAACTGGCGGAGACGATCATCGAGAAGGGAACGCCGGCGGACACGTTCATCATCTTCGGCGACCAGTCGGATGCCTCTTCGGTGATCTTCTATGCGCACAGCTTCTTTCACGGCAAGCCGGCGCTGCTGGTGGGCGAGGCCTGTTCGCCGCATGGAGAAGGGTCGTCGATGCTGTGGGGATCGTGCTATACAGATGCGCCGAAGATCTTCGTGAGCGAGGAGGAACTGGCAGAGATCTGGGGCGCCGGGGAGCGGAAATGGCTCTTTGCCCAGGACGTCAACCAGTCCAAGGCAGAGCAACTGCTCTCGGGCCGGCTCTATCCTGTGCAGTCGATCGCTGACAAGGCGCTGTGGACCGACCGTCCGCTGCAGCAGAGCGAGGCAAGCCGTCCGTTGGCGGCGCGGCTCAGAGAGAGTGCGCGTCCGTGAGCCCCAAGCCCGCGAATCAGGATGTGCTGGTTGTGGGAGCCGGCTTTGCGGGCGCAGTGGCCGCGGAGCGGCTGGCGAGCGCCGGACGCGAGGTTCTGGTGATCGACAGGCGCGATCACATCGCGGGCAACGCCTACGATCACCTGGACAGCCACGGCATTTTGGTGCATCGGTTCGGACCGCATCTCTTCCACACCAACTCCGACGCGGTCTTTGAGTATCTCTCGCGGTTTACGGAGTGGCGGCCGTATGAACACCGGGTTCTGGTCTCGCTTGAGGGCAGGCTTTATCCACTGCCGATCAACCAGGAGACGATCAATCAGCTCTACGGACTGAATCTGGATGAGGCTGGGGTCGAGCGATTCTTGGCCGGTGTTCGTGAGCGTCGCGAGCCGGTGATGACCAGCGAAGATGTGGTGCTGAACGCGGTGGGGCGCGAGCTCTGCGAGAAGATCTTTCGCGGCTATACACGAAAACAGTGGAGTCTGGACCTGGCCGAGTTGAGCCCAAGCGTTCTGGCTCGCATTCCGACGCGCACCAACCGCGACGACCGCTACTTTACCGACAAGCATCAGGCGATGCCCGCGGAGGGCTTTGCGCGCATGTTTGAAAAAATGCTGACGCATCCGCGCATTCGCGTGGAGACGGGCGCGGAGTTCGCGGATATTCGTGAGAGAGTTCGTCCTCAGCTCACGGTTTTTACCGGTTGCATCGACGAGTACTTCGGCTACCGGCTGGGCCGGCTTCCTTATCGCTCGATTCGCTTTGTGCACGAGCATCTGGCCGGAGTCGAGCGTTTTCAGCCCGTGGCCACAATCAACTATCCCAACGAAAACGAGTACACGCGGATCACCGAGTTCAAGCACATCACCGGCCAGCAGCACTCGGGGACATCGATCGTGAAGGAGTTTCCGACCGATGAGGGCGAGCCTTATTATCCGGTGCCACGGCCGGTGAATCAGGAGCTCTACCGCCGTTATCAGGAGCTGGCCGCGAGCGAGAAGAATGTGGTCTTTCTGGGGCGGCTCGCTCAGTATCGCTACTACAACATGGACCAGGCGGCGGCGGCGGCGCTGAAGGCAGCGGCGGAGATTGTTGGCGGTTGAATCAGGTTTACCCGTTGAGCGACTGAGGAGCTTTGGGCACCGTTGTCTGAGAAGCGGGCCAGCGCATGATGCCGCCGGGCTCCAGCTCAAAGACCTTGCCATGCCAGTGGAGCGTATTGTCGGCATAGCTGGCTGCCCAGAGGAAGAAGCCGATCAGGTCGCGGAGCGGGAAGAGAGAGGCCAGCAGCACAGCTTGCCTGCTGCGAACCACCAGACCACCAACCAAGATCGATTGAGCGAACTTGAGCAGCAAAGTGAATCCCAGCAGCCCGGCACCCCAAAGAGCATGGTGCGCGATGATGCCCCCCAGAAGTGCCAGCAAGCCGAAGGGAACGGAAAAGGTCAGCGCGGTGCCGAAGTGCCCCTTAGGCCGCGAGAAGCGCGTGCTGCGCATCCAGCTTAGCTGGTGCTCGATCGACTTCCAAAAGCCTGACCGGAGAATGAGATGGTTGACGACGTGATCGGAGAGGGCCACGGTCTCGCCCGACTCAGCCACCAGGTTGCCCAGCATGTAGTCGTCGGCCGCATAGCCGCCCAGCCGTGCGAATCCGCCGAGGCGCTGGAGAGACGACTTGCGCACCGCCGAGGAGGGGCCAAGGGTGAAGCGAATACCTTCCAGCATCTCGGCCACCAGGACGCCGGAGGTCATCTCAACCGACATGCCCAGAGCTTCGAGACCTTCGCCAAAGCCGCCATCGATGGGGTCGCCGCGGTAGATGCAAAATGCCGCTCCAACGGCTGGATCGCGAAAGGGAGCGATCATTTCACGAAGATACTCCGGTCCGACCGGAATATCGGCATCGGTCGCCACCAGGAGCTCGTGGCGCGCGGCCTCGGCCATCAGGTGCATGGAATAGCAGCGCGCGTTCATCCATGGAGGCTCGCCCGAATGGAGGATCTTTACCGGAATCCGCGGATAGCGTTTGGCGATTTTTGCGGCTACGGCCAGGCCGGCGTCACCGGGCTGGCGGGCACAAAAGAGCAGCTCATACTGCGGATAATCGAGTTTGAAGTAACCTTCGAGGCACTCTTCAAGGTGAGCCGGCGAGCCATGCAGCGGCTTGAGGATGCTGACCGGAGGCGCGAAGTCGAAGATCTGGCGGCGATTACGGCGTCTCGCGATCAGATACTTCGCAGCCGCGATGAAGACCAGTACGGTGAAAATCGTTGAGGTTGCGATTCCGGCGATGCCCACAGAGAATATCAAATATCCCACGACAACGGCTCCTTTGCCGCTCTGCTACTTTGACGAAATCGCTGATAATATAGGGGCTTCTTCAATTCTTGCGTCTCGGCTCCATCCGGCTCAAGTGGCTCATTCATCGATAAAAGGGCTACTTCCCACGCATCGGTAAGGGCAATATGACTGAGAACCGCTTTTAACTCTATCGGATAGAAAACTCGCTGTCTAGGGTCAGATCCCGTGACCCGATTGGCTGAATCGCTTCGTGGAGCGCAGCTCGTTCTCAGTTGGGCGCCTCTACTTGAGTGCGCCGGGTCCCCGGTGCACTCCCTCGATTGTGCCAGCGCAAAACCGGGAAGCTTGTACTCTCTTTTCCTGTATTCACGTCCATCTCAAACGAAGGCACCAAAATAAGACCCTCTCTCGATTGCCATATAAAACAGTCCAGGATTCGCGCATGACACTCGGGCACGTTTCTTTCATCGCGCTCTGCGCCACCGCAGCTATTGGGGTGACGACATCGACCGTCTACAGCCTGATGGTGGCCGTCGCTGTAGCGCAGTTCCGTAGGCGTGTAGTGGAGGCGGATCAGCGAACCGGGGCGAGCGACTTCCGGCCTCCGGTGAGTGTCTTGAAGGCGATCCACGGCAACGAGCCGGATCTGGAAGAGAATCTGGCTAGCTTTTTTGAGCAGGATTATCCCGAATACGAGATTCTTTTTTGCGCGCGAGAGCGCTCCGATGCCGGCCTCGATGTTGCACGCCGCGTGGCGATGCGCTTTCCTCAGGTGAAAACGCGCATTCTTGTTTGCGGCACACCGCGTTGGCCGAATGCGCGAACCTTTTCGCTGGAGGTAATGCGCCGGGAAGCCAGATATCCCATTCTGGTCGCCTCGGACAGCGATGTGCGTGTGGGACGCGAGTACCTGGCCTCGGTGGTGGAACCGTTCAGTGACCCGAAGGTGGGCCTGGTGACCTGTCTTTACCGGGGTGTAGCACGGCGCGGCCTTTGGGCACAGCTTGAGGCCATGGGCATGTCGGTCGAGATGAGCTGCGGCGTTTTGGTCGCCAATATGCTCGAGGGAATGAAGTTTGCCTTGGGCCCCTCGATGACAATTCGCCAGAGCACTATTGAAAAGATCGGCGGCCTGGAGAAGGTTGCCGAGTATTACGCCGATGACTTTGTGCTCGGTAACTGGACGGCAAAGGCCGGGGAGAGAGTGGAGCTTTCTCAGTGCATCATCGAGCACCATGTCCTCAATACCTCCTTTAAGAGCACTATGCAGCATCAGCAGGACTGGGCAACCAGCACGCGATTTTCGCGGCCATTGGGGCATCTTGGAGAGGTGCTGACGTACGCGATTCCTTATGGACTGCTGGGAGTGGGAGCGCTGGCGCTTGCGGGCCACCTAGCCCTCGGCCTGGAGCTCTTTGCCTTCACCTTGATGAACCGGATGCTGCTCTGCGCGCTGGTGGCAGCTTCGGTGGTCCGCGACGGAGCCGCATTGCGCCGGTCATGGCTTTATCCTGTGCGCGACCTGATGGGATTCTATTTCTGGGTGGGGAGCTACCTTGGTTCGAGCCGGCTGCGCTATCGGGGGTACCCGTACGAGCTGCTTCCCCAGGGAAGGCTGCGCAGGATCATCGAAGAGGCGCGGGAGACTGCGATGGCCCGTTAGGAGCATGGTTGGCTTGACGGTGACTCGCTTGCGATCGCCGGTGTGACTTCATTGAGGAAGAACGGCGGTTCCGTCACTCCTTGCGAGGGTCAGATTTGGCAACCGACGCCGGCTTGATCGCTGTTTGTTTGCGCAGGGGCACGATCGCGCTGGCCGAGCCGGGGGCGGCCTGCTGAAAGCGCGAGAGCATCTCGGAGCGAACATACTCGACAAAGTTCTGCATCTGGCGGTTCATCTCTTCCATGCGCTCGCGCATCTGCAGGATGATGGCGATGCCGGCGATGTTGACGCCGAGGTCGCGTGCGAGATTGAGGATGAACTCGAGACGTTCGAGATCCTCGTCGGTGTAAAAGCGGGTGTTGCCGTCGGTGCGCGAGGGCTTGAGCAGGCCCTCGCGCTCATAGAGGCGAAGGGTCTGCGGATGAATCTCGTACATCTCGGCGACGGCCGAGATCATGTATGCGCCTTTTGACTTTCGTTTTGCGGCCATGGGCTCTTTCGATCTAAGCTGCTGAAGAAAGCTTCTTGACTCGGGCTAAATCAAACTTCAGAAGTTCACAAACTCGTTCCTGCGTCTTAGGACTCCCCAAAACAAAATACTCTCGTGATTTGATCCGACCATCAAACCACACATATAGATCGATTTTGTACTTCTCTTCCCGAATCCGGCCCTCGGAAAACTGAGCGCATGTAGGTTCAAAGAGCCCCATCCGAGGATTTTCATAGCCCGTTAGAACTCGGTCCAAGTCATCCGGCTTCGCACTGGTATCGTGATTCACCAAAAACAAAAAGTTCAACAACCGATGATCGGAATTCACGCTATCGAACTGTTTATACGCGGTATGGACGGCATTGCTGATTCGATTAAACATTGGATCGGTGCGTAACCCTCCAACCAGTTCACCGTCGGGTGCGTTTTTGAGTTGATCCTCAAGCCATGAGTCCTTTTGAAATGACTTGACCTCACATAGAGCTACTTCCACTCCGCCAAGCGAAAGACGAAAATCTGGAGTCTTGAAATCACGCATCTCATTCTTGGCGAAAGAACCAACCTCGAACCCTTTCCCCTGCCAATAGCGAAGGATGAGCGCTTCATCGGAGGAGAGCTTGGAGAACCGGTATGCGTGAACCCCGCGCAGACCACGGCTGAAGTCGTGTTCCGGCCTCATGTCATCGCCGTTAGCCCCCATTTCCTTCTCAGCGTTCTGACTCATATTGGAACCTCTCTGAGGGTGTAGCCTTTCTCGCACTTATGATCCGGATGCGCTCGTTACGCTCAGTATGAACCACTAACAATACTATCGCCAAGAGCGATAAGCCAAGGATGATCGACCGTGGTTCATCTTCAGAATGGGACACATCCGGAATTGTGATGGCAAATGGATCCTCGAAGACGGTTCGTACCTCCTGGAAATCTACCCCGCGAACTCGAAGATTGCGTGAAGCTTTGTCATCGTCCCATTCAAAAATGTCCGATCGCACACTTGCCCTGCACTTTCTTACAGCTTGTCAAAGAGCGCGACGCGCGGGTCCTGGTTGTTGAGCTTAGCCAGCTCGCGCATGATCTCGCGGCTGCGCTCGTCGGCTAAATTCGGCACAACGACTTCGATGGTCACGATCTCGTCGCCGCGTTGGCCGGGACGCTGCGCGCTCTCGACGCCGCGCTCGCGCATACGCAGCTTCTGGCCGCTCTGTGTGCCGGGAGGAATCTTCAACTGTGCGCGGCCGTCGATGGTGGGCACGTCGACCTTGGCGCCCAGCGAGGCCTCGGGCACGGTCACCGGGACTGTGATGTGAATGTCGTCGCCCTGCCGCGTGAAGACGGGATGCGTGCCGGTGCGGACGATGAGAAAGAGGTCGCCGGGAGGGCCTCCGTTCAAGCCTGCGTTGCCCTTGCCCTGCAGGCGGATGCGCTGGCCGTCACGCGTGCCTGGCTTGATGCGGAACTCGACTGTTTCGGTGCGGGTGACTACTCCCTCGCCCTGGCATGTCGGGCAGGCGTTCGTGGTGCGGCCCGTGCCGTTGCAGCCGGGGCAGGTGATGTTGAACTTCATGCGACCGCCCATCTGCGTGACCTGGCCGGTGCCGTTGCACTCGGGGCACTGCACAGACCCGCCGGTGGAAGCCTGGCCGTGGCAGGTGGGACAGATCTCCTGGCGGTGCACTTCGAGGCGTGCCTGACCGCCGCGGATGGCCGTCCAGAAGTCGACCGTGGCCTGGTATTCGAGATCGGTGCCCTGCTGCGGGCCGCGCGGCCGCTGGGGCTGCTGCGCGCCGGAGAACATGCCGGAGAAGATGTCTTTGAAGCTGCCCCAGCTCGCCGAACCCGTTCCCGCCTGCTGGCCTGGATGCTGGCCTGGGCCGCCCTGGAAGCCGGAGAAGTCGAAACCGCCGAAGTCGACGGGCGCGCCCTGCCTCGAGCCCGCCTGCCGCGCATAGGCCTCTGCTGTTGCCGGGTCGATCTGGTCGGAGTAGAAGCCGACCTGGTCGTAGATCTTGCGCTTCTTCTCGTCGCTCAAGACATCATTGGCCTCGGAGATCTCCTTGAACTTCTCCTCGGCGCGCTTGTCGCCGGGATTGACGTCGGGGTGGTAGCGCCGCGCCGCCTTGCGGAAGGCTTTGCGAATCTCCTCAGGGGTAGCCGTCTTCTTTACTCCGAGGATGGCGTAATAGTCCTTGTTTGTGGTCGTGGGCATGGTCGCCTTTGGAGTCGTTTCCTTGTTGCACGTTACTACTTCTGTCGTATCGTCTGGGTACGCCAGGTCCAGCTTCCGGGACCTGGAATTCCTTAAGCATCATCCGCCGATCAGGCAACCACCCTTTGCACACCAACTGCGCCAAGGGTGCGCGGCGCGCGCGGCCGGATCATCTCGTGAATCGCAGTCTCTTCGGCATCTGCCGCCAATTCCAGATCGAAGTCCATCTGCAAGCGCATCCAGAACTCAGGCGACATATTGAAATAGCGCGCCAGTCTGAGCGCCGTATCCGCCGTAATCCCGCGCCGCTCCCGCACAATCTCGGAGATGCGAGTCACCGGCACGCGCAACTCCATCGCCAACGCGTTGGATGAAAGCCCGAGCGGCTTCATGAACTCCTCACGCAGCATCTCGCCGGGATGCAATGGCGGCATTCGCACGCCTTCTTCCAATTTGACGCGCGCCGGTTCAGTGGTAGTCGACAATCTGGACCTCATAGGCATCACCGTCCCTCCACTCAAGGCAAATTCGCCATTGATCATTCACACGCAGACTCCACACCCCTTCCCGATCCCCCTTTAGCTTCTCCAGCCGATTGCCCGGGGGCTCGAACAATTCCTCCACCCTTGAAACGCTGTGGATTTGCCGCAGTTTGCATAACGCTACCCGCTCAAATGCCGCAAACCGCCGGCCGTGGCGGCGTTCAAAAACCCGCTTCGTATCTTCGTCGGCAAACGAGCGAATCATGCTTAACGTTTATCGTAACACGGAAAACGGTTGTTTGCCACATCCGTTTCCACGGCCGTTGTGTGAGGGGATCTCTGGCTGTACCATCCCGTGTCCTACGCTCTTCCAAGCACACCTTTTGCCGTAGCCGTCTGCGTTTTCTCGGCAAAGGCTCAGAGTCGCGGCTCTGAATTGGTGATCGCTCAGCATTCAGCGGTTGACGCCGTTTCCCTTCCCGGAGCCCGCCGCATTCGGTCGCAGAGATACGGCTGAAGAGTGGATCGTCAACCTTTATACTTTAAGGTATTCCGAGCCGAGAGTTGAAGATGACGGTCTGAAGAGGTCGCGTCATGTTTGATCGGATGTTTCGGGCGAGGAATCTAAAATGCAGGGGAGCAAAGGAGCGGGGATTGGCTCAGGCGGAGATTGGCATCATCGGCGGCAGCGGGCTTTACTCGATGCCAGGATTTACTAACGTGCATGAAGAGACGGTGGAGACACCCTTTGGCGCGCCGTCTGACGCCTTCGTATTGGGCGAGTTGGAGGGGCGGAAGGTAGCCTTTCTGGCGAGGCATGGGCGGGGACATCGCATTCTGCCCTCGGAGCTGAATTTCAGGGCGAATATTTATGCGTTCAAGAAGCTGGGAGTTGAGCGGATTGTTTCCGTCTCGGCTGTAGGCTCGCTCAAAGAGGAGCACAAGCCGACCGACTTTGTGATGCCCGACCAGTTTATCGACCGGACCTTTCATCGCGCCTCGACCTTCTTTGGCGAAGGCATTGTGGGCCACGTCGCCTTTGGCGATCCGGTCTGCGCGACGGTGGCCAAGGCAGCGGCCGAGGCCTGCGCGACGGTGGGTGTGGTGGGTAAGCTGGGCGGAACCTATGTCTGCATGGAGGGCCCGCAGTTTTCGACGCGCGCCGAATCGAATCTTTATCGCAGTTGGGGTGCGGACGTAATCGGCATGACCAACCTGCAGGAGGCCAAGCTGGCGCGCGAGGCCGAGATCTGCTACGCGACCGTGGCCATGGTCACCGACTACGACTGCTGGCGCGAGGGACACGACGCCGTGACCATCGAAGAGATTGTGGGCGTGCTGCACAAAAACGCCGCGAATGCCGCGCTGGTGGTGAAGGCGGCTGTCGCCGCGATGCCGCATGAACGAAACTGCGCCTGCGCCTCGGCAGTAAAGTATGCCGTGCTGACTCAGCCGGATGCGATTCCGCAAGCGGCGAAGGAGCGACTGATGATGCTTTATGGGAAGTATCTGGGATAGAAGAGGTTGCAAAGCCGACAGCGCAATGCGCGGTATAATGGCCCGTGGTGGCTCTGCTTCCGGAGGTGAACATGGAAAAATCCGAAATGTCGTTCGCCGCGAACTACCGGTACAATTTTGACCGGGATCTGTATGTGAACCGTAGCGCCAAAAAAGCATTCAGCTTGGAGTTTGTTGACGACAAGCCTGAAGAGATGGTTCGCAAAAGCATCGAGGAAGCAACCGACGGCAGCGGCTGGAAGTTTTACTTCAATCACCCTCCCTCAGAAGGCGTCCGCCATCGCCTGGAAAGAGACTTGGAAGCCGCATAACCCATGCCGGAACGAACAATTGAAGATAGCTTGCGGGAAGAGTATTTTGACCTACTGCCAGAGATTCGGCGAGTTCTCTGGCAGTTAGAAGCAGTGATCCGCTATCATACGCTAACTATTCTGCATGCGCTTAAAAAGCCTGAGCAGCTAATCGTCAAATCGCATGTAAAAGACTGCGAAAGTGCGATCGAGACTTTGGGCAGAATCTCAAAGGGAGAAGGACGCAGATTCGATCCCGACAGGCCAGACGATTACTCCATTCTTCAGCTTCCAGACTTAGCGGGCGTGCGCGTTCCGGTGTTTCCCAACCGCCGGATGGATGAGGTAGACGATCTCTTGCGTACTCCATTTCCCGACTGGAATGCCAAACCCGTCAAGGACGACTCGGGTTCAGTTCTCGCCCGAAAATACTTTGGCTTTTGCTCTGACGCGAGCGATAGAGTGTGTGGCGAATACCAGATCGTTCCGATGCTTCTAGGACTGTTTTGGGAAGTTGAGCATTCGGCCATGTACAAATTCAGAGCTGTTGCCAACTCCAAGGAAATGAGAAATCGAAGAGCTGGCGTGGAAAGCGCCTTGGCAGAATTTGAAAAGGGCGTTGAGAGATTTCTGTGAACCGGTTTCGATGCGATTCCAATTCATAAGCATTACGAGGAAAAGCAATGGCAATTACCGTAGTGGGCAGCGTAGCCTACGACACGATTGAAACACCAGCGGGGCGGCGCGAACGCTGTCTGGGCGGAGCGGCGACTTACTTCTCGCTCTCCGCGAGTTACTTTACCGATGTGCGGGTCATCGCGGTCGTAGGCGAGGATTTCGGATCACGGCAGCAGGCGGTCTTCGACTCGCATAAGATCGATACGCGCGGCATCGAGCACACGGCGGGCAAGAGCTTCTTCTGGGAGGGCTCATACCTCGAAAACCTCAACGAAGCCAAGACTCATAACACCGAGTTAAATGTCTTTGCTGCATTCTCGCCGAAGATTCCCGAGAGTTACCGCGATTCGGAGTTTCTCTTTCTGGCGAATATCGATCCCGTGCTACAACGGCGGGTGCGCGAACAGATGCCGGATGTGAAGCTGGTGGCGGGCGACACGATGAACTACTGGATTAAAGATCATCGGCCAGCTTTGCTCGAGGTTTTGAAGGGGCTCGATATTCTGCTCATCAACGATACCGAGGCGAAGATGCTGGCCGGCAACAACAACCTGGTGCAGGCGGCGCGCGCGGTGCTGACGCTGGGTCCGCGGACGCTGGTGGTGAAGCACGGCGAGTATGGGGCGACGTTGTTCAGCGAGTCAGCGGGCCAGCAGGCCAGCAAGTCAGCAAGTCAGCGAGTTAGCGAGTTAGCGAGTGAGCCGGAGGTCCGGGGTGCGAAGATCTTTCGCGCGCCGGCGCTACCTCTGGAAGAGGTCGTGGACCCGACAGGCGCGGGAGACAGCTTTGCCGGCGGCTTTTTCGGTTATCTGGCCTCGCAGCCCGAGCAGACGCCAGAGGTCTTTCGGCGGGGGATGTTCTATGGCAGCGTGATGGGTTCGTTCGCGTGCGAGCGCTTCGGCACCGAGCGGCTGCAGCAACTCACGCGCGAGGAGATCGACGAGCGCTTTGCTCTCTTCCGTGAGTTGACGCATCTTGACTGACAAGGCTCAAAGCCGTCTTGCGGTAGGCGAGTGGCTGGCAGTGGCGGCTGGCTGCGCCGCCGCGTCTATCGCGGCCATTGTGTGGAGCTGGCGTAACAGGGCGCTGCTCAACTACGGCGATGCTGTGGCTCACCTGCATATTGCGCGGCGCGTTTTTGACTCGCGCATACCTCGGCTGACGGAGCTTGGCTCGGTATGGCTGCCGCTGCCGCACCTGCTGCTGCTGCCGTTTGTCCAGAATTATAGCTGGTGGGCGAGCGGATGGGCGGGCGTGTTTCCGTCTGCGGTAGCTTACCTGGCTTCGTGCGCGGGCATCTACAGGCTGGCACGGCATTGGCTGCGGCCCGCTCTCTCGGCGCTGGCGCTGGCCTTCTTTGCGCTCAATCCGAATCTGCTCTACTTGCAGGCGACCGCGATGACCGAGCCGCTCTTTGTCTGCGAGATGGTGTGGGTTGCGGTGTGGCTGGTGGAGTGGCGCGCGAGTCTCGATACAGACAATGCAAAGACTGGGCGTCTGCAGCTCTTGATTGCGGCAGTGCTGGTCGCCGCCATCTATACGCGCTACGACGGCTGGGTGATGGCGCTGGTGGCCTGGATGTCGATGGGCCTCACGCTGTTGCGCCGAGGCAGGCTGCGGTCGTGGAGCTTCTGGCTGGCGAGTGTCGCGCTGCTCGCCGCGCCAATCACCTGGTTTATCTACAACGCAGTTGGATTTGGCGACTGGCTCTACTTTGCGCGCGGACCTTACTCGGCCAAGGTCATCGAGCTGCGCACCATGTCGCACGGCGCCGGGCCGCCGCATCCGGGTTGGCATGATCCGTGGGTTTCGCTTCTTTTCTTTGTGAAGGTCTCGGAGATGGATGCGGCCGCGGCGGCGTGGGGCAATGTGCTGCTTGTTTTGAGCCTCATTGGCACGGCGTGGGGCTGGCTGACTGCGCGAGGGCAGGCGTTCTCGTGGGCGCTGCTGCTCTGGTTCCCCATTCCGTTTTATGCCTATTCGGTGGCTTATGGCTCGGTGCCGATCTTCTTGCCGCCGTGGTGGCCACACTCGTGGTACAACACGCGCTATGGACTCGAGATGCTGCCGGCCTTCACGCTGGGAGTGGGCCTTATGGCGCAGATACTGCTGGGCGCGGTGAAGGAGTTCAAAGCGCGTGAAAACAACCTACGCTGGGCGAGATCGGCGATGGCTGCGCTCTTTGCACTTATTGTCTGGAACGCTGTCGCGATGTTTCGTGAACGGCCATTGGTTTATGTGGAAGGAACAAAGAACATTCACGCGCGACAAGCTATCGAAGGCGAGCTTCCTCCGGTGCTCGGCGCGCTCATTGCCGAACGGCCGGGGTGCACGGTGCTGATGGACACTTCGACGCTTCCCAATCTTGTCGCATTCACCGGGATTCCGTTGCGGCAGACGATCAACGAGGGCGATTTGTGGATCTATAACGCGGCGCTCGCGGCGCCGGCGGCTCATGCGGCGATTGTGGTGGCATTCGATGGAGACGAGATCGACCGCGCGGTGAAGACCCATCCTGAGGGGCTGACGATGGCGCGCCGATTCGTCACGCCCGGCGAGCCAGCGGGAACGATTTATGTCTCTGGTGCGCCGGGCACATCGGGCCTCAACACAGCGGGCGGTGCGGTGTTAGCATCGGGCAAGGAACGTCGATGAAAAACGGATCGGACCCAGATCGCGCGACCCTGCCAGTTTGAGCATTTTTGCAGAAGGCCGAGCGTCCGGCCGAGCTTCAATGGTTGATTCAGTTTCGGCACTCCGGAGGAAGATTGATTCCGTTTACAAAAGCGCATGCCTGCGGCAACGATTTCCTGATAGTGAACGAAGACGCAGTCATGGACTCCGATCGCGCGGATTTGACGCGGCGGCTCTGCGCGCGCAATACAGGTGTTGGCGCCGACGGCATCGAGTTCTTTGCTTGGACCGGTCCGCGCTCCGGCCGCATCCGGCTGCACAACTCCGACGGCTCGATCGCCGAGATCAGCGGCAACGGAACACGCTGCGTGGCGGCGTGGATGGCACAGGAGCGCGAGTTGCAGGCGGACGATGAGGTGGAGATCCTGACCGATGCAGGGTTGCGCATCTGCCGCGTGAATGCGCTGCGAGCGGGCCGCGAATTCACGGCGGAGATCACTGCCGGAATGGGCATGCCCAGCTTCGCGCTCAGAGCGGTCATACTTGCAAACGAGCAGACAGTCGAGGGCATCGAGGTATCGACAGGGAATCCGCACTTTGTGATCGCAGCCAACAACAGCTTCTTCGCAGTTGCGGGCCAGCCCTGGCAACAGGTTGGCGCGGAGATCTGCCTGCATTCGGATTTTCCGCAGCAGACCAATGTGGAGTTTGTGCGCGTCGCGAGCGAGCGCGAGATTGAGATTCGCATCTTCGAGCGGGGCGTTGGTCCGACGACCTCTTCGGGCACGGGCAGCTCGGCTTCGGCCACTGCGGTGATCGCTCTGGGACTGGCGAAGTCTCCCTTGCGTGTCGTTGCTCCGGGCGGGGCGCAAACGGTCGAGTGGGAAGGTCCGGGCACGGAGTTGATGCTCACTGGACCGGCTGCGCTGATTGCGCGCGGAGAGGCCTGGTAAGCGATGCACGCGCGCTTCGAATCCAAAGCCGGCAGCGGCGGCGTTCCGCGGTTGAAACTTGCTCCAGTGGTCGCTGGCGCGGGTGTGAGCGTGGTGGCGCCCGCGGCATCCGCGAAGGTAGAGCTCGCGACGCGGGGGATGGAGCGGTTGCGCGATCTGAGTTTTGCGCCGAGGCTTGGCCGTCACGCATTCGAGAAGGGACCGCTTTATTTTGCCGGGACCGAAGCGCAGCGCCTCGAAGATCTACACGCCGGTTTTGCCGATTCGCACGTCGGCCTTGTCGCGTGCCTGAGGGGCGGATATGGCTCGAACTACCTGCTCGATGGGCTCGATCTCGATCTGATCCGCGACCATCCCAAGCCATTCTTTGCCTACAGCGATCTGACGGGTGTGCAACTGCAACTACTCGACCGGCTTGGCCTGCCGGCCTTCCACGGGCCGATGGTGGCGGCCGATTTTGCAATCGAGAGAGGTGTCCACCTGCCGAGCTTTCGCGCGGCGATTGAAGGCGCGACCTATTGCTTGGGATCCGCGGAAGGGATGCGTCCGTTGAAGAACGGTCCCGCGCTGCGTTCTGCCCGCGGCATCTTGTATGGCGGGTGCCTGAGCATCCTGGTTTCGCTCATTGGCACACCTTTTGAGCCGCGAACCGAGGGTAAGTTGCTTTTTCTCGAAGATGTGAACGCAAAGCCCTTTCAGATCGACCGCATGCTGTGGCAGTTGAGGCGGGCGGGCAAGCTCGACGGCGTACGCGGCATTATCTTTGGCGAGATGCTCAACTGCACTTCGCCAGGAGCGTCGGCCAAGCTGCTTGACGAGGTGATTCTGCGGTTCTTCGAGGACTTCGATGGACCGATCGCCATCGGCCTGCGCAGTGGGCATGTGTCGCACGGGAATGTCACGCTCACTTTCGGAGTTGAGGCCGAGTTGAGCGTTGATGAAGAGGCTATGTTGGAGCTGATTGAGCCGGCGGTGATGAAGACAGGGGCTAGGGACTAGGGACTAGGGAACAGGGAACAGGGACTAGGGGCTGGGAATAAGAATGCGTGCTTGTAAGATCGATCGGACGGTGGAGGAATGAACCCATCTTCCAAACACATTCATCTGAGCGGTATCTGCGGGACGGCGATGGCTTCGCTCGCCGGACTTTTGCAATTGCGGGGACATCGCATCACGGGCTCCGACAAGGCGGCCTATCCGCCGATGAGCGATCAGCTCGCCTCGCTGGGAGTTCCGGTGATGGAGCCCTACAGCGAAAAGAATCTCGACCCAGTGCCGGATCTTGTTGTCATCGGCAATGCGCTCTCGCGCGGCAACCCTGATCGAACGCGTGCTCGACGAGCGCATTCCTTTCACTTCGATGGCGGCGCTGTTGCGCGAGGAGTTCCTCAAAGGACGCGAGTCGCTGGTCGTGGCGGGAACGCACGGCAAGACTACGACGACGAGCATGCTGGCCTGGATCTATCAGGTGGGCGCTCGCGAAATCCCGCCGCTGGAGCCGTCGTTTCTGATCGGCGGCGTGGCGGAGAACTTTGGAACGAGCTTTCAACTGCGGCCAACGCGCACCTTCATCGTGGAGGGCGACGAGTATGACACGGCATTTTTCGACAAGGGGCCGAAGTTTCTGCATTACTTTCCCGATGCGCTGATTCTGACGCACGTCGAATTTGACCACGCGGATATCTACGCGGATCTCGAAGCTGTTAAGACAGCCTTCAAACGGCTTGTCAATCTGGTCCCGCGGCGCGGGCTGATTATCGCCTTCGATGGCAGCACGAATGTCGATGAGTGCGTGAGTCGCGCGCTCTGCCGCGTCGAGCGTTATGGCTTTGCCGAATCTTCAGAGTGGCGCATCCAAAACCTGCGCCATGAGGATGGCCTGACACGCTGGGAAGTGTGGCGGGCAGGCGCGCTGTGGGCCGAGCTTGAGATGAGCCTCGCAGGCGAGCACAACGCGCTGAATGCTACCGCCGCCGCTGCTTTGGCTTTTGGCCGGGGCGTGAGCACGGAGGCGATCTGCGAGGCATTGACCAGCTTCAAGAGTGTGAAACGAAGGCTGGAGGTTCGCGCGCAGATCGGCGGCGTGACCATCATCGACGACTTTGCTCATCATCCGACCGCGATCCGAGAGACGCTCAGGGCGCTGCGTTCGGTGTATCCCAAGTCGCGCTTGTGGGCAATCCTGGAGCCGCGCTCGAACACGCTGCGGCGCAAAGTGCTCGAGGTGGATCTGGTTGCAAGTCTGCAGATGGCTGACCGCGTTGTGATGACGGGGGTCTACCAGCAGCAGCGTATTCCCGAGGACGAGCGTCTGCACCCGGAAGAGGTCGTTCGCGCACTGAACGCTCGAGGAACGCCGGCCGAGCTCAGCCCGGATGTGGATGCCATTGTGAATGGAGTCGCGCCGCAACTTCGCTCGGGCGACGTGGTGGCGATCCTCTCCAATGGCGGCTTCGATGGAATCTACGAGAAGCTACCTGCGCGGCTGAAGGAAACTCATGGGTGAATTCTGAGGTAGACGGCCGATTCAGGTCCGTCGTATCCCACCGTTTCGCCAGAAAGAAGGCGAAAGGATGGGGCACCCATCATTATTGATTGATCTGGCAGGGCACCACAGCTGAATTCGTGAACGTAAACAATTTCGCGCAGAAAGAATCGAATGATTTCTTCTCTCCTATTGCTGGCCACGCTGGTCGTCCTGATCCCTATTGTCGGAGCGGTCTTTATTCCATGGACGCTGATTACGGGCAACGTAGGGCCACTCTATCGCGCTACGAATTGGCTGGTTCGGGCCGCCTATTGGGTGGCCGGAATTCGCATCGCGGTCGGGGGCAGGGAATGCGTGCCCGCTAACACAGCGTGCATCTTCATGGCCAACCATGTCTCGAATCTCGATCCGCAGGCGCTGATCCCGGAGATTCCGGGTCGCACTTCGGCATTCCTCAAGCGCTCGCTGATGAGGATTCCCATTGTTGGTTACGGCTTCCGGCTGGGTGAGTTCATTCCGGTGGAGCGGAAAGGCTCGGCGGCCAGCGCACAAGAGAGTGTGGCGGCGGCCCAACGCCTGCTGGACAAGGGTATTCACATCACGACCTTCGTCGAAGGGACGCGCTCGAAGGATGGGCGGCTGTTGCCCTTCAAGAAGGGACCGTTTTATCTCGCCATGCAGACCGGCGCGCTGTGTATTCCGGTTTCGATCTACGGAACCGAGACGATGATGGCCAAGGGCAGCCTGCGCATCAAGCCCGGGACGGCGCACATCGTCTTTCACTCGCCGGTCGATCCGGCGGACTATGCAACACGCGAGGAGCTTTCAGAGGCTGTGCGGGCGGCGATCGCTTCGGGGCTGCCGGAGTGGATGCGCGGCTGACGCTCTACGGTTCTACGCTGGCGTTGTAGCCGTCGTTGAGCAGCTTTTGGCGTGCCGCATTGGCGTCATCGCGGCTGGCGAAGGGGCCGATCCTTACATGAAACAAGCTGTCGGCCGGATCGCGGCGCATGGTGACTGCGTAGCCGCGCTTGCGCAGAGCGCTTACGAGTACGTCGGCATCCTCCTGGTGGGAGACAGCGGCGATCTGGACCATGAAGCGCTGCCCGGAGGCCTGTGCTGGCGGAGCTTCGGAGGCGGGAGTGCCGTTACTTCTAGCCGGCGACACGGCTTGCGCGGTGGAACGCGGACGGGAGACGGACTGAGGGCCGGCTGAAGGCTTGACGCCAGGCGCGGCGCCAAGCGAAGAGCTTGGAGAGAGCTGCGACTGGCTGCTGGCCGTGGTGTAGTGAGTGCTACGCCTGCCAACGGAGTAGCCAATCAAGTAGAAGATACCGCAGAAGAGAAAGAGGACAAAGAAGACGATCCCGAGCTGCCATGGCCCCAGCATCAGCTCGGTATCGGGCCGATAGGGGATGGGCCTTAGGTCATCAGGATTAAAGTCGTCGTCCATTTCCGTCCTCGAAGCTTCGGGGGAACAGTCTTAGATCGGAATTGGCGGCTCAGAGCCACCACCTACTGCTTCTCCTGCGCAGCCTTTGCCGGGAGGGCGATGTTGAGCCTGTTCAAGAGCGTCATCAACTCCATCGGCAGCGGGAAGACGATCGTTGTGTTTTTCTCGACACCAATCTCGGTCAGCGTTTGCAGATAGCGCAACTGGAGGGTCATGGGCTCGGTGGCCAGCAGATGGGCCGCGTCCACCAGTTTCTGCGCTGCGTTGTACTCGCCCTCGGCATGGATGATCTTGGAACGCTTCTCGCGCTCCGCCTCGGCCTGCTTGGCCATGGCGCGCTGCATCTGATCGGGGAGGTCGACTTGCTTGACTTCGACCGAGACGACTTTGACGCCAAAAGGCTCGGTGCGCTGGTCCATGATGGATTGGATTCGCACGTTGAGCTTGTCGCGATGGCTCAGCAATTCATCCAGCTCCACCTCGCCGAGCACGGTACGGAGAGTTGTCTGCGCCAATTGCGAGGTCTGATAGACGTAGTTAGCTACCTTGATGGCGGCATCGTTGGGGCTGACCACGTAAAGCGTGACCACGGCGTTGACCTTAATAGTGACGTTGTCGCGAGTGATCACATCCTGGGCCGGAACTTCGAGCACATCCTGGCGCAGCGAGATGCGAACTATCTGTTGAAATGGCCGGAAGACAAATATGATACCGGGCCCGTAGGGCTGGGGTGAGACGCGGCCGAGAGTGAAGATCACACCCCGCTCGTACTCGCGGAGGATCTTGATGCAGTTGAGCACATAGAGAGCGACGATCGCGAAGATGATGCCGCCGGTAGTCAGCAGAGAATCAAACATTGGGCTTTCCTCACTTACGACGGATTGTACTCCTGCCGGGTTAGGCGGTGGACTGCGGCGGAATCGTGGGATGGGCCGGCTCGACGTGAAGCAGGTACTGTTCCAGGCCAACAACGCGCAGGGGAGTGCCTGCGGAGACAGGCTGGCTGGAGACGGCGCGCCAGATCTCGCCCTCGACGAGAACGTGGCCTTCGGGATTCAGCGACTCCATCGCCGAGGCGCGGCAACCGACGAGCGCGGATGGGCCAAGGCGGGATTTCTGGTGGCGGGCACGCATGGCTATTCGGACAAGATAGAGGGTAATGAGTGCAAACGCCGCGCTGACAGAGAAGGCCACCAAGGGGCTGATAGCCAGCTCCGGTATAGGCGCGGCGACCAGCGTGAGTGTTCCGAAGGTGAGGCAGATGATGCCGGCGATGGCCAGCGCGCCGTGACCGCCAACTTTGGCCTCGAGCAAGATCAGGATCAGCGCGGCGACGAGCAGCAGAACCGACGTGAATCGAATGGGCAGCAGGTCGAGCGCGAAGATGGCCAGCAGCACCATCAGCGTGCCCAGAGCGCCGGGAACGATCGTGCCTGGTGCGTTGAATTCGAAATAGATCAGGAGAGCGCCGCCGACGAGAAACAACAGAGCGATGTTGGGATTGACCAGCCAGCCGAGCAGCTCTTCGCGCAGAGTAGGTCGAAGGGTCACGATGCTCGGGTTGGCGAGATGGAGGGTCATCTTCGTTCCGTCCATGCGGGTGATCGCGCGGCCATCGAGTTCGCGGAGCAACTCCCACTCATTGGGAGCAGTCAGATCGATGAGATGCTGGTCCAGGGCCTCCTGGGCGGTGTAGGAGTGGGACGAGTGGACCGCGGCCTCGGCGGCTTCGGCGTTCCTGTTCCGTTTCGTAACGTAAGAGCGCAGGAAGGCTTCGGTGTCATTCTCAATCTTCTGGTTCATCACGGAGTCGGGCTGAGGGCCAATCTCGATCACCGGATGCGCGGCTCCGGCGTTGGTTCCCGGATCCATGGCCGCGATATCGGCCGCCTCTAACAGGAAAAATCCTGCCGAACCGGCGCGCGCACCCGCCGGGCTCACATAAACAATGATGGGAACCTTTGAAGAGAGAATGGCACCGACCATGGTACGGGTCGAATCCAGCAGCCCGCCTGGCGTGTCGAGTTCGATGAGCAGGGCGTGGGCGCCATCGGAGTTGGCGCGGGCGATGGCTCGCTCGAGCTCACTCTGCGTGATCGGCTGGATGGTGTCGGAGAGGACGAACTTATCGACTAAGGACTGCTGGGCGGCGGGCAGGGACTGCTGCGCCGGTGATTGGGCAGAGGACGCGACTGCCAGTCCAAAGACTGCAACCAAGATCAATGCAAACCCGTATATGCGCTGAACCATGGCTTGCTCCCTTCAGAGCATCGTTTCGAGAATCATTGTTCCTCATCCCGTCCCTTTCGTTTATTCGCGCGAAGAAGGCCGGATGCAAACTACTTTACCTGCTTCTGCCGGCCCTCGATCTGTTGCTGCAGCTCGAGAGCCGGCTTGTTCTTGGGGTCGATCTTCAGGGCTTCGGCCATCTCGTAGGCGACCTGATCCATATGGCCGGCGGCAAGATCGAGCCGGGCCATGACAAGGTACGCGTCCACCGATGGCAACAGCTCCAGCGAGGTGACGGCCTCTTTGCGGGCAGCCTGCACGTCGCCTGTGCGTTCGCGCAACTGGGCGAGCCCGGCGTGAACCTCGGAGGACTTTGGATCGGCGGCAAGAGCGGACTGGTAAAGGCGCTCGGCCTCAAGCAACAGGCCGCGTTCGAGGTAGTCATGGGCCTGCGCGGAGAGCTTTTGCGCGCGCTCTGGCGGAGGAAGCGTCGCCTGCCTGGAGGCCTCGACCTGATCGAGCATGAGAGCGGCCTGATGAAAGGCCGCGGCATCAAAGCCGCGCTCGATGCGTTCCAGCGGATCGGGCTTTGGATCGGTCTCTGCCTCGGGCTGGCTCGGGCCCGCGGCCGGTGTCGCGCCTGGAGTCTTGTCTGTTTTTGTCCAAGCTCTCTGGAGCGCCAGGGCCTCGTTATCGTTGCTGTGCAGGCGGAGATACTGTGCCAGTTCGGTTAGCGCTTCGGCGTCGTTGCCGCCCTGACGCTTGAGACTGACAGCCAGATTAAAGTGGTAATCCGCGCCATTGGGGTCGGCAGCTACAGCCTGGCGAAAGAGCGCTGTGCCATCTTTGCCGCCGCGGGAGAGAGAGACGCCCTCGTTCGAGAGAACCTCGGCCAGCGGCAGTTGGCGCGCGACGCCGGCAAAGGCCTCCTCGGCGCCGGAGTAGCTGCCGGAGAAGAGGAGCGAAAGACCGCGCAGGAAGCCGGCTTCCAATGCATCGCCGGGGTCTTTGACCTTGGCGAAGGCCTCCGCCGCCTGTTCATACCGCTGGCCCGCGTAGTCCTCGCGGCCGAGCGCCATCCACGCAGGAGAGAATTCGGGGCTGAGAAGGACCGACTGATTGAGATGCCGGAGGCGCTCCGCCTGGTCGGGTTCGGAGATTCCTCGAATGTACTGCTCAAAGGCGTCGAGGCGCAGATTGGAGCCCGTGGCTACGAATGTCTCCTCGGAGACGTTGAACGCCGGGTCGAGCTGACGGGTGAGCTTCCAGGCCAGCGAACTGAAGACTGAGATCAGATCGCGCATCTCACCGTGCGCGGTCACCGGTGGACTCATACGCAGATGAGGCACGTCGACCAGTTGCGCCTCGGCGACGATTCCAGTCCCGTCAGTCACGTAACTGCCGACAATAATCGAATCGGCGTCGAGGGTCTCGGCCAGCTTGAGCGAACTGGCGCGAGAGGGATGAAAGGCCTGCGGCAGTCCGAGGTGATCGAGAGCATACATGCGGTCGGTGCGGCTCATGGGAGCGAAACCGGCAGAGGCCAGGCGGCGGCTCATAATGTCGGCCGAGGCCTCGCGGATCCACTCAAGGCTCGGCTGGCCGGTGCGGTTGTCGAAGGGCAGAACCAGCAGGATGCGGCTATGGCCTGCCGCCGTGGAGTCGGTGACGGTGGGCGCCTGGGAGCGCGCGCGAACCGCTACCAAGAAGAAAAGCGAAAGCGAGAAAGCCAGAAAGGCTCCGCGAAGGCGAGATGAAGAAGACATATTCACAACAGGCTGATTATAGGCGTTGAGGCCTTCAAAAGGAGTGCCGAGCAGACGCCAGCTAGCGCGCACTTGAACCGCAGCGAGACGATGATCCGAGAGAAGAGCTATTTCTTCCCTCCCGGCAGCATGGCTTTCAGCTTGTCCATCAGGCCGGGTTTGGTGGCAGGCTTTCCGGCAGCGGGCTTCGGCGCCGGGCTTAGCGTCGCGGGCCGCGCGGCCGGCTGTGTGGAGGGAGCCGCGGTCTGCGCCTTGGTTTCATTGGCAGTGGGCGCCGGCGCTGACGCGGTTCCAGGCAACGGTGTCGATCCATTGACGACGTTGGCTGCCTCAAGCGTTGGAACCGATTCACTATCGTTCTTCACGAGGATCGAAATTCTGCGGTTGGAGGGATCGCTGGGGTTGTCCTTGACGCGCAGCATCTGGTCGGCGTAACCGCGCACCTGGGTCACCTGGTTGGTGCGCACACCGTCCTGCTGCAGCAGGCGGCGGGCCGCGTTGGCGCGGTCGGCCGAGAGGTCCCAGTTGCTGTAGCCGGTGTCGCTGGAGTAAGGCGTCGCGTCGGTGTGGCCCTCGATGAGCAGGGAATTGGGCAAGGTCTTCAGCTCTTTGGCAAGGAGCGAAAGCAGCTCCTGTCCGCTAGCGCTCAGCTTAGCACTTCCAAGTTCGTAAAAGGTTCCATCTTTGCCCTCGATCAGCTCGATGCGCAGTCCTTCAGGAGTGATGGTGATCTCAATCTGCTTGGAGAGTTTCTCCAGATCTTTGCGCGCTTTGATCTCCTGTTCGAGCTTTTCTTTGGGTTTTTGGAGCTCGCCGGTGCTGACCTGCGCGATGGTTGTGCCGGAGCCGGTGCCGCTCATCAACGTCCCGAGCAGCTTGCCGGTTCCCTTGGGATCGTTGAAGTAACCGGCCACGGCCTGCTTCACCTTTTCGCTGGAGTTCATCAACCACAGCACAATGAACAGCGACATCATGGCGGTGACAAAGTCGGCGTAGGCTACCTTCCAGGCGCCGCCGTGATGACCGCCGTGACCGCCCTTTTTTTTGATGATGACCGGTTGCGTCTTGGCAGCCATGATCTCGTATCTCTCCAGAGGATGGTTTCCAGGCTCTATGCCGCCGCTGCCGCCGGTTCAACGGCGGCGATATGGCTCTTGCAGTTTTTCTCCATTTCGTCGAAAGTGGGCCTGACATGCGCGGGAATCGCCCTCCGTCCCATCTCGATGGCGATCATGGGAGCCGAGCCCTTTAAGAATGAGAGGATCAGCACCCGCAGCACATGCAGGTATTCGTTGTGCGCGTCGGCCGTCTTGGACATGTTTGCGGCCAGCGGACCGACCGCGCCGTAGCAAAGCAGGATGCCGAGGAAGGTGCCCACCAGCGCCGCCGCCACCTTTTCGCCGATCTCCTCCGGCGGTCCACCGAGCGAACCCATCGTGATCACGACGCCGAGCACGGCGGCCACAATGCCCAGGCCGGGCAGGGAATCGGCCACTGTAGAAAGAGAAGCTACCGGCTGCGTCGCTCCATGGTGATTGACCTCCATGTCCAGCTCCATCATCTGGTCCATGTCGAAGGGGTCCACACCGCCGGTGATGGCCATCCGCAACGTGTCGCAGACGAAGTCCAGGGCATGATGGTCGGCGAGAAAGTCGGGAAAACCCTTGAAGATCGAGCTTTCCTTGGGCTTTTCGACGTCCATCTCGACGCTCAGCAAGCCCTCTTTGCGCACCTTGTTGAGGAACAGGTACATCATCTTGAGCGTATTGAGATAGCGCGCCTTGCCAAAGGGCGAGGGTTTCACCACGCCGGTCAATCCGGCGGCGATTGCCTTGATCACGTGGACCGGGTTGGCCACCAGCAGAGTGCCCGTGGCCGAACCGGCGATGATCAGCAGCTCAGCCGGCTGGACGAGCACCATGATGTGACCCTTCTCCATCAGAAACCCGGAGATGATCGACCCGAAGACCACGACGATGCCTATGATGGCGAACATGTATTTCCCCCCGGCGCTAAGATGATCTGGTTTCCGCCCCCATGAAAACTGGAGGACATCGCGGCCTTGGCTCTCTCCAGCAGGCCGCTCAAACTCCCCTCCCGCTCGGCTTGCGCCGCGCCGATGCTCACCGTGATCGACACTCGATCGCCCCACCAGTGGAAGTCCGCCGTTCTTGCCAGCCCGGCGAGCACCTGGGCATGAGCCGCGAGCATCTCGGGCGTGCGCTCGTGGGAAAGAATGAGGTATTCATCGTCGCCCCAGCGCCCCATTCTCTCTGCCGGACGCAGACCATTGGCGAGAACGTGTTCCACTTTTTCGAGCATGCCGTTACAAGCTTGCATTCCGTGGGTCTTGCGCAGGTCATGTGCCTGATCGACGGTGAGCCACAGGACACCAAAGCTCTCGCCGCCATGGCGAAAGTCGTCGAAGGCCGCCAGCAACCGGTCCTCAAACTCGGCCTGGCTCGCCTCGATGGTTGAACCCTCGCTGCACTCGCCGTGCGGCAGCTCATCGAGGCTCTGAGCGGGATGAAAGATCGCAGCCAGGCCGATGCGCCCGCCCAGCCCATCGCGCAGCACCAGGGCACGCATCATCGCCGGCACGTCATGGCCCAGCTTATGCTTCAGGTGCACCAGGGCGCCGCTCCCGGGCTGTGCTCCCAGGCAAGGCTCCTCTTCGCCAGGGTGTTGACTGATGAGCAGCGGCTTCAGCACCCCCGACGCCGGGTGTGCCACCAGGTTTACGGCGGCATACCCGGTAATGGCTTCCGCGGAGCGGTTCCAGAAGGCAACCAGGCCCTCGGCGTCGATCAGGGCGACGCCCTCGGGAAGACTATCGAGCGCGGCCTCAAGCAGTTCCGTGCGATCAGGCATCCGTGCCTCTCCACCTCCTTCATCGGCGCGGTACGGGCCAACTTGACCGGCTTGGGTTGTGGAGAAACGGTTTAGATGGGGCGAGGGGAAGGAAAGCGCGGAATCATCCAGCTCGAGAAAGCTGGGAACCATGGTTCCCGATCCTGCCGGCGACCCTCATCAGTAAACAGAAGCCGCCGGAAGGTGCTACGAAAGTTCGTGACCGGAGTGCGAATTGGCTGTAATCTCGTTGATGGGAAATCTGCGGGAAAGTGGATTTGTGTACCGGGACCTGACACGGGAAGAGTGCGGCCCGAAGCTTAGCGTTGCAGAATGAGACACTTTGAGACACTTGCAGTAATCTGCCGATAGTATTGCAATGAACAGGAGCTCCTGCCTGGAATTACCCGGTTCCGGCATAGCCGGTGCTGCGGGTAGTACGGGTACAAACAGGCTTCTGAAGCTAAGCAAAGGATGAAAAGCGAATCATGAATAAGATCATCCTGGCCGATTCGCAGGCGATTTTCAGGGCGGGCACCGCCAAGGTGCTTGCGATGGACGAGGACGTACGCATCATTGCTCAGTGCACCGACCTTGATCGGATGAACCATGCCATCACAACCTTTCCCGGATCGATCGTGCTGTTTGCCGCCTCCCTGCGGCCGGACATGGAGCGATTGCGCACCATGCTCGAGACCGTGGGCAGCCGCGGCATCGTGATTGCCGAGAATAACGAGATTGCCAGCGTCTACCTGCAGCAGGGCTTCCGTGGCGTCGTCTTCCGCAACGTCACCGGAGCTGCGCTGTCGGAGTGCGTGCGCACGGTGGCCGGCGGCGAGACCTGGCTGCCACCGCAGCTCATGGTGGCCGACTCGCCGAGGATGACATGGTGGGCACGCGAGTCCGCGACCGGCTCACTCCCAAGGAGATGCGCATCGTCGCGCTCATCGTTCAGGGATGCAAGAATCGCGAGATCGCCCTGCGCCTGAAGACTACGGAACAGGTTATTAAGAACTATCTGCGCTCGGTCTATGACAAGACCGGAGTCAGCGACCGGCTTGAGCTGGCTCTCTTTACCATTCACCACCGTGTGCTGGCCGCAGCCGCGGCCGAGGTGGGCAGCAGGCTGGAGGCCGAAGAGGCCGCCTCGCCTCAGGCGATGGCTTAGGACTGGCGCGGCAGGGAGCGGGAACTCGCCGCGCAAGCTCTCCCGCCCCCCGTCGTTCGGTTATTGATCGTTGCCTTTCGTCAGGTCGGTTGAGACCGGGCTCAGATAGCCGAAGAGGCCTCCCGTACCGCCGTTGGGGCCGGCTGTGAAATAGAGCTCAGCCGCAGGCGCCGACGCTGCATCGTAGTTGCTGGGGCTAGCATTTCCTGGACTGATTGCCCAGATTCCATTGATCGCGATAGGCGCGCCGCTCGCGTCTTCGAGAAGCCCCTCAAAGCGGCCTGTGGCCAGGTCGTAGGCAGCGATAAAGCCGCTGGACTCGGTCGTCCCGCCGCCGGCAAACTGCGCAATCAGCAGGTTGTGGCTGAATCGGCCGAAGTCGAGCGGAGCCAGAGCCACTCCCCAGGGGGCGTTCAACCAGCTCCCGTGCTCCAGCCGGCGCAGCAACTCGCCCGACGACGAGTAGATGTCCACAAACCCCAGTCCCGGACCATCCGTTTCGTGAGCCTGTCCTTTTTCATGAAGGGCGTAGGTGACGACAATATCGTTGCCGATGGCCTGCACGTTGAAAGGAACATAATCGCGCGGAAGCCGGTCGTCGTCGAACCTCTCTTCGTCGAAGGGGACGCGATGAAAGGTGGTGTCGTAGACATCGACACGGCCCTTGCCGAAGTTGGCGGCGTAAAGGTAGACGGCCGACCCAATGTAGGCGCTGGTCAGTCCCGTATACACAGAGCCGTCGGTCGTCTTGACCTCGGTGACTGCGGTTGCGCCGGAGTTCCATCCCGCGATGGTCCCATCGAGCGTGGAAAACAGGAATCTTGCCGGAGTGCTCGCTGCAAGCAGAAAGTCTGTCGCGCTGCCGTTGAAGATCGTTCCGGTAGGGCTTCCGGTGTTGCCGGCAACGGCGGCCGGAACTGTGACGATCAGTCCCTGCTTGGCTCCGGCTCCATTGTAGAGAGTGCTCAGCCCTGTTCCGTTGTCCGAGACCCACCAGGGAGTCCCGGAACCGCGGCTGACTCCCCACGGATTGATCAGGTCAGGATCGGTAACAGGCGCGACTCCTGACACGTTCGAGACCAGATTGGTTTGTGTGTAGTGCTGTCCAGATGCAACAGCTCCTGACAGAGATAGCACTGCTATCCCGGCCGCAAGGTGGAGTAATTTCTTCATGAAAGACCTCCTGGATGGAGTAAGCTCCACCTGTGCATGGGGGTCTCTCTGTTCTTTGGGGGCCTCTGCCCGGCGTTACCGCAAAGAGGTGGGGGATCCTCGCGCAGATAGGTACCTACAGGGGAGTTTGAGCTCCGAAGGGGATTCTACGCTGGCCTATGTGAAGGGAGTTTCTTGAACTTGTCAGAAGATTGTCTGATGATTGTCAGCCTGAGAGATCGATCACTGGAGTCCCATTTGCATGGAGCGGAAGCGACTCCGATGCTCGCTCCCGGAAAAATGCTGCTCGCGACGATATCGAATTTGCAAAAGATTACACTCCACATTTTTCGCGTTCTGCGCAGCAACGACGGCTCAGCTCTCGACGTACTCCCAAAAGGCATCGGCCAGCTCCGCGCCGTGTTCGTTCAAGATGCGGCGGGCGTTTCGCTCGACCTCTTCAATGAGTCCGTGCAGATAATCTCGCGAACGCGAGATGGCGACCACGCCGATGGTGGCCGACTGCCAAGTTACCGCCTCGTCCATCTCCGCCACCGAGATGTTGAAGCCCTGGCGAAGCTGGTCTTTAAGAGAGCGCACCACCTGCCGCCGGTCCTTGAGCGACTGGGCATGCTCAATGCGGATTTCTAGCGTCAATTGAGCGACGGGCATTGCGTCACGACAGATTACACCGACAGTGTAAGGCCAAACGCCTCAACCGCAAGGACTTTTTCTTCTGGTTCAATCCAATAATTTATCTCGTTTCTCCCGCGTCCCGCCGTACCAGGCGGTCATAAATCCAGAGTAGACCAGCCGTCGCTACGCCCACTCCAGATACCGCCAACCAGATGAGTCCCGGCTGATGCAGAACCTCGCCGAAGTGATGAATCAGGAGCCCGCCAAACCACCCTCCCACTAGCGAGCCAATCCCAATAGGCAGGAAAGCAAAGCCCATATAGGTTCCCTGCTGCCCAGATGGTGCGAGACGCGAGATGTATTCGTAATAGCGCGGCTGCTGTGTGATTTCGCCAATCGCCACTACGATCAGTGTCGCCACAGCCATCGTCACGCTGGGATGCAAAATCAGCAGCAACCACGCCAGTCCCGAGATAAGTGTGCCCAGCGTAATGCCGCAAAACGAAGGCATTTTCTGGGTGAGAATACTGACCGCCAACTGCAGAGCGATCACCGTCAATGAGTCACACATCAGCAGCATTTCAGTATTGCTTGCCGGGTTCACATACTCATGGATATAGAGGGGAAGAATAATGAATTGCTGCCAGAAGGCAATGTAATAGCCCGAGAAGATGATCAAAAACAGCATGAATCGCCAGTTCGACACGACGGTGAGAAAGTTCCGGGCAACCTGACCGAGGCTTTCCGTCCGTATCTCGCCGGAGCGGCGGGGCTCGTTGAACAGGAGCAATACGGCGAAGAACATGACAAAGACGCTCAATGCCGCCATGCCGAAGACTTTTTCCACGCTGAGATGCTGGTGCACCCACCCCGCCAACAGAGGCCCCGCAGCCCCGCCAATGTTCACCAGGGTGTAGTAGATGGAGTAGCCGATGGAGCGCACATTTTCATTGGAAGCGCGAGCCGTGGTCCCGACGACCGCCGGCTTCACGAGCGAGATGCCAAGGGCCGGAAGCATCAGGATTAGTGTCACCAGGACAACCAGAGGCATCGCATCGCGAGCCGGAGCAAGCCATGGCGAACCGATCGAGCCCAGCAGGAAGTATGAGACGGTCAGAATCAGGTAGGCCATGGACAGCGCCCGGCGAAAGCCCATCCGGTCCGCGAGAGCTCCGCCAAAGGCTGCCAGGAACCACACCAACCCGCCAAACAATCCCGCCAGGCTACTGGCCCGCTCGACGCCGAAGTTCAAGCTCTCATGCAGATATCGGGGCAGTGAGGCAAACGCCGCATAGTACGACAGCCGCTCGAAGAGCTCGCTGACGTTTGCAACCCAGAAGGGCCGCTCAAACCCGGTGCGAATTTCGTGGAAACGTTCCGAGAAGATCAAGCTGGCTCCTGAGCTTGGTGACGTTGACACCCCTGTTTAGCGTCTGAATACACCTCGCGATGCGCCGCCTCTCAGCTCGTCTGACCGCCAACGCAACAACATATAGCAGAGACATTTACGGACTTCCTAGCGGCAATCCGTGGTTCTCAGCAGTTTACCGGACGCAGCCGTCAGTGTGCGCCGCGCACAATTTGACCCCTGTCTGGCCAGTTGGTAGACTGTATCTGCGGGGTGGAGCAGCCCGGTAGCTCGTTGGGCTCATAACCCAAAGGTCGCTGGTTCAAATCCAGCCCCCGCAACCAATTAAATCAATAACTTACAAAATCTGGTTGCTCTCGGCAAGTCCCC